>Ga0153954_1000105_pt1 | contig 73411 bp, 63 predicted proteins | sample TSFL038MetaG_FD_102277 | JGI IMG/M metagenome (GOLD analysis project Ga0153954, IMG submission 102277) | Attine ant fungus gardens microbial communities from Florida, USA - TSFL038 MetaG | ecosystem: Host-associated > Fungi > Mycelium > Unclassified | place: USA: Florida, Wekiwa Springs State...
GTAGGTATCGCTGCGCGAAGCTGGGGATCTCGGCGTAGTCGTTTGCTCGGTGGTCGCCAGAGTGGCGAAATGATAGGCTGATGCAGTTGACGATCATCGTGTTCGTCAAACAGCACGGTCCCTTGTGGTCTTTGGCTTCATGAAGCAGCTGCTGAAAGAGTCCGCATGCTACGGGTTGAAATGGGCGGGGCTCATGCCGACTGTCCGTCGCTTATTTGCGGGACGCGCGGCCATCATCATGTTCCACGAGATACAGACGAGATTCCGATATGAATTGGCAACCGGGACGTCGGTCTCGCTGTTTGAGCACTCGCTAGCTTGGTTGCGGCAAGAAGGGTGGAGAATAGTCAGTCTGGATGATTGCCTCGAGCGGGTGTTGAAAGACGACCGGTCGGATCGTTTAGCGGTGCTTACGTTCGATGACGGCTACCGCGACAATGTCTCGGTAGCGCTTCCAATACTCGAGCGGCATAACGCGCCGTTCCTGATCTATGTGCCGACAGGTGGGCCAACGCGAACCTTGCAGGCGTGGTGGCTTGGATTGCGCGAATTGATTCGCTCGCGGGATGAGGTCACAATCGAAGCGATGGGCGCCCGGCTCAATTGTCCTGACTTCGAAACGAAGGTATCCGCGTTGGGCCGCGTCGAGCGGTGGGTTCATGAGGATTATTCGCGTGCGGCAATGCTCGCTCCAACCTTCCACAAGGCCGATATATCTATGTCTGCCTTGAGCGATGCCTATTTCCTTGACGAGAGCGAAGTTAAAACGCTGTCACGTCATCCGCTCGCTACGATCGGCGCTCACACAACCTCGCATCCGGCACTCGCAACTCTGGATGCTGCGTCCGCGCGAACGGAAATGGCGGATAATCGCAACTATCTCCAGAACTTGATCCAATTGCCTGTGCGGCACATGGCTTATCCATATGGCGGCAGCAAAGCATGCGGGCCTCGCGAAGAGCACCTCGCTAGCGAGGTGGGCTTTCGGACCGCGGTGACGACGCGGCCTGGGCACCTGGACGCCGTGCACTTGAACCACTTTGCGCTTCCTCGTCTTTTCGTTGGTCAATTCGACTCAGAAGTCGCATTTGAGGCGCGGATGAACGGCCTGCAGAGAGCCGTTCACATCATGCGCGGTGATCATCGACGCGCCTGACTACGAATGGCATACCGAGCACCGGGTCAGGAAAAACCACAGCGTAGTCGACATCTCAAGCAATGTCGGATCGGGCGGATACGTGCCGCACTCGGAGTTCCGCGATGATCGACCTCAAATCAAGTGATGAGGTACGCACAGGAAGTTGTTGACGTAATTAAGCTCCTGCCGGCGGAAGACATCGCCGGGCCCGACCGTTTTGCGTCCCTGATGCTCCGCAACGCGGAAGTCTTCTACCGGAATAGCGCGGCCGTTTTGGAAGAACCATCCGCGATAGCTGTGCTCTGACGCCCAGCGGAATAGATCCGAGGTTGCGCCCGCGCGATGTTCATCCTCGGCCTCAACCAAAAGGACCGGTCGGTCACGCCGGATCGTAGCGTCGGCGCCCGCGAGAACGGCCATCTCGTGCCCTTCTACATCGATCTTCATGAATCCGACGCGACCCAATTCCAGATCGTCCAGGCGGCGCACCGGAACGTCAATTGAGCGGGACAGAGGGAAGTCCGTCGCTTCCAAGGTCGCCCAGCCTTCTGACTCGCCGCCATCGGTGGCGGGGATGTGGAGGGGAAGCCGGCCCGGTGCCGATGATAGCGCTTCAGCGCGAACCGTGACGTTGCGCGGCAGGAAGCGGAGCGCGCGATCGTAGTGCGGGTTCGGTTCAAAGGCCACCACGGAGTTGGCATACCGACTCAGGTGGTAAGCGTAGATTCCCTCGTTTGCCCCCACGTCCACGGCGATCCGATCTCGCGGCACATAGCGGCGCAGGATCCGCAGTTCGTATTCGCCCTCTTTGGTGAGAAGGCATCGCCAGTAGTAGCGACGCCACGATAGCCATTTTTTTACGTTCATGCTGGCCTCTTGGAGCTCTGCCGGAGGTCGAGAACTCCGCGTTCACAAGGTTTTTCCGATCTTGGACCCGCTCGCAATAACTCTTGCGGGGTACCCTGAAGCCCAAAGCGGCTTGGTCGCCAGCTTGCGCAGATGCTCCGCCTTTAGCGCCCTGTCGTCGCCGGCTTCCAGCTCGACGTCCCTCGCTTTTGAGTCGCGGGAAGTCGCGATGCCGATCTCCTGCTTACGGCAGACGATCGATAACCGCGAAGGTCGAGCCGCAAATACAATGGGATCGCAGTGAGGGACAAAAACGTCAGCGCGCCAAGCAGGCCTTGAACACTGGATAGTGCAGCGACTTCGAAGAATGAAAAGAACAAGCTCAACATTGGAAAACTGACAAGCAGCAAAAAGCAATCGCTTTTAGATTCGACAGATATCTTTGCGCGAGTAATGCCATCCCTCGTGACTGACGAAATGCAGTATAACAAAATGGTCAGACCCAAAAATCCCGTGCCAAGCATGACATCCAGATATCCATTGTGAGCATCGACGGCAGCCGGTCCGACTTGACCGATAAGAAGGGGCTTGATGAAATTGGCCGTAGCGGCATCATAGCCGTATCCAAGGAAGGGGTTTTGCCAGATTGCGTTAAGAACGATACGCCAAATCTCGGTGCGTCCAGTCAGGGTCACGTCGCGTCCGACCATGGCGACGAAGTCAGCGCTGAAAAACTCGAAGGCTGCAAATGCCAATGCGCTTACGCCGAATACAATCAGCACCAGGATGTTTCCGGAAACCGGAAGGGCTCTTATCAGACAATAGAAGACCAGCAGCACGCATAGAGCGACCAATGATCCGGCTGATTGTGCAAATATCAGGCACGCTGTCGCCGCGGCGATACAGATCAAGCGGAAGCTGAGAGACGTACTTATGAAGCGCGGGAAAACCAGGAAGACGAACACGCTGACGGACGCTGCCGCGCCTAACTGATTCTTATGTATGAAGACCCCCCGCCATAAGCCGGCGTGCCCGCCTTCGATACCATCCTCGATCAAGTGTGTTCCATATCTCGGAAACGCGACTGCCATCACCACACTCGCGAGCATTAAAAACACGAGGACCCTGACGATGAGCTTGCAAAGGACTTCGATATCCAGAAGCTGGCAGATCGCGCCAATGGCGAGGATGTAAATAACCATTAAGCAGGCGAACTTGATCGTGTCGTACGAATCCACAGACCATATGGCCGAGGTCAGGCAGACGGCAGGATAAATCAGGATGAGGCAGTGAAGAGAAAGGAGAAGTGCGTCCGGTCCGCGATACATCATGGCAATTGCAACGCACAAGAACGGAAGTACTATTTGCAGATAGTAGACCAACTTCATCTCCGATTGGATTTCGATCGGAGCCGACGGGTCTACGCCGGAAACAATCAAAAAGAACGGGTAAATAAAAAGAAGAAGCAGACTGATGAATAACAGCCGTGCAAGTGTCCGATAGACGACCCCTGAAACCTGTCGGCTCGCATCGAGGTGATTCATTGGAGCCGCTCTCGTAAAAGTCCACCCAGAAAGGCTCTGTAATTCTCGAGCATACGGTCCAATCCAAAATTCGCTGCTACGAATTTCGCCGCCGCTTGGCCGAAGGCGTCACGCTTAAGTGGGTCGTCCATCATCCGGATGGAACTCACCAAAGACATGGTATCTCCGACCGGGAACAGAAAGCCGGTTTTGTCAGGGAGCACGATTTCCGCGGCGCCGCCGACGTTGCTGACGACTACCGGCAGCCCCATCGACATCATTTCCAATACGGCGATCGGAGCCGCTTCGTAGAGACTGCAGAGAACGCCGACGTCAAACGCACTTGTGTAAGGACGCACATCCTGCTGGTGTCCAGCGAAGATTATGTGCTCCAGCAGGCCGCAGTCTCTGGCGTACTGCGCAACGGTCGGCTGCGTCGGGCCACTCCCGACAAGCAGCGCTTTCACTGGGTGTCCTTGATCTCGGAGCGCTCGCACGGCGTCGATCAACTGACAATGATTTTTCTCGGGTCGAAACTGAGCGCACATGCCAACGACATAGTCGTCCGGCGCAAATCCAAGCTGTGATCGGGTTCGATCTCTCCACTCAACGACCGATTGAGCGGAAAATCGGCGCAGGTCCACGCCGTTGCGAATGACGATTGAGCGCGGGGACGAAAATCCTCGATCCTCCCACAGCTTGCGCTGGTTCTGGGACACGTAGATCAATGCGTCCGCGCGGGCGGCGACATAGCGGTAAATCGGATCGAATATGCGCTCCCTCCCGGTCCGCAGATACGCTTTATGAAGTATGGACACGAGTTTGGCTTTTGACTGCGCCAGTCGCCGTGAGATGGTCGCAAAGAGCAGTGGCCTCTCTTCTATCGCGACAATCAGCTCGGGATTGTAGGTGCGGATCAGGCGCGTGACGCTCAGCACCGTCCCGAGGTCGTAAATCCGATTTCCATTGAACGTTTTGACAGGATTTTGGCTGAGATGAGCCGTCGAACGGCGAGGTGTGAGGCTCGCCATCAAGCAGACATCACCATTGGTCGCCAGCGCATTCGCGAGCTCCAGCGTGTGGAGTTCAGCGCCTCCAGGTATAAAACCGTTGAGCAGGAACAAAACCCGCATGAGCTCTCTCTCGAATGTCCGGTCAGCCTCGCAGACCGAATTTCCTGAGTCAGGACACGTCCAACTTGCGCTCCCCCGTCTTTCGCGAACCGGCGGCGACTTGCAGCGAGCCGCAGTAGGCTCGACCATGAGTGCGTAGAGCATCGCTGTATACCGCTGACGTTTCGCGGGCGATGACGTCCCAGCTCAAGTCCCCGCTGGCTCGCTCCATTGCGCCTCGTCGAAGCTTTTCGCAGAGCTTCTCGCTCACAATGATCCGTGCCATTGCCTCAGCCAGCGCTCCCACGTCCTTCGGCGGGACCAACAGACCGTTGCACTCGTTGGCAACGACGTCGGGCAATCCGCCGACGCTGGTGGCGATTACGGGCCGACCAAATCCAAAGGCCATCGCGGCGACGCCGCTCTGGGTGGCGTCCGTATACGGGAGCACAACCGCACTGGCCCGCTCGAATATCTGCGGAATTTCGTCGGCGTGAATACGACGATCGATCAATTCGACCCAGGGCATTTTCCGTATTTGCGGTCGATATAGATCGAGCACGGAGCCTGTCCCTGCAATGATCAAACGAAAGCCAAGGCCTCTCGAAGCCAGCGATTCTCCTGCCTTCAATACGAATTCCAGCCCCTTGTAAGCCTCGATGCGCCCGAAGAACAAAAACACCGGCGGTTGCTCGGGGAACGTTTTCACTGTGCCTTGATCGTCGCCGAGCACTCCGTGATGAACTGAAACAAGTCGAGGAGAAAGTTTCGGCTCTATCCCACGCCATTCCTCACTCACTCTGTCGCCATGCACTATCAAACGATCAGCGCGGGATCGCAAACGTGCCCGATACGGCGCAGACCGCTCCCCTGCGCGCCGATCGCTGCCGCTATGCAGAATGGGATCGTGCACCGTGAGGACGAGGGGCACTGAATATCCCAGAAAGTCGTTGAGCCAGGTTGCAACGCGACTCCCCGTCTCCTGGATGTGGATCACGTCTGGTCGAAATTTCCGTATCTCGTGCATCAATCTTATGGTTTGGAATGGTGCGCTGCGACGTCGTTGCTGCCCAAACCAAAGGACCTTGCCTCGTCTGACGAGCGCATTTCGCAAGGACCTGGAGAGCTCAAGCTCGGCATTGGCGGATTCCAAGATAAGCAAGACATCGTGCCGTGCATCGAGCGCCAAAGCGAGTCGGGAGGCATACTCCGCGAAATGAAATGATATGAGAGCAACTTTCACTCTCCGGTCCCTCCGATCCAAGGGGTGGGCGCGAGTATCGAGTTAGTGATCTCGCGATCCTGGTTTGCTCTTGGTAGAAACCATGTGGCTCCCGAATAAAGAGCCGCACAAACGGCTGCAAGCAAGGTCGATGAGCCGGTGCCATGATCGATGGCCCGAGGAAGGAAAGCAATGAGACTCGATAGCGCAGCTCCGAGTGGTCTGGACGTTAGAATCAGTGCAGAGCACACCATCACCGAAGAGAGTAGCCCGATCGCGACGGTGGCAGCCCCTCGCACTCTTGCTTCTACCCAAGACACGAAACCAACCTCCGTGATAACGCAGCCGCGCGAGCTCGCATCCGCTCTTGAACAGACAAACTATGATTGTCGCCGAGCACACCGTAGAATTTGTTTTGGAAAAATCATGCACCCTCCGCAATTGAAGGGCGCGGCACAAACATCCTGATAATCATTTCTCGGTCTTGATGCGTAACCAGCACAAACCACGCCGACAGGGCGAAACTCATCGCGAAGACAACGAGAGAGAAAAGGGTGCACAATACCGTTCGGTCATCGAGCGGACGCAGGAACAGATCCGTCGCACCCGCGACCAGGAGCGCCCATGCCACCGGCTTTATCGCAGCGACCTTAATAGGGTTAATGCGGAAAATGGACTGTACGACAGCGTACCGAGCGACATTGATCATCGACCAGGAAATCAGGCCGGCCCACGCCGCGCCGATCTGTCCATAGTGTGGAATCAGTGCAAAGCACAGAACCACCGTGACAAGCAATCCAACTCCTAAAAGTCCCATCTCCAGGACGTGTCGGCCAGTCATCGAAAGGGCAAATCCACTGTACCCGAGGGTCGTCTGCACCAGCACTCTTGCGGCAACGATGGAGACCACCGATGCATGTACCGCGAATGTCGGTCCGAGCACGAGATCGATCCGGTCTCCCCAAAAGACAATCGCAGCAAATACCGGCGCCGAGAATAACGATATCAAACGGATGTTTTCCGCCAGAAGTCCTTCCATTGCCGCAACGTCGTTGTTTCGATAACAGGCGGCGACACGGGCACCTAAGGTCTGCCCAATGGCCAGCCCTAGAAGACCGATAAGCTGCGTAACCAGGACGACAGCGCCGTATTGGCCGACGTCCGCAGCTGATCCGAAGTGGCCGAGGAAGAGTGAATCGCTCGAACGGATACACGAGGCAAAAATGAGGGCCGCTGCCAGACTGGGTGAGTACCGAAGGACCGACATTGTATCGCTCCAATCCACTCGCCCGGTAGAATTCGTCGGCGCGAGCTCTCTCCGGGCTCGTGCGGCCAGTATGATCCATGAAAAGAAGTAGGAGGCAGACGTTCCGACAACGACCGCCCACAGGCGCCAGCCAAGAGCAAACAGCGCGATCATCACGATCGCCCTGAACGTTGGCTGCAGAACATAGCTTGCCAGTATGCTCGGTTCTGGCTTCAACACGCCACGATATGCGCCGCCCAATACGGCGAGGTCCGTCGCAAACGGGAGCGCAATGAGTGTTCCGAACAAGATATTGGCAAATTCGGGATACGGGTAGAGTGTCCGCTCGACGTAGGAGCCCAACCCCAAAACGGCCAACGCGGCCGGGGCAATCCCGAGCACGAAAGCGGCCAACCGAAGAAACCTGAGCTGTCTTAGTCGGGTCGCGTGTTGCCCCGAACCCAGGTGCCGCTGCAATGCAAGATCGAGTCCCAGAGGGCTGACAATGCCAAGAATATCCAAGATGCTACGCGCCACGCTGATGACGCCGTACTGAGAAGCGCCGATCACCCGTGCGACCAATATGCCGACGGCGAAGCTCAGCGCCTGGTTATACATCATCGCGAAGGCGCTAAGGGGCGCTCCCTGCGCAAGATGGCGCCAGCGGTGGGTACCCATCAGTCGAGTTGCGCCCATAGGTGTATACCGGGTTGGGCGTTATGGGTTGGTGTGGATCGCGGTGCGAAGTCTCGCATCACGCTCGCCACGCTGTGCTTGAAATCGCCCGTCGTCCCGTCTTCGACCAGGTCGAGCAAGATGTCTACTCCGGTCCTCTGCCACGGCTCTTTCACCCCTCACAAGCATATCCCGCTTCCAACTATGCTCAGCATGCCTCAACATCGGGCAGCTCCGCCTTGTTCACCGTGACCCCGAGCATGATCTCGTCCAGGTCACGACAGACGCTGAGCGCGCGTTCTGCGATCTCGTCACTCGTACGTTTCCACTCGACAACAAGAATAAACGAGTCCACCAAATGCGCCGCGGCGCGAACGTCGGCGGAAGGTGCGACGGCGGGCAGATCGACAATGATGTAGTCGTAGGCCTCGCGAAGCGACTGAAATAGTTTGTCGAGTCTCGGCGATGCAAGAACGTCACTCACGTAAAGCGGTCGAGAGCTGCTTCCCGCCGGTAGAAAGGCCAATTGTGATGCTGGATCGATCCACGTTGTTGCAGAGGCCGACGCGGCGCCATTCATGACGTCCAACATGCCGCCTGCTGCACCCGGAGCGAGTGTCGCTGATAGCGATCGATTTCGTAAATTGCAGTCCAATAGAATAGCGCGAGCCCCAGTATGTGCGATGAGCAGCGCCAAGGCCGCGGCAACGGTGGACTTTCCTTCATTCGCCTGCGTTGAGGTAATCCCGATCACTTGGTTGCGCTTGCCATTGCGGTTCATCGCATCGATGGCCAGCTTGATCTCGACGAATGACTCGGTAAATGGGGACTGTGGCGCATTGGCAATGGTCCAGATGGGAATCTCCGTGCGTACGATGTTCCGCGATGTCGGGCGGTCCGTTGACGCGGGGTTGGATACAGTACGCCTGGAGAGCCGATCCCCGTCTAACGGTATCGGAACGGATGCTGGGCCAAGTCGTGCTGGAAGCGCCGGTTTTTTGGGGGGCGCTGACTTCGTCGGAAGCCGTTGAGCGAGGCCGGAGAGAAGCGCTGTCGTCTTTCTCCAGGTGGCTTGGGACCCGACCATCGGAACAACTGCAATGCATGTGAGCTGAAGATCCTTGCAAAGCTGTCCACTGGCACGAACGCCACGATCCGACAGATCGCGTACGATTCCGATGGCGATGCCAAGAAGCACCCCGGCAATAGCCGACATGCCGAGGATGATGCCACTCTTTGGCGAGCTGGCCCGTGGTGGAGGCGTCGCATCTGTGACCAGTCTCGCCTCGAATACCGGCAACGACTGTTGCCGGGTGGCCTCCATTTGACGGAGCGCGTGGCGGAAGTTGTCATAGGCGCTTGAGGACGATTCCGCAGCGGCCAGCAGGGCATCGGCAGTATTGGCGGAATCTGCGGTATTGGTCTTATTCTTATAATAGTCCTCCAATGCCTTCTGGGCAGCCGATGCTCGAGCGCTCAATTCGTTCAGTCGACCCTTAATCCATGTCTCATCCCGTAACGTTGAGCTATATTTTGCGTCCATTTGTAGCGCGATATATGTTTCCGCGAGCGTGTTTAAGATCTGCGCGGCTCGGTTAGGGTCGGCGGAGTCGAAGGTCGTGGCGACAAGGTAAGTGAGGCCGATGCGCTTAGCCGAAAGCCTGCGTTGAAAGGAGTCCACGACGCGTTGCATCACGCTGGCTTCAGTTTCCGGCTTAATCAAACCGATCGAGCGAAGTAGGGTGCGCAGGACGCTATTTCGTCCAACAAATTCTGGATCCTTTAACAGATCAAGCTTCTGTATTACGGCGCGCGCAACACTCTCGGACTTTATAATTCCGATCTGACTATCGACGATAGTCGAGACGGTAGCCGCATCTCCCAGAGGAGCTTTCAATTCGATGACGAGATCCGCTTCGGCGGTAAACTTCGGTGTCGCAGCGATGAGGTAGAGGAGCGCAACGCCGCATGTCGCCAAACACGTCAGAAGTACTATCCGGAGACGCCGGCGTATGAAGGCCATCACATCTGCCAGTGAGACGATCGGCAAACGCAATTCTGTCGGCAAGGTGCCGTGGGTTATCGAGCCGTCCGTCCTATTGGAAGTCTGCAGCATGTTCTCGTACCAACGCTAATGGTTGCACTTCTAAAGCTTCGTACATGGGACGATACGAAGCGACCGTGGCGGGCGACGGACCCTGAATGTTCGATAGGCCGATGATCCGCTGCATCTTTGAGCGGATCGGTGTCGGCTCGTTATGCCTTGACCTGTCGCCAGCCTGAATACTCGGCTGAACGTTGTGGCGTCGGGAGAAAGACGCGGTCACCTCGGCGCATGCCATGGCTTGCGAAGATTGACAGGGTGCGGAGTCGCTTGCCGACACCGCGTTGCCGTCATCGACATCGACCGAATATACCGGAAAGCTGATTGAAGCTGGCAGATTGGTGAACGACGCATAATTCATGGCACCTTACGACCCACAACGAGCCAATCGCTCGGCTCTTGGATCAGTACAATCCGGCCCGCTGATTGGGAACTGGCAATAAATAGGTAACTACAACGGTCCGCTGGATTCCGACGGGTAGCTAAAGCTCGGAAGCGGTCCGAGAGATTCATAGAGATCTTCTGGACGTTCCCTGGCCCGAGTCTCCACCTTTGCGCACACCACGACACACAGCAGGCTGCGAAAGGATCATCGAAGCATCCGTTGTCGCTGGGTTACGCTAACGGCATAGGAGGTAGCCACCGAGAACCTGAAGTGCGCGGCATCTGCTATTTCAACGGCGATCGTATCAGTGACTGCCGCAATGAGCTCGCCATCGACCCCAAGCGAGCCCACAAGCCGTATTGCGGGATCTCCATTGCTCGATCCGATTTACACCGGTGATCCGCGCCGGCCAACTGACGTGCCGTATTGGATTTGAATGGTCCGATCCGGATTAACTTACGAATGCTCCGGACCGCGAAACGAGCCCACACCATCAGGAATGGCAGCGGATCATCCCAGTTGAACCAGGCAAACTCCTTTTGACCTTTGAAGGAACGCAACCAGGCATAGGCCGACAGATCGCCTCGACTGAGGTAATTCATGCTCGAACGCAGATCGTCCGGCTCTGCAACAAAGACGCGCCCGTCGACTTGTCTGGAGCGCCGCACGACCTCTCCAGTAAGGTCGCGGTAGAGGGCTCTAGCGACGTCCAGGCCATTGTCGTCCACGAACAGTCGAAACTGGGCTCCAATGCGCGGATTGAAGTCAAGAAGCTTGTATTGTTGATCTCGTTGGTCGAAACGATAATCCAAGTCCATTATGCCCGCGTAGGATATCGCTTTGAGCAAGGCTTCGGCCTGGTGGGACAGAACGTCATTGGTTACCGATCGGCCCAGGGTCGTCATACCAGCGTGCGGGGGAAACGATCGCAGTTTCACTCCCGTGAAACCCGCCAGGCAGTCCGATGTGCCGTTGCAATAGCCATGGAAAAACCAGTCCTCTCCATAGGGAATGTATTCCTGGATCAGCAGGTTTGGTTTCTGCGAGTTCTCAGCCCGGTGCCAAACGTCAACAAGCTCCCGCTTTGAGTGAACAACTGACACTCTCAGATCAGGGTTAAGCCACCGCCCTGCTGCTTTGGCGACAATCGGGAATTTCGCGGAGTCGGCAAATTCGTTGATGTCTGAGATCGAAGTAGGGCATCGTGTATTGGGGCAGGGCACGCCTATTTGACGGCACAGCGTGTAGAGCATCTGTTTGTCAGCGAGAGTCCGCAGCGTGCCAGGTACTATCTCGGGAAACACGAACCACTGTCGCAACGTCGTTGATTCTTCGGCCATCAGGATGGCGGCCAGATCGTCCGTGGGAATCAGAATTGCGGGCTTGTTGAGCTTTCTGGCGATCCTCGCCAGTGCATCAAGCATCTGCGGCGTTGGCAGGTCGCTTGCGTTCCAGACAAAGCTACCTGTCAGGTATCTGGAAGTCGCTGCCGGGATCAGGTGATCCTCGGCAACCGTATAAACGGGTATCCCGAGCCGCCCCAGACTTCGAATGATGCCAAGCCCGCCGTGATGAATAGGATAATGCCCGGTCTTCAAGATGAGTACAGGAAGCGGCGCGGTCATCTTCGGGCGTCCGTCATGAGACGTTCGGATTGCGCTCGGATGTCAATGCCGCCAAAGGCGAAGGGGAGGACACCTCTCTTCTGCCAATATGGCGGCAGATGCGCTCGGCCGTGTAGTGAGATCCGCACAGGAAGCGCATAAGCGGCCCGAATTTATCGGCGCTCGCGAGCCCCGTGAAATAAAGGCCCCGGATTGAGGACTCGAAGTCGGGAGACAGCAGGGGCACCTGCTCGACGCAACGCAGATCGCGCAGCAATGGTTCGCTGAGAAACGGCAGTGAACCGATGGCAAATCGATAACCTGTCGCAGCAATGACGTGGTCGGTGGCGAGTTCGCTTGAACTTCCATCTGCCCCGGTGACGCAGAGAACTGCCTTCCCGCCTCTCGTCGCCGCTCCTCGCAGGGACCGGCCGAGCAAGATCGGAATGCGGCCGAGCACCCGCTCCCGAAGCCACCATGCGCCGGCAGGACCGAGCAGCATTTCGTGCGTCTCGTCACCCCGTACCATCGCGAGACGCGTTCGTTGAGGTAGGTGGTAAAACAGCATCGGGGCATTCGCGCAGAACCACGTCTTAAGGCCGGATCCCAGGGGCGATTCTGGTCGGCGCATCCGCTGCCAGAGTGATCGCGGACCAGGCGACGGAATCTGGTTCCAGCCGATTGAGGACCCACGTACCAACAGGCTGACGTTTGCCTGCGCCTCGTTCAACAGAGCTGCGGTCTCAAGAGCCGACTGTCCTGCGCCGATAACAACGACGTCGTGACCTTTGAACTGATTCAGGTTCCGGTGGGCGCTGCTGTGTGACCGCAACTCCTCAGGCAACGGCGCGAGTTCCGGGGGAATGTATTCGGCATGCGATAAGCCTGTTGCGATCACGACGTTTTTCGCGCTGATGCCTTCCCCGGTCGCGAGGCTCAGGTTAAAGTCGTTCTGCCGCCTGTCGAGGGCCGTCACGAATACGTCTTCAACCATGGGAACCAGACGCCGCTGGAATGACAGCGCGTATCTGGTGAACGTGTCGATCGGAAGCGGAGCATTTGCGTACGGAATCCGCGCCTCCGCGCAGAATTGCCGCAGAGTGTAGCGCCCGGCCGGATGGGAGAGACTTGAGGCGTCCCACTCCGACTTCAGAAACATACCCACCGGCATTTGCACCCGCCATCGATGCATAGGCGCGCCGAAGATCCGAAACGGCACACCCTGGGAACGCAAATGTGCGGCGATGGAGAGGCCGAAGGGGCCTGCCCCGATGATCGCCACTGGCAAATCCGACATGCTAGCCATCTGACTCCCGCTCATTATTTCCGGAGTGCCCGTGTGCCCTAAGACAAAACGTCGCGGTGAAAAAAAACCTACCGTAAAATTCACGGTTGATGAAAACCCCTTTGGGATTACTCCGTCGACGTCCCAGCGTCAGGGCAACGCGAGGCGGCACGAAATCGACCGATTTGGAATATGTCAGACCGAACTTCGGCCACCGCGGGCTCTCTGGCCGAATAGCTTCAGCGACAGGGCGGCTCGTTGCACGCAGTTGTGATCGTGGGGCTTGTGCACCGAATGACTCAGGCGAGAGGGCGCAAACTGTTCGGCTAACCTGGCCCAACGGCCATTAAGCACCAAATCGCGTTGGCCGCGCCGACGGCGCTGGTGGAAGAGGAGTCTCGGCGACCAGAATATCGCACCTTCACGCCGCAAGTTTCACCGCGTGCGCGAAATCCCAATAGAGCTTCCGCGCGCGCGCATAAAAAGGCCCTGGTGTAAGCGGCCGGTCGTCGATCCGAGTGACCGGCATGACCTTGGCGAAATTTCCCGTCGAAAAGATCTCGTCCGCGGCGAGGAAATCAGCATAGCGCAGGGTGGCCTCGACCACGGTGATGCCGTCGCCACGTAAGAGTTCGATTATTCGCTGCCGAGTAATGCCGTTCAGGAAGGTGCCGTTCGGCGCTGGCGTATAAACGCCGCCATCTTTTGCCATGAACACGTTGGAATTGCCGAACTCCGCGACGTTGCCGAGCATGTCTAGCATGAGACAGTTCTGGAAGCCGCGCGAGGCAGCCTCGATCAGCGCACGCGAATTGTTCGGGTAAAGACAGGCCGCCTTGGCTCCGACCGGCGCGCATTCGGCTGTCGGTCTACGGAATGGCGACAGAGTGATCGCAATGCCACGAGGCTGGGGGATCGGAGCTTCGTAGATGCAAAGGCACCAGTCCGTCGTTTCCGGATCGAAGAGAACGCCGCCCCCGATGCCATTTTGAGGCCAATACATCGGGCGGATGTAGAGCTCGGCATCGACGGGGAAATGTGCGATGCCTTCGTGCGCGAGACCGAGCCAGGTATCGAGATCGACGCTCGGCTTGAGCCCGAAGTTGACTGCGGATTCATTGACGCGGGCGCAATGGCGGTCAAGGTCGGGCGTAACACCTTCGAAAGCGCGCGCGCCGTCGAACACAGTCGAGCCGAGCCAAAGCCCGTGGGTGCGCGGCCCCATGATCGGTACATTGCCCTCATGCCATCGCCCTTGGAAGAAAGTCCATGTCTGTGAGTGGCCGACAGAGTTGCTGTTGGTAACCATGAAGGCCCTCCATTTTGGGCGACTGGGTTACGGTCCGTAGATAACCAGCTCGGTATCCGACAGATCGGCAAGCCGTGGGCACTGTGGACCCTTGAAGTATTTCCGGCCGACCGGCTCCCTGTAGAGACCGACCAGATTCTTGAGGTTGCCATTGGCATCGAGAGCAACCGATATGCGGCCCCGCCGGAGCAGGAAGCGGCCGATGGTACCGGCGCAGGCGATGTAGTCGGCCGCATCATGGCAATAGATCAGATGCATCGCCCGCAGCGGAATCCGGCGCGCGCGCATCGCCTGCAGGACGAAAGGAAAAGCACGTCCATCGGTCGCGCGACACACCAGGCTGAGACAGCCGTAAGCCGCGTGGCGCGCGAGCAGCGCGACGTCGACTTCCGACAATCCGTCGATCACCTCGGCGTCCTGCTGGACTATTTCGACGCGCATGCCCGTCGCCGGACGCGAGAGTGCCGGAAGGGAGAAGAACAAGCCGCCGCAATAGGCGCGGAACCCCTGAGCTTCGATGGTCCGCCAGGTCCAACGCGCCGGGCTGATGTTGACGTAAGTAACGTCCTTGTGGCGTTGCGCGACCATAGCCAGCATCGGTGCGTAGTTGCGAAACGCACGATCGACATACCAGCTGGAGACATTGCAGCGGATGAAGGCCGCGCAACCATTGCTCCGTGTGTAGAGCAAGAGCAGAACGCCGACGGCTGTCCCTTCATGATCAAGCATGTAGCCGAAGCGCGGAAAACCTTCGGGCACATCGCGCTCGGATTGGCGCTGGAGCCCACGCACCCAGTAGTCGCGCGATCGGCCCGCAAAGCCAAGGGTGAGAAGATCGGCGATTGCATCGAGATCGGCCAGGCCTATCTCGCGGCATCGGGGCAGTGCCCGAACTCGGTCGTGGGCCTGGCTCGATTGGGCTTGCGATATCCTGGAGCTCACGGGGACGGTTGCATCAACGGATGCTCTCTTCTCTCTGCTTGATCCAAGACGGTGATGCATTCGACGGGCAGCGCGCGTTGCCCCACGGAGTTCTGTGAAGGATGCCCCCACCGACCTCCAAAGGCGGCGAAAGAAGGCTTTTGCCCATCCGAGAGATTCGACCGGGCGCGGCGGGCTCCTGGGGCAGGCTCGGCGATTTGGAAGACAATTGTCTTTGGTCATGTGCAGCATGAATGACCACAACCGTCCGGTTTCGACTTTGCCGATAGGCAAATTCAATAGGCGTTCGCGTAGGCCCCCCTGGAGAAGGCTGTGAGGAGGATGATCCGCAGATCGAAAAGAAACGACCAGTGGTCGATGTAGTACAGGTCATGGTCGACGCGGCGCTGCATTTTCTCGAGCGTATCAGTGTCGCCGCGATATCCGTTGACTTGGGCCCAACCTGTGATGCCAGGCTTGACGTTGTGGCGACGAGAAAACGACGAAATCAGCTTGGCGAACGTGTCATTCTGTGCGGTTGCATGTGGACGAGGTCCGACGATCGACATGTCACCGACCAGGACATTGAACAATTGCGGAAGCTCGTCGATATTGGTGCGGCGTAAGAGGCGTCCTAGCTGCGTCACACGTGGATCGTGTCGAGTGACCGGCGTGAATTGGCCGCCGTCCTCCATCACGCTCATCGAGCGGAATTTGAGGACGCGAATAGGCTCGTTGTTGTAGCCGTGTCGCGTTTGACGAAATAGTACCGGTCCGCGCGAATCGAGCTTAATTGCGAGTGAAACGACGACGAAAAGAGGCATCAGAAAAACAAGGCCGGCGGTTGCTGCGACGATGTCAAATGTTCGCTTGAACGCTCGGTTGAAGGGAGTTAGCGGGGACTGCAGGATCCGCATCGTCACCATGTTACCGAACTCGGTTATCTGTGACATGGCCATCAGTTCGAGAGTCCCAACGGGAACAACGTGCACGTCAACGGGCAGCTCTGACAAGTCGCTGGCGATCGCGAGCGCGAGTGCAGATCCCGTCTCCTGTTGCGGAACTAAAATCACGATGTCATCGGCCCGGAGGGGCCTGCAATCCGCCACCAACTGGCGGACATCGGCTAGCGCATTCATAGTGTTGGATCGCGCATGAATCGAGGAACGGGCGCGAGGCGACGGAAGCTCGAACGTACGAATGGTACGAATTCCGGTGGCGATTGCTTGAGCAGAAAAATGCAAGCAGTGGGCCGGATCTCCTATGAGAATGATACGCCTGGCATCGACGAAGCCGGACGCAATGGCACGATGCAGCAGGGAGAACCACATTGTACGCGTGCAGAGTACCGCGAGGCATACGCTCGCAGCCTGGACTATGACGGTCGCACGCGAATAATCTTCGGAATGTTTCAGAACGAACATCGCCGAGAGGAAAAAGAAAAATACGAGGAACACTCCGCTGACGCCGTTCCATAGAAAGGCATGCCGGGGCTGGGTCTGAATTCGGGAATATTGGCGATACCCGATGCAAACGAGCAAATTCAGGCTCGCGATCAGCAACGATTCCGGAATGTACTTGGCCGGGTCGGGCAGAGACTGCAGGATGAAGCCATGATAGACGATGGCTGCGAAATAGGCCGCGACGGCAACGAACAGGAATTCGGTAGCTGCGGCCGATACCAGCAGAACGCTCAATCGCCGCTTAGCGACGCCCGCTGGGATTGCCCTGCCGACATTGCCGGAATGCGCTGGAAACTTGGTGGAGGCCGGCAAGTTGGTAAAGGACGCATAACTCATAGCACTCTACGACCCAATCACTCATAGCCTTCGCTGAACCAGTACCTTCCGACTCGCTGGATGGGAATTGGCAATAAATGGGTAGCTAGGATGGTCCATTGAGCCGCAGCAGTGTCGGCTTAAGATTCGAGCTGCAATCCGCTTGAGTGCCTAATTGGTCTGATGGACCGCGAATTGATGATCATGAGAGGCCCGACCAATCGTGGAAAACTCCGGCGACGCAGCTTCGATCGAAGGGAAGAAGATCAATTTGGCAATCGCCTGTTCTGAAAAGGCTGTTTGCACGTCAGCGAAGTTGACAGGTTGTTTTCCGCGAACGAGGTGTGAAGGATTTCGTCTGGTGACCGGGACCACACAGGGAATTGCCGCCATGCTCACTTCCAGACTGCGTAGTTGTCTTCGTATCGGTTTTTTCGGCGGTTACTTGCGTCCGCTAAAATGGGGCTTGATAGCTCTCGGCTTGACAATCTCGGCTACTCGGGCGGAAGCCGAATACCGTGTAAATGTCGGCGATGTGCTGGAGGTCGCGGTGGCGGGCGTACCCGAGCTGCGGCACCGTGCGGCCGTTCAGATCGATGGCAATATCTCGCTGCCACTGGTCGGAATGCTCCCAGTCGCCGGATTGCCGTTGCCGCTGATTCGCGCGCAGATCGGGGCTGCATTGGCCAGCAAGGTGTTTCGACAGAGGAGCCCGGATGGCCGGGAGACGGCCATCGTGATAGACGCGGACGAAGTCACGACGACGGTCGCAGAATACAGGCCGATCTACGTCAACGGGGATGTGGCAAAGCCGGGTGAGTATCCTTATCGCGCATCCATCACTGCGCGTCAGCTCATCGCCGTGGCCGGTGGCTACGACATCATGCGCATCAAAATGAATAATCCCTATCTCGAGTCAGCAGACTTGAGAAGTCAGTATGCTTCGCTTTGGACGGAGTTCGCTCAAGAGCAGGCGCGCATGTGGCGCATCAAGAATGAACTCGGAGAAGGTACGCAGCTCAATCCAGCGGCTCTCAAGGACGTGCCCGTAGCTCCAGCGGTGATTTCAGACATCGTCAACGCAGAGGTAGAATATCTGAAGACGAAGGAGAGCGATTATCAGCGGGAAAAGGCATTCCTCCAGCGAAGCGTCAAACAGGGAGACGCCGAGGTCGCCGTGCTGTCCGAGCAGCAGAAGAAGGAGGAGGAGGGATACCAGACCGACGTCGACGAATTGCAGAAGGTGTTGGATCTCTTCAGCAAGGGATCGTTGATCAGCCCACGCGTTACCGACGCTCGTCGCGCGGTGTTGCTCTCGTCAACTCGGAAGCTGCAAACGAATGCGCAACTCATGGCGGTCAAGAAGCAACAGGACGAGTTCACGAGAAAACTGGAAAAGCTTGATGACCAGCGGCGGCTCGACTTGCTCCACGAGCAGCAAGAGACCGGCGTTAAACTCAGCGAAACTCGCGCCAAGCTGCAGGGTGTCGGCGAGAAGCTTCAATACGTCGCGATGGTGAGATCGCAGCTCGTGCAAGGAGCCGGTGATGCGCCGGAGATCACCATCGTTCGAAAAGGAGAGAAGGGGCAGGAGCGGATTATCGCAGGCGAAGACACCGAGCTGCAGCCGGGGGATGCCGTCGAGATTTCCCTGCATTATCAGGACGGTCCGGACGCGCCGCTCAAAGCGCTAACCAGCGCAAACGTCCCGAAGGGATAGGGCCAGATGCTTCGATGTGGTCCGGGACGAGATGAGAGGACTGCCGAAACTCATGGCCGGGTCCTCAACTGAGCTGTGCCCCCGGACATACGGCAAGACGCCTTGATCTTCGGGAAGCGCCTGTAAGTGTGGGGACGGCACTGTTCGCAGTTCACTGTTGTGCAAGGCTGTGTTCGCTCTTCTTGTTGGAGCCAGGCATTCCCGGCTCGGAGTTAGCGAGCTTATAAGAACAGATAATTTTAGCGGCAAATATCCCGGCCCCTCCTCCTATCAGCTTCTCGATCGCGTCCACGATGCGCGCATCGCGATCTGGAACAACCAGCTGCAGAAGTTCCAGGATGACGGCACTCCCAAGAACAAGAAGGAAAATAAGCGCCGTTCGGGAGTAGGCAGCGGAAAACAGAAAGCCGATTACGGCAAACGCGCCGACATGTTCTACGATAACAATCGCGGCTGGATCGGTTTCCAGCAGTCTCGGTCTCAAGGTCACGGGCGAAAGCGTCGCCCACGCGATAAACAGCAGGCATATCCACGCCATGATAGAAACGAGCCTGTAAGGCATATTGATTCCCACTTTTCGCCACTCCGAGGCTCTCCTTTTGTCGGAGTTGCGCGGCGCACTGCGCTGGGGCTCCCTGTTGTCGGGAGAGGGGAGGTCGTCGTTGGTTTCAGTCGAGCCCACTGCGTTTTGCGACATTCGCGCTACCTCGTTTGCGCCCTTCGTCAGCGCCGGCCGTACGGAATAAAATCAATAGGTCGTGATGGGCGTGGGCTATCGAATTCAGGAGCTCGGAAAAATGCCGCGCTACCGTGTCCATATCTTGGACGGCTCCGGCAAAGTTATCGGCATCGGCCAGTTCGACTGCATCAATAGCCGGATCGCGCAAGAGCGGGTCAAGCGGCTGGTAGGCGAGCTCGATAGCGAGCTTTGGCAGCTCGTGTCGTCGTCCGGGCCAGGTGCCACGTCCAGCTCAGAGGTTAGTCGAGCCAAGGCGACCTCTCGAAAGCATCTTCATTCCTAGGCGAGACGCCGCTACGACAACTGCGAGACACGAGGCGCACCGCTATGGTTTAACGGTCTGCGGCGCTCGGCACGTTGCGCAGCCATGTAGAGCAGCCAGTTGCGATAGATCTGCCGGGCTGGCTGACGCCAGTCGTTTCTCAGATCCTGGGCTAATTGATCGGCCGGGAATCTAGCAAAAAACTCCGGACATCTGTCCGAAAGTGCTCCTTGCCGAAAGGCAGTCAGAATCGCTTCCGCCTTTGTGTCGAAATAGCCGCTCGGTATCGTCGGACAGACCTCGTTCTCTCTTCGCAGGAATCGACCGATATCCCGTCTATACTCACCCAGTAGGCTCTGGGTATCGTATTCCGGATGGCCCTGGAAATAGACGAAGAGGCTCTTTTTCTGCTGCTTGACGAAGCAGTCGACGCCTGCCTCCGCCGACCTGGTAAGGACGGAATATCCGCAGCTTGCGAGTTCTCGCTCCTGCACCTCGTTCCACCGGGCGTGCGGTACCTTGAAGCTCGCTGGAACATTATGCGTCAATCGATGATGTCTCGTCTTGTTCTGAGCGAAGACACCGATGCATTTGCCAGGGAGCGCATGACGCTCGACGCCGTCCATCTGGAGGACGGCTCCATGGACGGCCAGACAGGAACATACCGACGACGTCGTATTTTCCGTCGCCCACTCCACGACCTGGACGAACGTGGGCCAATATGGCTCATCCGTCAGGCTGGCGGCCTTTGGTTCGGTGCCGGTTATGATTATTCCGTCCAGGCTCCGATTTAGCAGAGCGTCGGTGCCGCGATAGTATCGACGGACGTGATCACGCCCCCACTCCGAACGAGAAATCGTCTCCATTGTGTAGAAATGCAGTCGAACAACGAGCTTTTCGGACGCCGCTGCGAGCAGGTCGTACAACTGGCGCTCTGTCGCCATCAGCGCGGCATCCGGCATATTGTTGATCAGTCCGATATCGAGGTACTCCGTACGCTTTCCCGGTGATGTCGGACCGGTCGCGCTTCCGCTCGGAGCTCTCGAGAAGAGGTGATGTTCGTGAGAGTCTATGTCGATGAGTACCGGCATCGGAATGCCTTTATCGTTGGCGTAAATTCAGTCTGCGGCGCGGAGCGCTTGATCCAGGTCGGCGACGATATCGTCGGCATGCTCGATGCCGACGCTCAGCCTGATCATCTCGGGTCTCACGCCGGCCTTTTCTTGCTCTTCGGTCGACATCTGCCTGTGTGTGGTCGAAGCGGGATGGCAGGCCAGCGATTTCGCGTCACCAATGTTGACCAGCCGCTTGAATAACTTCAGCGCGTCATAGAACCGTTTGCCGGCCTCGAAACCTCCGGCCACGCCGAAGGTCAGTAGCGAACAGGCCCGGCCGCGCAGATATTTCTGCGTTAGGGCGTAATAGGGGTTGTCGTGAAAACCGGCGTAGTTCACCCATCCGACGCGGCGGTGGTGTCGTAGGAAGTGCGCGACTTTCTCGGCATTCTCGACGTGCCGCTCGATCCGCAGAGCCACGGTCTCGATGCCCTGGAGCAGCAGGAAGGCATTGAATGGCGCCAGGATTGAGCCGGTAGTCCTTTGGGACACGGCACGGCAGCGCGCGATGTAGGCGGCGGTCCCATAGTGCTCGGCGAAGACCAGTCCGTGGTATGATTTCTCCGGTTCGTTCATCATGGGAAAGCGTCGGCGGTGCTCAGCCCATTTGAACTTGCCGCTATCGACGATAATTCCGCCGAGGGTGGTGCCATGGCCGCCCATGAACTTCGTTAGCGACGCCACCACGATATCCGCGCCAAATTCGATCGGCCTGAGCAAGATCGGGGTAGGCACTGTGTTGTCGACGATCAGCGGTACGCCGTGCCTGTGGGCGACTTCGGCTATCGCTTCAATGTCGCAGATGTTTCCGGCTGGGTTTCCGACGCTCTCGCAGAATACGGCCCGCGTATCCTTGTCGATCAGCTTTTCAATGCTTGCCGGGCGATCGTCCTCCGAGAAGCGGACTGAAATGCCTTGCCTCGGCAGGATATACGCGAACAGCGTGTGCGTGGTACCGTACAGCTGCGGCACCGAGACGATGTTGGTGCCCATCTCCGCGAGGTTGATCACGGCATAATTCGTCGCAGCCTGGCCGCACGCCACGCTGAGCGCCTCGATGCCTCCTTCCAGGGCGGCGACGCGCTTCTCCAGCACGGCGTTCGTTGGATTGCCGATCCGGGTGTAACGAAAGCCGTCCACTTCAAGATTGAACAGCGCGGCTCCATGGTCGGCGCTGTCGAAGGCGTAGGACGCCGTCTGGTAGATCGGCACGGCGACTGCCTTGGTGGTCGGCTCGACCTCGTAGCCGCCGTGGACAGCCAGAGTCTCTCTTCTCATAACGACTGGCCCTTCGACTCTTCGGTCTCGGGCGAGATCGGGATTTCTCCGGCGCATCGGAGCACCTCGAAGTACTGCTGACGACCGACCTCTAGCGGTCGTTCCGCGGGAAGCCTAAAAGGTCGCGCACCGAGGTCGGCCATTTGTCGACGTTTCTGCCGTGCGTATGGAACATGGCCACGGCGAGGCGGTCCATTCCAAAAGCGACGCACGCGGTATGAGCCGGCTCACCGGCGGCATCCGCGATGCCCCAGGCGGTCCCGAAGTGATCCCGATGGTAGTTGAAGCTCATGCAGGCAGTCGGGCGCTCTTCTGAACGCAGCGGCACCAACAATTCGAATTTCAGGGACTGCTGCTTTTGACTTACCGCCATCATTTGGCCGACCCGGCCGAAGAACGGATCGCTGGCGTAGTCGACCCTGAACGTCAACCCCAGATCGCGCGCGATATCCTGAGCACGCGCCATCCAGCGTTTCCGGAACGCTGAGACGTCTTCGGGGGCGCCGATGCAGACGTATTCGCGCATTCTGAAAGACTGCAGCCGGTCGAGATGGTGCGAGGGCTCGCGACGGAAGCAATCGGCGGCCACGTCGAAGCGCCAGCCGCCGGGCGGCACGGGGCCCCGGCTCGCGGCGATTGGATAAACCGGATAGCAAGCGGCCGGCAATAGTACGAGGTCCGCCGGCGAAAGCGACACGGTCCAATCATCGCCGGCATCGAAGCGGCTGACCGCAGCGTCGATCTCGCTTTCCGATCCGTGCAAGCCGCAGACGCAGCCGAGAAGGTTCGGAAAGCTCTTTAGATAGCCCGACCTCTCGAGCTGCGTCCGGTTCATGACGGGAGGGAAGCGCATCACCTCGGTCTCTGGTTCGCGATGTCGCGTGATCAGCGCCGCAAGCCGCTCCACGACGTCTTCGTACAGCGCAGTGCGGCCATAGACCCCCGGCGAACCCATCTCATGGAACAAGAGATCGGCAAGATGATCGAGCGGATCGGCCGTGGGTGCAATCGGGTCCGCCAGTGGGGCAAACAAAGCCACGTTCATTCTGAAATCCTATTCCTTGGACGAAAATCGATCACTCGTGCAGTGACGTCGGAACGGCGCTCATCAGTGTGGCGGTTCCCATGCTGGAGAGAATGCGGTCATTGTTGATCATGATCGGAGCCGAAAGCACGTCGCGGAGGTGACGCCCGATGCTGACATCGGTGTCGTTGCGGTAGCCGGAAAGTCCGCAGGCGCGCATCGCATGCATGACGGTAGCAACCGCGAGTTCGGAGGCCTCTACCTTGAGAAGGTTTATCGAGGACTGGAAGTCGATGGACGCCAGTGCACGCTCATCCCGTTCACGGGGGGCGTAGAGCTGAAGGTTTGCGACGATAACGGCGCGCAATTTCGTCAGCGTCATCTTGGCGGCGGTAAAGTGGGCTGCGCCGGGCGGCATGTTGCCGCCGGAGCCGCGGGCGGCCTTGCGAATGAACGTCTGCGCCCGGTCCACTGCCGCGGCCGCGATTCCGGCCCAGACCGACGACCAGCAGAGGTGGGCAACGGGCGTCATCGTCTGTGCGTGGATCCGTTCATAAGGCACGGGGAATATCTGTTGTGCGGAGCCCTTGAAGTTCAGCTTGAACCCGGCGCTGCAGGTCCCACGCATGCCAAGCGTCTCCCATGCGAGAGTGGGCTCCAGCGTGTAATCGTCCCGCGTAATCGCGAGCAGCACCTGATCGGATCCGGCAGCGTCGTCGGCGCGCCGGGCGATGGTAACTATGCCGTCTGCCTCCGCGCCGTATGAAATCACCGTCGCATCGCGCACAAGCGAGATCTCGGCACCGTCGCGCTCGACCGCGGCCGAGCTGAAACGGATGTTGCCGCCGTTCTGACCTTCCGTGGTCGATGACGCCAGCAGCATCTGTTCGGCCGCCACGCGTCGCATAAGCCTTTGGTGCCAGTCGCTGCCCGCGCCGTGGCGGACAAGACAGGCGACCTTGGTTTGATGCATCGCGAAGATCATCCCGGCTGAAGCGCAGGCACGACCGAGGGCGTAGCACATATCGGTCACGTCAGAGATCGAGGCCCCGTCGCCGCCAAACTCGATCGGGATCTGGACACCCAGAAGTCTCTCCTTGCGCGCTGCGTCGATGGCCTTCCACGGGAAGCGCGCCTCGCGGTCGACCGCTTCGGCCTCCGACGCCGCAGCTTCTGCAACGGTGGAGGTCCGCTGTGGGAACGTGGAACGGCCGGGAGAGAATGCTACTGGGCTGCTTGCCGGGGCAAAATCGCGAAGTGGGGTTTGCTGCACATTCATGGCCGAGGGCTTCTGACTTGAAGGGCGATCCGGGCCGGTTCGCGGTGAAAACCCAATCTAATTGACCGCACCTGCGAAGTCGGTGACCAAGAAGTGGATTGTCGAAAAGCATCAGATCCCGAGTGAGGTACCTCCGAAGTGGAATTACTGATCCGAACTGCGGTCGGATATGGTCGTCTTAAAATTCTGCGATCCTGCGAGAGAGGGCGGTGGAATGCGAGATGTTGCCTCAAGCGTCGAGAACCGGGTTCTTTCGCTGGTCAGAACCATTCTTGAGCAAAATTCGGTAACCGCGGATGTTCACCCGCACTCGCGGCTGGTCGATATCGGCCTGAATTCGATGGATATGGTTGCGCTGATGCTGAAGGTTGAAGCCGAATTCGACTTCATCATTCCACAACCCCAGATCAAGCCAGAGAATTTCCAGTCGGTGAAGACGCTCGAGCTGATGATCCTCGACCAGATCGGACGAGCGCCGGATAAAGCGAATTGAACAGAGATGTCTTGTCGGAAGCCTGGTGAGATCGCGTCGACAGCGATCGCAATGTCGAGTGCGGCGGGCTGCGTCGTGCCTACGCCCGGGCCCGCCATGGGTCCACCTTCGGGGTTGCCACGTTGGGAACAAGGCCGCGCGGCCCGTGAGCGAACGTATCCGCAAGGTCAGGCCACGAAAGCAGACGCCACCCAGGAGGCGACTGGAAGGGGTAGTACTCAGCGCGGGCGTTCCACCGCCAAGACCTGGTTGAAGGCCATCGAATTAACCTCACGCATAGAGGCCGAACCGCATCGGCTGTTTGCTGATATCGTGGAAGAATGGGCGCAGCGGCAGCCAGGGCGCCCGGCGTTACGCTCGGATGCCCAATTTTTGAGCTATGGGCAACTAGCTGCTCGTATCAATCGCTATGCGCACTGGGCGCGAGACCTGGGCATCGGTCCGGCGCGTACGGTCTGTTTGCTGATGCCGAACCGACCGGATTACCTGGCTTGCTGGCTCGGCATCAGCAGCATCGGCGGCACCGTGGCGCTTATCAACACCAGGTTGGTCGGCCAGTCGCTGGCCCATTGCATCGGCGTCGCGCGTGCCGATCACGTCATCCTTGCTGCCGATTGTCTGGCTGCATTCGAGACCGCGCGTCCGCACCTGGACTATGTGCCCCAAATCTGGATCCTTGGTGCCGGTCGCGGAGGCGCGGATCTGGATGCGGCACTTGACGCTGCGGACACCCGTCCGCTGTCCTCCCCGGAACGGGGCGACGTCACGATCGACGGACGTGCACTTCTCATCTATACCTCGGGCACGACTGGGCTGCCAAAGGCCGCGAACGTCAGCCATCGCCGCGTTCTCCGCTGGGGCGGATGGTTCGCCGGGCTGATGGATGCAACGGTAGACGACTGCCTATACGATTGCCTGCCGCTCCACCACTCTGTCGGTGGTGTCGTCGCGCCCTGCAGCATGCTCTGCGCGGGCGGTTCGGTCGTGATTGCGGAGAAATTCTCTGCTGGGAAATTTTGGGACGACATCGTGCGTTTTGAATGCACCGTGTTCCAATATATCGGCGAGCTCTGCCGTTACCTGCTGAAGGCTCCGCCCTCCGATATGGATGTGCGACATGGGCTGAGGCTGGCCGTTGGCAACGGATTGCGCGGCGACATCTGGGAGGCGTTTGCCAGGCGTTTCGCGATCCCGCAGATCCTCGAGTTCTACGCTGCGACCGAAGGTAACTTTTCACTGTTCAACGTCGAAGGAAAGCCCGGCGCGATCGGCCGGATTCCGCCGCTACTCGCACATCGGTTTCCAGTCGGGATCGTAAAGGTCGATGCCGACAGCGGCAGCCCGGTTCGCAACGAGGATGGGCTCTGCATAGCTTGCGCCCCCGGCGAGGTTGGCGAGGCTGTCGGCCGCATCGGTGGCGCTGAGCGGGGCGGCGGTGCTTTCGAGGGCTACACCGACAGTGCGGAGACCGAGAAGAAGATCGTGCGCGGTGTCTTCGCCGAAGACGACGCCTGGTTCCGCACCGGCGACCTGATGCTGCGCGACGAGCAGGGTTACTTCCATTTCATCGACCGGATCGGCGACAGCTTCCGATGGAAGGGTGAGAACATCTCAAGCAGCGAGGTGAACGACGCGATCAGAGACTGCCCTGGTGTTCTCGATGCGTCGACTTACGGTGTTATTGTTCCTGGCGCCGACGGGCGCGCTGGCATGGCGGCGTTGGTGGTGGACCGAGCCTTCGATTTTGCGGTCTTCGCGAAGCACCCGTCCGACCGACTTCCAGTCTATGCGCTGCCGGTCTTTGTCAGGATCTGCCGGACCCTGGCCGCCACCGAAACCTTCAAGCAAAAGAAGCAACAGCTGATAAGCGAGGGGTTCGATCCCTCGGTTGTTCGCGGTCCGCTGTTCCTGCGCGATGCGGCGACGGGGAGCTACCGTCCGATCGATCGGGCGACCTATGCGTCGATCGTAGAAAGCGGAATCCATTCCAGTGTCGGCTCCAAAAGCCGGTGTTTTGAGAGGTGAGGTCGTTCATGTCGGTACGCTCAAGGATCTTCTCGGCGATGCGTCAGATCGCCGAGGAACAGAAGATTACGCTTCCGCCCCTGCAGGACGATCTACCCCTGCCGGACACAGGGTTCGATTCGCTGGCGTTCGCGATCCTTGTCGCCCGCCTGGAGGACGATCTTGGCATCGATCCATTCACGATAGCGGAGGAGGTCACCTTCCCATCGACGGTCGGCGAATTCGTCAGAGCCTACGAGAATGTCCCCGCCTGAGATATCGGCGCTCCGGGAATATCTCGGCCCTGAGCTGAGGGGGCGCACGATTTCCGATGCGCGGCACAATGTATCGCTGAGTGATATTCTCCGGCACAGCTGCCTGATCGGCAGGTCTCACGAGCTATCCGGCCGCTCGGTGCTACTTGCGACCTCGGGACAGCTGCTGTCTGCGCTCGCGATGATTGAGCTTGATGGCGTCGTCCGGCGCATGCTTCTCTGCCCTCCCGACCTCGATCTGGACCGCATTCAAAACCTGCTTACGGATGCCGAGATCGACGCGATTGTTACCGATCGGCCTCTGCACCGGTGGGATGCTGGCACACATCTGATCGTCGGCGCCGGCCTGCCCGAACGGACGGCGGTGGGCCGGATGACTGAATACGCGACCGAATGGCTGATGCCGACGTCGGGGACATCCGGGCTGCCGAAGACCGTCGGACATACCCTCGAAGGACTAGCCGGCGCGATAATCGCCGAGGGACCCGCGCGCCATCCGAGCGCAACCTGGGCAACGTTCTACGATATTCGCCGGTACGGCGGCCTGCAGATTTTCCTGCGCGCGGTGATCGGCGGCGGATCAATGGTGCTGTCGGAGCCTGGCGAAGCCGTCGCCGACCACGTAGCACGGCTCAGCGCGAACAAAGTCAGCCATATCTCCGGGACGCCGTCGCATTGGCGCAAGTTCCTGATGAGCGGCGCGGCCGCAAGCTTCTCGCCGCGGTATGTCCGCCTGTCCGGCGAAATCGCCGACCAGGCGGTGCTCGATGGGCTGGCCCAGGCGTTTCCGCAAGCATCGATCGGTCACGCCTATGCATCGACCGAAGCCGGCGTCGGTTTCGCCGTGGACGATGGACTTGAGGGCTTTCCTGCCGATCTAATCGGACGAAACCGCGAGGGAGTCGAGATGAAGGTCGTCGATGGTTCGCTCCGGATCCGCTCGCAACGTGCGGCGCGTGCCTACATCGGCGTCGATGCGCCGCAACTGACCGATGCCGAAGGCTTTGTCGACACGGGTGACATGGTCGATCTGCGCGGCGATCGATACTACTTTGTTGGTCGGCGCGGCGGCATCATCAATATCGGCGGCTTGAAGGTCCATCCTGAGGAGGTTGAGGCCGTGATCAACCAGCACGGGGCGGTGCGGATGTCGCGTGCACGATCGCGCAGAAGCCCGATCACGGGAGCCATCGTGGTCGCCGACGTTGTTTTGGCGGACTGTGCCCATGCGGGCCGCCACGAGACGATCCGTGCGGAGATTCTCGGTAGGTGCAAAGAGTCGCTGGCGGCATACAAGGTGCCCGCCGTGATCCGCTTCGTCGAGCGTCTCGACGTTACGCCGGCGGGGAAACTGGCGCGCGCCGATATATAGCGTTCTCGTCACTGGAGGTCGCCGCGGCATCGGGCTTGCGATCGCGCGCAGGCTTGCTGCATCCGGAAACGACACGTTCGTCGCAATCGCTCGCGGTGAGAGTGAGGACCTGGGGCGCGCCACTCTCACGACCGGACAACAGCGACTGCACTTCAGGGCCTTTGATCTTATGGATCGATCGCCGGCGCTGCCAATGCTCGAGGAAGAAAAACCAGCCACCCGCCTATTTGCGAGGGCGAATCCCGGCTTCAACCCTGAAATTTGAATTTTTGCGGATGAGACGCTCGATGCGAGGCACCTCAACGTGATCCGTCTGCTCGACAACCGTTGAGCAATCCGACTCGCTGATCGGCTCGATTGGTGACCTCGCTCCTATGGCGCTCGGTAATCGCTTCGCCATGCCAGGTGACAATGGCGGCGCGATGGCGCTGGTCGGTCCAAAATGGCATCCATTGTTCATCCCCCAGATCGCTGCCTGTGTGCGATTGTGGACTCGAATCTTGCGGAGGATCGCCTTGACATGCACCTTCACAGTGGCCTCCGCGATGTCCATTTTTCTCGCGATGGACTTGTTGGAGTCGCCTTCAATAAGGCAGCGCAGAATCAATTTCTCTCGAGGTGAAAGCTGTGGTGCCGGATCGTCAATCTCCGGGACGAGGATTGTTTCACTATCGTCCTCGCCAGAGCCGTCATCGCTCAATCGATTCTCCTCAGGACCGCAAACGTATGAAAGAAATGCGGGTGGTAGGACGGTTTCACCCATCATGACTAATTCCAGAGACCTGATGAATACATCGCAGGTCATGATATCTATGAAGCAGCCGTTGGCGCCTACTCGAAACGCTGAAACCAATTCGTCCGGTCGGTAGCGGTCCGCCACGATCGCTATTCGTCCATCCGGATAGCCATCCCTGAAAGATTCAATCTGCCCGGCCACGAAATCAAAATCATCGCCGGTATGGACAATGAGAAAGAGAGGACGTTCCGCTTCTATTTTGCCGGGCAACTCGTCGGCGGATGATATTGAGGCAATGATGCGGAAATTTGCTGAACGGAGAATCTTGGCAATACCTTCTCGAAGTAAACTGCTTCTTCCAACGATTGTGGTCGCAAATGAATGACGCTTACTCATGTTACTCTCCCAGCCTGGTAAAAAAGCCGCACACTCGACACGCGGATGAGTTCTGAGTCCTCACCTGTCCTGTCTATTTTCCGGCGAACTAGGGATCGTTTTTTTTCGTGCAGGGATTAAGCTTCAGTTGGTAGCTCCCCTCCATGGCAATCGCTTATACAAGATGGCGTTATGAAAAAAGTAGCATGAAACTCGCTCGCTAAAACTAGAGCTAAATCCATCCTATCTCCATATATCTTTCGATATAGGTAGCCCCATACGGCATGGCCCCGTTGCTATTCGGAGGCAGGCAAATTAGCGTATGGGTAATTTGCTTGGGAATGCGACCTACTTCGAATATTACCTGCAAAATTGTTGTGGGGGCAGAAATGCGAAGTTTGGATGGATTATATCCGTGTTGTGATCGCACATCCGCATCCAGTGATCGTGCAGGGCTTGAGCAGTGTGCTCGAGGCGCAGCGCGAATTTAAGATTGTTGCCCGTTGTGCTGACGTTGCCAGTTGCATCGAAGCGATTCGGATGTTTCGGCCTCATATCACCATTGCAGGCATCTCGATGCCTGGTATCGGTGGTCTGGAGATTCTTGCTTTTACAAAGTCTGAAGGTGCGTCTACGCGAGTGGTTCTTTTTGCCGCTGCTGTCGAAGATGGCGATCTGCAGACGTTGGCAGGCGCGGGAGCCCACGCCGTTCTCCCACAGGACGTGGATCTCGAAATTCTAGTGCAGGTCTTGCGGCAGGTTACAGCTGGCCAGAGGCTGCGCTTGTCTGTTCGAGCCGCGTCCGAGGAGCAGGGTACGATCGCGGAAAAAGCGGTGCCGACGTTGACGGATCGCGAGCGCCAGATCATGCGCTTGGTCTCTGAAGGGCTGTCGAACAAGGAAATTGGGCGCCGCCTGAATCTTACCGATGGCACGATCAAGGTTCACCTTCATCACATTTTTCAGAAGCTTGAGGTTACGAACCGGACCGCACTTGCTGCGTTCGCCATGTCGCAAGACGATCACTCGGGCTCTTCTGTGGAAGGATGAGGGAAACCGTTCATCGGGCTGGTCGCAGATCAGTCCCGCGAGCCGGCAAATGAGCGACGGCTGTGAATTGTCGCTGATGAAGCCTGAGGCACGGCGCCGTTCAGCGCCAGAAAAGCCTTAGGTAGCCCGAATCCGGTCGAGCTCTCCGGCCCATCACTTCAACTGCCTCGATGTAAATTGCGCCTTAGGGCGATACCGAACGGCAGTGTGGGGCGTAGCCGGAGCCGGCTGGCGTTAACCATATCCACGAGGTCGAGACTGCAGTCGCGCGCGACAGGGGTACTCAAGCATACCCGCTCGCGCCGTCAATTGCCCTTGCGAGACCGGTTCGGAACAAGCTCTCTTCTGGGCAGTCGCACGGGACTTGGCTTGATCCCACAACGGCCAAGTGCAATCGCGCGATTAGGGGTCGCTGCCCAGAGGCAGCGGCCCCGCCGGCCTGTCGGGAGTGGTGATACATAATTCCGAATCTGTGATCGTCTACGGGCGCTATCCGCACTTGAGCGCGCTCTTACTGCAGGTCGACCTCCGCAGAACCACGCGGTCTGTCGTTGCCGCACCTCAATGTCATGGACGGGGGCAGAGCCACGCACCTCCATCATCGTCGGACCGACCGGCGCTTACGAACCGGAGTATCATGGTCCTCTCGAATTTGGCAGCGTGGAAATTGGCACTCAATGTTTTGAGTATCGCGACAATGGCGAGCGTCCTCCATGCTGCATGGCTTCGTCGTCGGCGGCTTGGCTGACTCTTCATGCATTGCGTCGGCGAGCCAGCGCATGACTTCTTCTGCGAAAAGATCAACCTGGATCGGCTGATCATCGAGAAAAATATCATACCTCATCGCGATCCCTTTTTGGCGGACAGCAAATTGCACTCTGATCTGCTTGCCGCGATGGGAGACGTCGAGGACAGGTTTCATCGCCATTGCCATCATCCTGTCGGAAGACTCAATGCTCGCGCTTGGCGCGTATAAGTGCCGGCCATCATTGCAGCTCGAGCGTCGAGACTTCACGACCAAATATTCTGGAGCTTGCGGGAACCATGCTATACACTACGAGCTACAGGAGCAAACAAGCGTCATCCATTGCTGGCTCCTATTCTGACGGGCGTCCTCGCGCCCGAGGTAATCCCTTCGCACCAACTCTCTTGCTTGCAGCCATTTCATTTGCCGGACAGGCAGGTTGGGCCACCGCGCGGATTCGAGTCGGAGAAGCCACCATCGATACTCGCTCGAGTGTCATTGAGAGTTCTCTTCGCGAATTGAGGTACGAGGAAACCATTAGGTATGGCCGCGCAAGGAGGCGCTGCAGCATGCGCGACAGCGCAAGCGTGCAAAGCGGAATCCTCGCACCGCTCCGACTTGTCGATCTCTCCCGGTGGCTGCTAGCCCGGAGTGGGTAGGCGAAGCTCTCCTTGCGAGCAATAGGAGTGCCGTGACCATCGAGGCTATGGTGCGGCATGAGGCCGGGCCATAACGACATGCGGCAGGTGATTGAAAATGTCCTTGGAAATCATCAAGCCGTCATTCCAAGCGATGACGCGGGCGTTCGTGTGGACGAAGATGCTGGTGCGGGGCGAGTTGCTCAGGGTCCAGCCATGAGCGCTTTTCCACGGAGGCAGGCCACGCCTCTATCGATCGCTGCAGTTCTCCTCGCAACTGCGTGGTCATCCGAAGCGTGTGCCTCCCAAGCGATACGGTACCCGCTGGCGGATGCACGCGCCCAGTCACAACCGAAGATCTCCATCTCCGGACTTGATTTCCATGAGATCGAACGAATGCGAGCGACGAAGGGACTGACCGCCGGATCAGTGAGGCTTGCGCAGGCGGCACCGGACGACCGAAAGGATTTGAAGACAGCGCCAGAGCAGGGGCGCTATGGCGTCGAGCTGGTCGCCGCAGAACAGGCGATCAAGCGGCGTATCGAAATGCTGCTGACCTTGCGTCAAGCTCGCGCCGAAGCCGCTCGTTCCAGGCAAGTGTCGGAGGGTGGAAACGCCGAATTGCAAAGCTACCTGCAGCAGGAGCGGGCGCGCTTGAAGAATGCAGCCGAGACTGGCGCCGGAGAACTGTGCAGGGCTTTGCCCAGCGATCGAGCCGAGCAGTCGGAGCGAGTCACGGCAACTGATACGATCGAGCTGCGAACATCCTTGCAACAGCAGCACGACCGGGCCGACCATCTGGAGCAGGATCTTGCGGCAGCCAAGCGAGAACTGACAAGACAGGCGGCGCAGTTGGCCGAGGTCTCCGAGCAGGCGAGCCAGGCAAAGCAGCAGGGCGAAAGCGATGTGGCGGAGCTAAGAACGTCGCTGGAGCACGAAAGTGGACGCGCAGCACAATTGCAGGAGGACCTGGCGGCTGCGCGGCGCGAGCTCCAAACGCAGACAGAACTGGCGTCCAAGGCCAACGAGTACGCTGGTCAGTCGAAGCGTGCGGAAAGCGAGGCGGTGGAGTTGAGAGCCTCCCTGCAGCAGGAACGGGATCACGCCGCGCAGTTGGAGAAGGATCTCGCGTCGGCGCGACGCGATGTCGAAGCGCAGACGACGCTCGCCGCCAAGGCGAACCAGGATGCCGCCCGGTCGAAGCAGGCAGCTGACGACGGCTTCGCGGAATTGAAGCGTTCGCTGCAAAAGGAGCGCGACCGGGCCGGGGCGCTGGCTGAGAACCTCTCGATGGTGCACACCGCAATCTATACGTACGAGGTTCAAGCGCGTATGGCCAACGGGCAGGTGGCTGCCCGTGCGCGATCCGCCGCAAGCAGCACAGCGGAGCTGCAGAAGTCACTACAGCAGGAGCAGGCGCGCGCGGCGCGCTTGCAACAAGATGTGGTGGCGGCCCGGCGCGATGTCGACGCACAGACCGCCCTGGCGGCGAAAGCGGGCGCCGAAGCTGCCCGGCTGAAGCAGGCTGCCGACGACAGCTCCATAGAATACCTGAAATCGTTGCAGCAGGAACGTGACAAGGCCGCGCGGCTGGAGCGGGAGCTTGCTGCCGAGCGGAAGACAAAAGATGTACCCGCCACCTCCGGCGTCGTGGCTCGAGCCGCCCAGGACAAGCAGTCCGCGATGGAGGCGATCAGGCCAATCGCGGTGAACCAGACAGCCGCCGCAGGCGCTCGGAGCAACGCCAAGCCTGGCCCGGAGAATGCTGCGGAGGTTGCAAGAATGGTGGCTCGGGCGAGCGTCCTTCTCGGTCAGGGTGATATCGGTTCGGCGCGGATCGTACTCGAGCGTGCCGTCGAAGCGGGCGATGCGCAGGCGAGCTTCGCGCTCGCGGAAACCTATGACCCATTCGTTCTTAGCAAATGGGGCGCATATGGGACGCTCGGTGATCCGGCGAAGGCGCGCGATCTCTACGCGAAGGCGCAGGCTGGCGGCCTCAAGGAGGCGAAAGAGCGATTCGATGCGTTGCGCCGATGATACTCCAGATTAAAGCGCGGCAGCGTGCATGGAATGAGGAGTTTCCCAGAAAGGAACCAGCGAATGAAGAGATGTCCCGGACTGCCACCGCTGTTCGTGCTCGCCACATTGGTCGCACTGCTCCTGTCGCTTCAGCCAGCCTGGCTCGATGCGCGCACCAAAGATGCGAGGACGCAGCGTGTTCACGAGGCGTCGCGCCAATCGCCGGCGCCTACGCCGCAGGAGACGATGAACGCCTGGACGGTCGGTCTTGCCGGAGGGCTGCTCGAGGGAGCGCCGATCCGTTTTGCTTCGGAGATTTCCCGCGTGGTCGACGATGGAGACAATCTGCACGTCCTGCCGATTGTGACGAGGGGGCCGACGGAGAATGTAAACTCATTACTCTATCTGCGTGGCGTCGACGCAGCGATCATCAATTCTGACGTGCTCGACGAGTACAAGAGCCAGGTGCCGGACATCCAGCGCCGGCTGACCTATGTGCTCAATCTGTTTCCGTCCGAACTGCACATTTTCGTCCGGCCGGAGATCCAGAGTCTGAAAGACCTTGCGGGCAAGAAGGTGAATTTCAACACCCAGGGCACCGCAGCAGCCTATTCAGGACCGCTGATCTTCAGTCGTCTCGGTCTCGACGTTGAGCAGACATTCATTCCACATCAGGTCGCGCTGGAACAGATGCGCAAAGGCGAGATGGCGGCAGTCGTGTTCATTACATCGAAGCCAGTCGATGCGTTTGTGCGTGGGCGCTGGGATTCTGGATTCAAATTCCTGCCCGTGCCCTACGATAGCAAGCTGGAGGATTATTATCTTCCCGCTTCTCTGGATGCGACCGACTATCCTGGCCTGATCAAGCAGGGTGAACAGGTGGTGACGATCTCCGTGCCGACGGCACTCGTTGCCTATAATTGGCCGCCGGGCTCAAACCGCCTTGAACGCGTTGCACGGTTTGTCGACCATCTCTTCTCGCGGATCGACAGGTTGCAGGCGCCGGGTTTCGATCCGAAATGGAGGTCGATCAATCTTGCCGCCACGGTTCCGGGGCTTGCACGCTCGCCCGCCGCGCAAGCCTGGCTCGATGCCCACTCGCGCCCGACACAGGCATCACAATGAAACGCGCGATCCTCTTTGTCTCGGCGGTCGTCGCTTTGATAGGCGGGACAGGGCTGGTGCAGGGGGGAGACGATCCAATGGCGCGGCTCCAGGCCTGCTCGTCGATGGAACGTGCCGACCGGCTGGAGTGCCTTGGCAAGGTATCGCGATCCATCACGCCTGCGGCTTCTACTGCGCCGAAAGAGGATCGCTGGGTGATCAGCGAGACGAGGTCTCCGTTGGATTACTCGCCGATCGCCACCGCGACGTTCCCATCGCGCGAGGTCGAAGGTGATAGTGGAATGCGGCTCTCGATTTACTGTCGCGGGGGACGCACCGAGATCGTGGTGACCGAACCCTCCATCACGGGCCGCGGCGATGATTACGCCATTTCCTACCGGGTAAATGGCGGCCAGCCCGTGCAAATCGCGGCGGCTGCACCGGCATTCGGCACCGGGGTCGCGTTCAAGGCAGACGCGGTTGCCTTGGTACAATCGCTTCCTGGCGATGGTGAGTTCGCACTGCGTCTCTCGCCTCGTGTCGGGCCATCCCGGGACGCCATTTTCTTTCTAACAGGACTGGAGAGGGTGCGCGCAAAGATCGCCGCTTCGTGCAAATGGCCGCACGCGATCGCGAAGCCCAACAACTGAGTAACCGTGAAGAGCACCCTCAGATTGGAGACGGATCATGAAATTTCGCTACGTTGTGACGGCAGCACCGATCGGCGCCGCTGCGCTCCTGCTTGCCGTATCGGCATCTGCAGCAGGGGAATACTGGCATCCGACGGCGACATCCAAGCAAGAAGTTGCGGACAGATCGGGCCTCACCCACAAGCATGCGGTGAGGTCCAGGACTGCGCGGATGCGCAGTCGGATGGCGTCTGCGCGTATGGTCGAGCCCTCAACGGCCAAAATCAAGAACCACCGTCTGATCCTCCAGGTAAATACCAGCGATCCTGCGGCTATGAATCTCGCGCTCAACAACGCCATGAATGTCACGCAATATTACAAGGACCGTGGCGAGAAGGTGAAGGTCGAGGTCATCACGTTCGGACCTGGACTGCATATGCTGCGCGAGGATACTTCGCCGGTGAAGGCGAGGATCGAGACCATGGCGCTGAGCGCGCCCGAGGTGTCGTTCAAAGCCTGCGGCAACACCCAGGAGAACATGCGCAGAGCCGAAAACAAGGACATCCCGATCGTCCCGCAGGCACAAGTGGTCAAGTCCGGCGTCGTGCGCGTAATGGAGCTTGAAGAGCAGGGCTGGACTTACGTGAAGCCGTAAGGCGGAGCATTGTTCATCGGGGAGAGGACAGCCTAGCTCCAGCTCTCTCTTGTGACGACAATCATGCAGTGCAAGCTATTGGTGAGGTTGATACCGGCAAATATCAGCAACCTGAATACCGGGGATCGGGCTCGAGGATCTCACGGAGATAGGCTGTGCCGAATGCCACGAGTTGTTCGTCGGTTTTTCCGGTCGAGGCCAACAATCGCATATAGTTCGACAGCCGTTCCTGGCTCAGCCCACTGACCTCGCCACCGTAGGAACTCACAACGTTGTTGATGATGTTGTCCAAACCTGCACCGCATCTCGTCTTCGGGGCACATCGAGCGCAGTGCAGCATTCAGATCGCAGGCCGTCAATAACTCGAGAGTATCAGCCGAGGCTATTTGGAGATGCTAGCGGCATGCGCCGCACAAAGCGGCAGCGTCCATCTGCGCTTTCGGCCAGCACTTGCCGCCGCACACTTTCCCAAAGAGATAATGAGCTTTCCTCGCGCGAGCTTGAGAAATCCACCATCGATCGCCTCAGTCTGACTGATGCGAACGCTAGCGACATCTCAAAGACTGTATCGTTTGCTAGTGAACGCTCTCGCGCAGAATCCAAGTACCTGTTGCAACTGCGATCGGCAACAGAACGGCCCCGCACGCGAAACATGAGCGGGGCCGACCTCCGGAAAGAGAGAGCGTTACAAGAGCCCGGGGCCCGACCAGTTTGCAGGGAAGTACAGCAGGTATAAACTGCTCAAGAGAGTGAGACGCTTACCTCTTTCGGAGCAACAGTTCCGGCTGCGCAGCGACGTGCCGTGATCATGCTTCACATGATACCGCTTACGCCAGCCGCTCGCAAACGTGAGATTATTGGCGCACAAAAACTAAATGCTGGAACGTACCATTTAGTTCGACCGCTACATTCTTCGACCGCTACATTCCAGGCGTCCAGATACCTGCAGTCGCCTAACCTGACGCAGGGTTCCCTGGCGCAGATCATCCAATTCCGCCATGGGAGTAATCCTCCTGCGCGCTGTTTGCTGCGCCGCTTCGGAATAACTTGAATAGCGGACGGACGACTACGCCAAGCCGCGGTCTGCCGGGGCGGCCCCGGCCAAGGCTTGCTGCGGCCAGCCGGTCGAGGTCGCAAAGCAAGTGGGCACAGTGGAGAAGCTCGACGAGCTGATATTCGCGAGCCAGTCAGATAACTTACGACGGGGCGAAGCGTGACGGTCGTAAAAATCGAGAATGCCCGAGAGGGCATGCAGTTTGTGGCAGGTCTGCTTGATCTGATCTGTGCGATGGCGCTCGAGCTCAAGCGCGCCGATAGGCTAGACGATCAAACGTTGGCTCGCATGGAACAGCGCGCATTTCGGAAATTGAAGGCGCAGGCTTTTGATGACAATGCGGAGCAACTGCGATTGGTCAACATCTCACGGGACGCAGTGCGGTTTGCGCTCGCTCTCGTTAAAACAGATAGAGACAATGATACGTTGTGCAAGAATCGCCGGATAGTTAAGCGGCCCCAGGCGAGGGGCTAAGCGGTGATCGGCAGTCCATCTCACCGTCGCGAGTTTAGTCAGATATGCGGAGGCTGGGCCGCCTTTTTTAGGTTTGGTCGGGCTGCTAGTCGGCGGCTATCAGCTTTGACGTCCCCAGCCTATTTCGGAATTGTGTCATCGGGGATTGCGCTGAAGCCTGTGCGCGCCGCGTTCTTCCGCCCATCAGGCTTCTTCGCGGTTCCCAGTTGGCGGGCTCGCAATCCGCGGCGAAAAAATGTGCTTGCGGGAACCGCGAGGCTTCGGCACGGGAACCCAAGCCTCTCCGGCTTTTTGGTATCGTGGTTCCCTCGGGCGTCTTGTCGCATCGTCCCGGGCGTCTTGTCGCATTGTCTAAAGGAAGAAGAATTCGAAGAATTAGCTGAAGACATATTGTGAGGGTTGAGGTCAGCATGCCACTTCCACTCATTGAAACCGGCGATTGCAACGTGGATCTTAGGCTGTCGCCGATCGAGCCATCCTGGATTATCGAAGGTAACCCAGAAGCCCGTTCACACCGGCTGTCGGCGAGCGCCGACGGAGCCGCTACCACCCTGATCTGGTCCTGCACCGAGGGCAAGTTCAACTGGTACTACGATGTCGACGAGACCATCATGATCCTCGAGGGATCGATTGTGCTCGAAAGCGACGGCATGCCGCCGAAACGCTACGTCGCCGGTGACTGGATATTTTTCCGCGACGGTGCGCATGCGAAATGGCACGTCGAGGGATATGTAAAAAAGGTTGCCTTTTGCCGCGTAACCAATCCGATCGGGCTCAGTTTCGCCATTCGCGCTGTCAACAAACTCAAGCATTTGCTGTTGAAGCTGCCCGGCGGACAGCTGCCGTCCCCTGCCGGGCCTCCGGGTATCGGACGCGCGTGAGGCCGATTGCTTCGTGCGAGCACACCATTTGGGATGAGCATCACCGCTGCGCGGGTGTCAGTCACAGGCCGCCGACGAAAATGCCGGGCGGCAAGTACCGGCGGACTTTCTGGAAACGCTCCCAAGAGATGCAGCCGACAGCGGAGCGCCGCGGTTGCTATGCGGCGTCGACGATCCCTTCCACAAGCGAATGTGCCCGCCTGATTTCCATCAGTTCGGCGAATTTCGCGTAAGGCAGCGGTGGCGAGACGATATAGCCCTGGCCTTCCTGCACGCCGCAGGCGAGCAGCGACTGCATCTGCTGCTCGGTTTCGATGCCTTCGGCAACAACCGTCATCTGCAGGTCGCGGGCGAGACGCACCAGGGTCTCGACGATCCTCGATGTCGACTCGTCCTTGATGGTGTCGACAAAGAACTTGTCGATCTTCATGGTGTTGGCGCCCAGGGCCTTCAGGTGCGATAGGCCGCTGTGGCCGACGCCGACATCGTCGATCGCGACCTTGAAGCCGAGATCGCGCAACTTCTTCACGGTGGCTGCCGCCTTGCCGAGGTCCTGCAACTCGTCACGCTCGGTGATCTCGAGCACGATCTGGCGCGCGGAGACCTTCGCCTCCGACGTGATCTTGCGCAGCGTCTCGACAAAGCCTTCGCTCATGAGATGGCTCGGGACGACGTTGAAGGAGAGCTTGAACTCCTTGTTCTGGCGCAGATGCGCGTTCAGCTCCTTCAACGCGGTCGAAAGGATCTGCCACGTCATAGCGCGGATGCGGCCGCTCTGCTCCGCCAGCGGGATGAATTTCATCGGCGGAACGATGGTGCCGTCCTCGCGGATCCACCGCGCCAGCATCTCGCAGCCTATGATCTCGCCCGACGTCAGGTGGAAAGTCGGCTGAAAGAACGGCTGGAATTCGCCGCGCGCCAGCGCCCGATCGAGATCGGCGACGGGCCCTTCGACACGCTGCGCCCTCACCAGCAGCAGGCCGAAGGCAAGGCCGAGCCCGAGCGATGCCAGCATCGCCACCCAATAACCCCGGCCGTAGGCGGCCTTGGCAAGCGCGCTCTGTTCGACGCGGATCGTGGCGTGGAGCGGATAGCGGCTGGACGTCCTGGTGATCTCGATCGGTTGCACCAGGTCGATGTCTTCGAGCGCGAATTCGGCAAGCTGCTGCTTGTTGTTCAGCTCCAGCACGACCTGGCTGTGCAGGCGCAGGTCGGTGGGCATGACGTCGAACAGATAAGAATTGATGCCGATGATGGCGACCAGTGAGCGCTTGGCATCGACGTCACGCAGCACGCCAAGCGCATCGCCACCGAATTGTTCGACGCGAAACAGCCGAAGGCGCGGATCGCTCGTCGTCAGCATGTCGGAGCGGTCAATCCAGCCCTTGTCGAATTCGAGCGTTTCGGAATAGGCCGAACAGACGATCGAGCCGTCGTGATTGGCGAGGCGAAGGTCCTTGACCGCGGAGCGCTGATAGACGTGAAGGCGGAATGTCTGCAGCGAGGAGGGCTCGCAATCGAGGTGGCCGATACGCGCGATCTCGTCGGCACTTGCCGCACCGAAGTCGACGGCGACCTCCGATCGGCGCAAGGCGATCTCGGTCAGCTCCTGCAGCCGCTGCATCTGCTGACCTTCGATGATAGTTTTCGCGGCAAAATGACCGCCGGCCGCGAACGCGGCGACGCTCGCGACCACGGTCGCAATAGACGACAGGCTCGAACGGCGGAACATCATCGGACACGCAGTCGTCAGGACAGAATCGTACCGAAGTTAGTCGCGAGCTCTCTAATTTTCGGTTTAAGGCGCGCTCGCCGACACCCATAAGTGAAGGAACGCGCGGTGCATTTTACCAAGCGGTAAGGTTACTCGAATGCAAATGTCACGCGCCTCGCTTGCCTTGCAGCTCGAGATGCCGACTGTAGCGCGACATGGCGAAGCAGAACGCGAAGTAGATCAACGCGACGAAGATGTAGACCTCGACGCTGTAGGCCTGCCAGGCGGGATCGATGATCGCGGTTTTCGCCGTGGTCAAGAGGTCGAAGATGCCGATGATCAGTACGAGGCTGGTGTCCTTGAAGAAGGCGATGAAGGTGTTGACCAGCGGCGGGATGACGTGCCGGATCGCCTGCGGCAGGATGATCAGCCGGTTATTCTGCCAATAGGAGAGGCCAAGCGCGTCGGCGGCCTCGTGCTGGCCGCGCGGGATTGCCTGCAATCCGCCGCGGACGACCTCGGCGAGGTAGGCGCCGGCGTAGAGCACGACCGCGATCTGGGCGCGCAGTAACTTGTCGATGTTGACGCCGTCAGGCATGAACAGCGGGAACATCACGCTCGCCATGAACAAGAGGCTGATCAGGGGAACGCCGCGGATCAGCTCGACATAGACCACGCAGAGCGAGCGGATCGCCGGCAGCTTGGAGCGGCGGCCGAGTGCGACGAAGATGCCGAGCGGAAAGCCGAAGGCGAGCCCGAAGGTGGCGAGAATGAGAGTCACCGGCAATCCGCCCCAGCGCTCCTGGGAGACAAACGGCAGGCCGGGCGCGCCGCCCCACATCAGAAGGCCGATCAGCGACAGCATCACGGCCCAGATCAGCACCAGCTCGCGACGCCAGAAACGCCGCAGGCAGGAGGCATAGAAGAGGGCGATGAAGAGCAGCGTCGCAAGAGCCGGGCGCCATTGCTGGTCGTAAGGATAGGTGCCGAACAGGATAAAGCGATATTTTTCGGGGATCACCGCCCAGCAGGCGCCCAGGCCGCGCGCGGCGCGGCAGGCGCTGGTGTCGTTGCCGGGTACGGTCCAGACCGCGTCCCAGATGCCCCAGTGCACGAAGCTTATGATCATCCTGGCGAGCAGCGCGATCAAGAGCAGCGTGATGATCGAGGAGGTGATTGACGAAAACAGGTTGGCGCGCAGCCAGTGCGTAACGGGGTTGGCGTCGAAGGCGGAACGCGGCCGGCTTGTCGGGCGTGACGTGTCTTGCGTCGCCGTCGCCATGGCTCAGCGCTCCACCAGCGCGATATGCGCATTGTACCAGTTCATGATCAGGCTGATGCCGAGGCTGATGGTCAGGAACACCGCCATGATCAGCGCGATGGCTTCGATCGCCTGACCGGTCTGGTTCAGCGTGGTGTTGGCGATCGACACGATATCCTGGTAGCCGATCGCGACCGCGAGCGAGGAGTTTTTCGTGAGGTTGAGGTATTGGCTCGTCATTGGCGGGATGATGACGCGCAGCGCCTGCGGCAGAACGATCTTTTGCAGCACGAAGCTACGACGCAGGCCGAGCGCCAGCGCGGCGTCCCATTGTCCCCGCGGAACAGCCTGGATGCCGCTACGTACGATTTCGGCGATGAAGGCGGAGGTGTAGGTCACGAGTGCGATCAAGAGCGCAAAATATTCCGGCGCGAACGTCCAGCCGCCGACGAAATTGAAGCCGCGCAGCTCCGGCATGGTCACGGTCCAGGAGACACCGAGCACCCACGACACCAACGCGGGCAGCGCGATGACGAGGAGCAGGCCGTAAGGCCAGATCCGTCGCGTGCGACCGTCCTGGATCTGCAGCGTGATCAACCGGCGGCGCAGAGAGTAGAATATGATGAACCCGAGCACTGCGGTCCCGATCACCCAAAACTGTCCGCCATCGAGCGTGATCGACGGCACGACCAGGCCGCGGTTGGACAGAAACACGCCGTCGATCGGCCTCCAGGCGCCGCGCGCCGGCGGCAAGCCCTGCATCAATACGTACCAGAACAGGAGTTGCAGCAGCGGCGGAACATCGCGAAGCACCTCGACATAGACGGCGGCCAGCCGCGACAGCAGCCAGTTGGAGGAGAGCCGCGCGATGCCCACCAATGTACCGATGATCGTCGCGAGCACGATGCCGATCACGGCGACGCGCAGCGTGTTGACGATGCCGACGATGAAAGCGCGGAGGTAAGTGTCTTTCGGGCTGTAGGCAAGCCAGGTGTCGACGATGGGCATGCCGGCTTCGCGGCCGAGGAAGGCAAAGCCGGTCGAAATGCGCCGCGCCGAAAGATTGTGCACCGCGTTCGACCAAAGCCAGGCGACCAGTGCGACCGCGATGGCGACCACCGCAATCTGCCATAGCAAACCCCGAAACCGGTCGTTCCGCAGCGAAAGGCTCATCCGCTGGCGAGGAGGGCGCTTGGGCGTCGGCGTTGTCACAGCACAAGATTCCTCTTCACGAGCGGCAGTCTCGGCGCGATTATTTCAAATGTTGCATCGAAAATAGGAATATGCAACGTTTGTTTCATGGCCGAGCAGCCGTCGAAATCCTCGCCCTTGAACGAGCTTTGCAGCGCGCTGCCGTCGCTGCCGATGCGGCTGCAGGAAGTCGGGCGCTTTGTCGCTGCCAACGATTACGATGCCACCACGCGCTCGATGCGCGAACTTGCTTCCGTTGCCGGCGCCGATCCCGCCTCTTTCACCCGCCTTGCGAAAGCTCTGGGTTATTCCGGCTGGGACGAACTGCGCGCAGCGCTGACCGAGGCACGTCGGCCGGCGCAGTCTTCGCCGTTCTCGGGCCGCGCACGGGGCCGGCGGCAAGGTCCCAATGCCGATGTGTTGCTGATCTCCGACAAGCTCGAAGCCGAGGCGGCCGGGTTGGCGCGCATCTCTCCCGATACTGTCGCCAAGGCAGCGCAGGCGCTGCATGGGGCGCGGCGGATCTGGATTGCCGGCTTTCGAAGCTGCCGCAGTGTGGCGGAACTTCTCAATTACGAGCTTCGCCTGTTTCGCCCGGACGACGTTCAGCTTGTCGGCGGTTCCGGGCCCGAAGATCTCGACTTCGGCGCCTTCCGTTCCGGTGACGCCGTGGTCGTGATCGGCTTTGCGCCCTATTCGACGGCGAGCGTGCTGTCGGCCCGCGCGGCGCATCGTTCCGGCGCCAGCCTGATCGCGATTGCGGACTCGGTCACGGCGCCGATGGCCGAGGGGGCCGATCATCCGCTGCTCTATGAAGCCGCATCCTCGCCGGGATTTTTCCCCAGCCTGACGGGCGCGATCGCGATCGCGCAGTCGCTCGCCGCAGTCGCCTTTGCGCTGGGCGGGACCCGCGCCAAGAAACGTCTTGAAGAGACCGAGGCGCGCCTTGCGGCGATGTCGCAATACGTCACAGAAAAAGGTTGATCATCATGGCCACCAGCCGAGTGCTGCACCGAAGCCTGCGCGAGACGCCGCCGAAAGCGATCGGCGGCGAGGGCATCTGGCTCATCCGCGAGGACGGGAAGAAAGTACTCGACGCCTCCGGCGGCGCCGCGGTGTCCTGTCTTGGCCACCAGCATCCGCGCATTATCGAAGCGATGGCGAAGCAGGCTTCGAAGCTGGCGTATGCGCACACGGCCTTCTTCTCGTCCGAAGCGGCAGAGACGCTCGCCGATCGTCTGGTCGGCCACGAGCCGGGCGGTCTTGCTTATGTCTATTTCGTCAGCGGCGGATCGGAAGCGATCGAGGCGGCGATCAAGATCGCGCGGCAATATTTCATCGAGGCCGGACAGCCGCAGCGCCAGCGCTTCATCGCACGCCGGCAGAGCTATCATGGCAACACGCTCGGCGCGCTGTCGGCCGGCGGCAACGCCTGGCGGCGCGAACCCTATGCGCCGCTGCTGTCGCCGTCGTTCAGCCATGTGACGCCCGCTTTCGCCTATCACGAAAAGCGCGACCGCGAATCCGAAAGCGACTTTGTCGGACGGCTCGCGGCCGAGCTCGAGGCCGAATTCCAGCGGCTTGGTCCCGGCTCCGTCGCGGCCTTCATCGCCGAGCCGGTCGTGGGTGCAACGGCGGGAGCCGTGACGGCGCCGGACGGTTATTTTCGGGCCGTGCGCGAGATCTGCGACAGGCACGGTGCGCTGCTCATCCTGGATGAAGTGATGTGCGGCATGGGCCGCACCGGCACGTTGCATGCGTGGGAGCAGGAGGGCATTGCGCCCGATATCCAGGCGATTGCGAAGGGGCTCGGCGGCGGCTATCAGCCGATCGGCGCGATGCTTGCGACCAACCACATCGTCGAGACGATCCGGCAAGGCTCGGGCGCGTTCCTGCATGGCCATACTTATCTGGCGCATCCGCTCGCCTGCGCTGCGGCCCTGGAGGTGCAGCGCGTGATCGGCGAAGAGAAATTGCTCGACCGGGTGAAAGAGCTCGGCAAGCATCTGGAGCGGCGACTGACGGAGCGCTTCGGCAATCATCGCCATGTCGGCGACATCCGTGGCCGCGGTCTGTTTCAGGCGATCGAACTGGTCGAGGACCGGGCCACGCGAAAGCCGTTCGATCCTGCCCTGAAGCTCCATCAGAGGGTCAAGGCGGTCGCATTCGAGGGCGGGCTTGGCTGTTATCCGTCCGGCGGCACCGCCGATGGCAAGAACGGCGACCATGTGCTGCTGGCGCCGCCCTATATCTGCACGCCCGCCGATATCGACATGATCGTTGATCGGCTCGGCACCGCAGTCGACAGTGTCTTAAAAAACGTTGGTCACTAGGAGGAGGGTGCAATGAGGAGGGGAATTATCGTTGCAGCGTTGCTTGCCGTCGGCGTCTCAAGCGTCTCGGCCGCGACGCTCGATACCGTCAAGCAGCGTGGCACACTGGTGTGTGGCGTCTCTACCGGCTTTGCCGGTTTCTCGGCGCCGGACTCGCAGGGCAATTTCAAGGGACTCGACGTCGATTATTGCCGTGCGCTCGCCGCCGGCGTGCTCGGCGATGCCAACAAGGTGCGCTACGTCGCGCTGACCGCGCAAAACCGTTTCACCGCGCTGCAGTCGGGCGAGATCGACGTGCTGTACCGCAATTCCACGCAGACCTATTTGCGCGGGACCACGCTGGGCCTGCGCCAGGGACCGATCAATTTTTACGACGGCCAGGGCTTTGTGGTGAAGAAGGACACCGGAGTGAAGGACCTCAAGGGTCTCAATGGCGCAACCGTCTGCGTCGCGCAGGGCACGACGCATGAGGTGACGCTCGGCGACTACGGCCGCGCCAATGGCATCGATTGGAAGCCCCTGGTGTTCGATCGCGTCGATACCATGTACCAGACCTTCTTCGGCGGCCGCTGCGACGCCATGACCCAGGACGCTTCGGCGCTCGCCGGCGCGGTGGCAACCGCAGCACCAAATCCGGCCGATTATGTCGTGTTGCCCACGACTATCAGCAAGGAGCCGCTCGGCCCGTTCACCCGCAACGGCGACGAGGTGTGGAGCGATATCATCACCTGGCTGCATTATGGCCTGGTCGAGGCCGAAGGACTCGGCGTGACGGAAGCCAATGTCGACGACATGGCGAAGTCGTCGACGCCAGCCGTGCAGCGCCTGCTCGGCATATCGGGTGACCTTGGCTCACGCCTCGGGCTCGACAACAAATGGTTGCAGCAGGCGATCAAGTCGACCGGCAATTACGGCGAGATATTCGAGCGCAATGTTGGTCAGACGAGCCCGCTGAAACTCGAGCGCGGCCTCAACGCCTCCTGGACCAAGGGCGGCTTGATGTACGCCCTTCCGTTCAAGTAAGACAACACGGACGGCGCGGCAGATCCTTGCCGCGCCGCTTGCTGGATTAAAGTCATGCGCATCACACTGGTTCACGCCCTGAAACATTCGATTCTGCCGATCGAGGCCTCCTTCACCAAATTGTGGCCGGAGGCCCAGCTGATGAATCTGCTCGACGACAGCCTGTCGTCTGATCTCGCCCGCGACGGCAGACTGACGGATGCGATGACCGAGCGTTTCCTCTCGATCGGCCGCTATGCGGCGAGCACCGGCGCCGATGGCATTCTCTTCACCTGCTCGGCCTTTGGTCCCTGCATCGAGGCGGTAGCCGGCGCGCATACGCCCATGCCTGTGCTCAAGCCGAACGAGGCGATGATCGAGCTGGCGGCGAAGCGTGGCCGCAAAGTCGGGCTGTTGTCGTCGTTTCCTCCGACGTTGGCGTCAATGCCGCGGGAATTTCCGTCTTCCATCGAACTCGTGCCAAAGCTCGCGGAGGGCGCGCTTGCCGCGCTCGACTGCGGTGATCGCGCCGAACATGACCGCCTGGTGACAGAAGCGTCGAAGGATTTGCGTCACTGCGATGTTATCGCGCTGGCACAGTACAGCATGGCGCCCGCGGCGGAACAGGTCGCTCAGGCGACCGGCAGGCCGGTGCTGACGACGCCCGACAGCGCGGTGATCAAATTGAAGGCGATGCTCGGCGCTTGAGGGGGCGGATTGGCCTGTCTCCCGAGCTACGGAAGCTTAACCATGCGAAGGCGCCGGCACGACTCATCGCGCCGGAAGCCGTTGCATAAAATTTCGTCGTCCGCCATCGACGACCACCCATTCCAAAACGCGCATTGTGCACCGCAGCGAGGCTGGTAGAAAACCGGTCTCCGCAAGAGGCTGCTTAAGTGACTGAAATCAATGCCGACGCCTGGGTTTCTTCAGGCCACCGCCCGATGGGCTTTCCCGAATTCGTGGTTGTGATCGCTTCCATCATGGCGCTGAACCCGCTGGCGATGGACATGATGCTGCCGGCGCTCCCCAACATCCGCTCCGCGTTTCAGATCGTCGACGCCAACCGTCCGCAGATGGTGCTGTCGACCTTCCTGATCGGCTTCGGTGTCGGTCAGTTCGTGATGGGGCCGCTGTCGGATCGCTTCGGCCGCCGTTCGATCCTGATTGACGGCATGGTCCTCTATTTTCTTGCGAGCTTGCTTGCGCTCGCCGCATCGTCCTTCGAGATGCTGCTTCTGGCGCGCGCGCTGCAGGGCCTAGGCACCGCGGCGACGCGCGTGATTGCCACGTCCATCGTGCGCGACTGCTATGCCGGCCGCCGCATGGCGAGCGTGATGTCGCTGGCGATGATGGTATTCATCGCCGTGCCCGTGGTCGCGCCATCCTTCGGCCAGGCGGTGATGCTGCTGGCGCAGTGGCGCGGCATCTTCATGGTGCTGATGGTCTATGGCATCGTGGCGCTGCTCTGGAGCGCGCTGCGGATGCCGGAGACGTTGCCGGTCGAAATGCGCAAGCCGCTCACGCTCAGTGAGGTGCTGTCGGCGTTCCGGCAGACCGTCACAAGCCGGCAGACGCTCGGCTATGCACTCACCTGCGGCGGCGTGTGGGGCGCGTTGTTCGCCTACGTGTTCACCTCGCAGCAGGTATTCACCGACATCTACAAGCTCGGGCACTATTTTCCGCTGGCGTTCGCAGCGATTGCGGTCGGCGTAGCCATCGCCGGATTCCTCAACTCTCGCATCGTCGGACGCGTCGGCATGCGCGTGATTTCGCACGGCGCCTTGGTCGGCTTCGCGCTCGTTGCGGTGGCCATGCTCGCGGCCGAGAAAATGCAGATGCTGCCCCTGCCGCTGTTCATGGTGCTATCGGGGCTGATGATGTTCACCTTCGGTCTCATGATGGCGAACTTCACCGCGCTCGCGATGGAACCGCATGGTCATATCGCCGGCACGGCCTCATCGCTCTACGGATCGATCACCACACTGCTCGCCATCGTTGTCGGGACGATCATTGGCCAGAGCTACGATGGCACCCTGGTGCCGTTTTCGACCGGCTTCTGCATTTGTGCGCTGGTGGCGCTGGCCATCGCGGCGGTGACGGAGAAGGGCCGCTTGTTCCGGCCGCATCACGCGCCGGTCAAATAGTTCTGCAGAGTCAACATCGAGGGCGCGTGGCGGCCCGCCGCGACTGCGCGTCGCGGATTGTTGAGTTGACGATCGTTCGATCCCTGACATCCTTAGGCTTTCGATTTCGGACGATACCGATGTTCGGCAGAATTGGTCTTTTTTTGATTCCGATTTTATTGCCGCTCGCCGCCCACGCGTCGGACGTGAATCCATTCACCTTCATCGCGGCCGATTTCGCCGAGGTCGATCAAGGCCGGCAGATTGTTCCTGCGGTTGTGAAGGCCCAGGTGCTGTTGGATCGCGCCAATATCTCTTCAGGCGAGATCGACGGCAAGATATCGCCGAACCTCGACGAAGCGATTGCTGCTTTCGCGGAGATTCACAATCTACCTGCCGATACCGGATGGAGCCGCGAGTTTTGGGACGAACTGACCGCCGAGGCGATCGTTCCCGTGCTCACCACCTACTCCATCACCAGCGAAGACCTGAAGGGGCCGTTCGTTCGGCTTCCTTCACGGATGGAAGACATGACTTCGCTGAAGACGCTCGGCTATACCGGTATACGCGAACTGCTCGCCGAGAAATTTCACATGAGCACGGAGTTGCTGGCGAAGCTCAATCCGGATGCATCGTTTTCACAAGCCGGCGAGGAGATTACCGTCGCGAATGTGTTGAACGAGAGCAAGACGACAAGTGCGGCGCGGATCGACGTGGACAAGGACCGGCAGACGGTCAAGGTTTATTCAAACAAGAACGAGCTGATCGCGTTCTTTCCGGCGTCGGTCGGCAGCGACGACAAGCCGACGCCGTCGGGAACGCTGAAGGTGACGGCGATCAATTCCGAGCCGACATTCCACTACAATCCGAAATACCAGTTCAAGGAAGTGGAAACCCAGAAATCGTTCGACCTGCGGCCGGGCCCGAACAATCCGCTCGGCTTGATGTGGATCGCGCTGTCGAAGCCGAGCTACGGCATTCACGGCACGCCGGAACCTTCGCAGGTCGGCAAGGCCGCATCCCATGGCTGCGTACGGCTGACGAACTGGGACGCGCAGCGCCTCGCCGCGATGCTGACGCGGGGAACGCCGGTCAACTTCATCGCGAAGCCGGATATCACGTTCGTCGCATATTGAGCAACGCGTTCGTCAGGAGCTCACCGCGTTTCGCGCGATGACGTCGCGGTAGAAGGACACACTGAGTTTGGGAGTCCGCTTCAACGTCTCGAAATCGACGCGGTAGAGACCAAAGCGTTTCTCGAAACCAAAGATCCACTCGAAATTGTCCATCAGGCTCCAGAGGAAATAGCCGCGCACCGGCACGCCCTCGGAGATCGCGCGCTGCAGCTGGACGAGGTAGTTGCGCAAATACATGATGCGGTCGAGATCGTAGACGTTGCCGTCGGGGGAGATCTTGTCCTCCGACGAGGTGCCGTTCTCGCTGATGTAGATGTTGTCGACCTTCCAGACCTTCGCGGCCAGCTTCGGCACCCAATAGGCGGTCTCCGGGCCGATCCGGAGCCATTCCGAATTCATGTGCGGGAAGGACGAAGGAAACGGCGCGACGTCGAAGCCCGGTTTCTTGTCCTTCGGCAAGATGTAGAATTGCGGCGCGTAGATGTTGAGGCCGACGAAATCGATCTTCGAGCCGATGATCGTCAGCTCGTCGGCGGTGAATTTCGGCGCGTCCTTGCCGGCATAGTCGAGATAGCCTTCGGTGTACGTTCCATCGAGGATCACGCCCAGAATGCCGGCGTTGAGCTCGCGCGTGGCGATTTCGGTGGCGCGAACATGTTCCGGCGTGTCGATTGCGGGCACGCAGGCGGCAATGTTTTCGGCAAGGCCCACCCGTGTGCCGGCGCGGGCCTTGGCGCGGATCGCCTGCACCGCAAGGCCGTGACCCAGCACGACGTTATGGCGCGCCTGGTTCAGCTCCCCGAGCGGCAGCTTGAGGCCGGGCGCATCGATGCCCCAGCCATAGCCGAAATTGAGGAAACGGCCGGCCTCGTTGATGGTGAAGAAGTTCTTCACGCGGTCGCTGAGCCGTTCGACGACATAGCCGGCATAGTCGCCGAACGCCTTCGACGTGTCGCTGGACTGCCATCCGCCGACGCGGTCCTGCAGCGATTGTGGCAGGTCCCAGTGGTAGAGTGTGGCGAACGGCTCGATGCCCTGGGCGAGCAACTCGTCAATGAGACGGTTGTAGAAATCGAGGCCTTTCGGATTTGGTGCGCCATCGCCGTTCGGAAAGACGCGCGGCCAGGCGATCGAGAAACGATAGGCCTTGGCGCCGAGATGCTTGATGAGGCCGACGTCCTCCTTGTAGAGGTGATAGTGGTCGTTGGCGCGATCGGCGTTGCTGTTATCTCCGATCTTGCCGGGTGTGTGACTGAATGTGTCCCAGATCGACGGGCCGCGGCCGTCTTCGTTGACGGCGCCTTCGATCTGATAGGCCGACGTGGCGGTGCCCCAGACGAAACCGCTCGGAAAGCTTGCAGGCGGCGGCCCGTCGGCTGCCGCAACCATCTGGCGGTTCTGCGCCAAGGCGGGCGAGATCATTCCAAGGCCGGCGAGGCTCGCAAGCTTCGCAAAATTGCGGCGTGAAAACTTACCGGGCATCGACTTTTCCTGTCAGGCTCGCCTTGATCGGCGTCGCTCCTGGTTGCGGTTTATAAGGCTGGAAGGGATTGATTTGGTAGGCGGAGATCCGGTCGATCTGAAATTCCACCATGTCGGGAGATTCGCCATCAACGACGCCGACGCCACCGAACCATTTCGAGCCCATGGCGAGGTTGACGATCATGTACATGGGATCGTCGAAGCCGATGGGGACCATGATGTCGGACACGGGTTTGCGATCGATAAGGTAAATGATCCGGTCCTGCAGCCAGAGCATGCCGTAGTTATGAAAGGCCACCGACGCATCCGGTAGCAGGAAATCGAACCCGCAGGACTCGATTTTCTGCGTGGTGGGAATGCGCCAATGTGTGGTCATCACGAGGTCGCCGGGCCGCTGCCCGCGGCCTTCCATGACGTCGATCTCCGGCGGCCAGCCGCCGTCGTCGGCGAGCATCCAGAAGGCGGGCCAGACGCCGGTGCCGACCGGAATTTTCGCGCGAATTTCGAAATATCCGTACTTTTGCGAAAACCAGCCCTGGGTGGTCAGGATCCCCGATATGTAGGGATTATCGAACAGCGCCGCCTTCAGCTCGGGCGGCGTGCGGCTCGCCACGATCGACAGCACGCCATTGCGAACCCGAAAGGGATCGAGCCCGAGCGGCTTTTTCGCAAGGCCCGCATAGTGCGGATCGACATAGATCTGTTGCTCGCCATTGTATTTGGTCTGCCGCTTGAGCTGCGAGCCGGTGCCGCCCCAATATTGCGCCTCGGGCCAGGCCGCGCCGCCGGCATAGTGCGGCACCCATCGCCCATGCGCGAGCGGATGTTCGTTGAAATCATCGTTGAACGTGCGACGAAGCGCGACAGGCGAAAGGCCGGCAGGATCCACCTTGTCGACGCGGCGGCATTGCAGGCTGGCGGGATCGCGCGTCGTCTCCAGCGCAAGCCGCCGCGGCGCCTCCGCCAGGCTATCCTGTGCGAAAGCGGGCGCAAACGGCACAAGGCAGCCGACCAGGACAAGAGCTTTCAGTGGCAAGGCTTGCGGTCCCTCAGCAAGGTGCATAGTCAGAAAAACAGGGCATAAAATACATCGCGCTCTTAGGCCGATTTGAAGGCATGATAGACGCCGCGTTCGAACCGGCGATAGACCCTGAGTGCACGTGCGTCTGCGAAGGGCAGCATCTGCATCATGATGACACCCGCGATGCCGGAGGCGGGATCGATCCAGTAATAAGTGTTGAGAAGGCCGGCCCAGGTCAGGCTCCCGGCCTTGCGGCCGTCCTTGACCGGGTCGAGGGTGATCATATGCCCAAAGCCCCAGCGCTTGCGGACGCCCGGAAAGAAATCGACGTCGCTCGACAGCGCCGGATTGGTGGTCTTCATGACACCGGCTTGGAGATCGCCGATCTGGTTTCTTGACATCAGCGCCACGGTCTCGGGCTTGAGGATACTGGCACCGCGCCAGCTGCCGCCGTTGAGCAGCGCCTGCAGCAAGGCCAGGTAGTCGGGCGCGGTGGAATAGATGCCGCCACCGCCCAGAAACACTCTGGTGACGACAGGCTTTTCCAGGGGCGCCGGTTTGAAGCTGCCATCGGCGTTGCGCCGATGCACGCTCGCTTCGCGCGCGCGCTGACTGTCGGTGATGCCAAAGCCTGTATCACGCATGCCAAGCGGGCCGGTGATGTGCTCGTGGAAATAACGGTCGAGCGGCATGCCGCTCGCGATCTCCACCAGCCGGCCCACTCTGTCCATGCTGCCACCATAGGCCCATTTCGAATCGGGGTCGAAGGTCAGGCATCTCGGCGGGAGGTTCTTGTCGTTGTGCGCGCATTTGAGATAGCGAACCACATCGGCGTCCCACAGCGGATAGGTGAAGCCGGATGTGTGCGTCAGCAAATTGTGCAAGGTCAGGGGCGTCCGGGCGGGACGCATTTGCGGGCCCCCCTTGGCGTCGAAGCCGGTCAACACCAGGGGCGAAGCGAGTTCCGGGTCGATCCTCTCCGCCGGTTCGTCCAGCCTCAGCTTGTCGCGTTCGACGAGCTGCAGCGCCGCCACCGAGGTGAGCAGCTTCACCATCGAGGCGATGCGGAAGATCGTGTCCAGCGACATTTTGGCTGACGCGCCGGAGCGGCGCGGACCGAAGGCGCCTTCGTAGAGAACCGACTGATCAGTCGCAGCCATCGCCACCACGCCAGGCGCGTCACCGGCGTGGACCGCCGCCTGCAGGATCGCATCAAGCTCGCGACCATGCGACGATGCAGCGGTGATGCGGCGAGTGGAGGCGCCGGTGATGATTCCCGTGCCGGCAACGGCCAGCGTCTGCAAGGCACGGCGCCGGCTGAGCTGCCTCGTCATTTCGCTTAACCCTCGCAGGGTTGATGTGCTTCGCTCGGAAATATACGGCGGATTTGCCAGGCTTGTCTGCCCCTTCGGCTGCCGTGGCCGATGGTCGCCTCCCAGTTTCGTGAACGCTTATAGCAAAAAAAATCCCGGACCGCCGCCGCGGTCCGGGGAGGGGACCACAAGGTCCGAAGCCTAATGCGCGCCGCCGCCGGCCGTCGCGGCCTTGGGCTTGCGGGTCATCAGGATGGCGGCGGCCGACAGCAACAGCACCACGCCGAGCACCATGAAGGTGTCACTGAAACCCAGCACCAGGGCCTGTCGTTTGACGATCTTGCCGAGCGCGATGATGGCCTGCTGCTTGGCGCCGGCCGGGTCGGCGATGCCATGCGCCAGGAAATAGTTGGTCATCTCGGCGATCCGGTTGCGCACTTCCTCGCGGCCGAGGTCGACCGACTGGCCGATGATGTTGGAGTGGAACTGCTCGCGCTTGGTGACGATGGTCGCGAGCACGGCGGTGCCGATCGCACCCCCAAGATTGCGCATCATGTTGGAGATGCCGGAGGCGGCCGCGGCATCCTGTGGCGCCACGCTGCCGAGCGAGACGTTGCTCAGCGGCGCCAAGGTCAGAGCCTGGCCGATGGCGCGGATGATATTGGGGATCCAGAACTGGTCGCCCGAATAGTCCAGCGACATCGTCGTATTCATGAACGAGCTGTAGGCGAACAGCATCAGACCGAAGCCGGCGAGGTAGCGCGCGTCGATCCGCTGCATCAGCTTCGGCATCAGCGGGATCAGGATCAGCTGTGGCAGACCGGTCCAGGCCAGCACATTGCCGATCTGCTCGGCATTGTAACCCTGCACCTGGCCGAGATAGGCCGGCAGCAGATAGATCGAGCCGAACAACCCGAAGCCGAGGAAAACGGCGGCGGTGGTGCCCATGCCGAAATTGCGGTTGGCCAGCAGGCGCAACTTCAGCAGCGGCTTTTCGACGATCAGCTCATTGGCGATGAAGAGCGACAGGCCGATCGCGGCGGTGATGGCAAGCTTGACGATGAAGGGCGAACCGAACCAGTCGTCCTTGTTGCCTTCCTCCAGCACGGCCTGTAGCGCCGAGAGGCCGATCGCCATGGTGGCGATGCCGAACCAGTCTCCCTCGCGCAGGAGGCCGAGCTGCACAGGCTGACGCTCCAGCGTGACGTAGAGCACCGCGACCATCACCGCGGTGGGGACCACGTTGACAAAGAAGATGGTCTGCCAGCCGTAGTTCTCGGTGAGATAGCCGCCGATGGTGGGGCCGATCGCGGGTGCGAAGGTCACGGCGATGGAGAACATCGCAAGACCGATCGGTTGCTGGCTCTTCGGCAGCTTGGTGAAGACCAGCGTGAAGGCCATCGGGATCAGGACGCCACCGAAAAAGCCCTGCAGGCCCCGCATCGCGATCATCGAGGGCAGATCGTGGGTGAAGGCGCAGGCAACCGAGAACACCGCAAACAGCGTGGCGTGCACCAGGATGATCTTGCGGAAGGAGAACACGCGGCTGAGATAATCGGTCAGCGGAATCACCACGATCTCGCCGATCAGGTACGAGGTCGAGATCCAGGAGCCGTTGTCGACGCCGGTGCCGATGCCGCCTTCGATGTTGAGCAGCGAGGCGTTGGTGATCTGGATGTTCAGGATCGCCATGAAGGCGCCGATCATCGCCGCGAATATCGAGACCCAGACCACCGGGCTGGCCCGGTCGGGGTTTTTCGGGGCCGCCGGCGCGACGGCCCTTGGAACAGGTGTTTGGGATGAGAGGGTGAGGGTGGACATGGCGTCACCTCTTCGAACCGGCGTAAGCGATCTTTGAGGTTTCGGGCGCTTTGGCTGGACGCGTCCGTGTCTGGGTTTCAATGGTTGGAATCACCGACATGCCGGGGCGCAGGTCGATCGGCGCGCCGCCTTCCAGCGCGATCTTCACGGGGATGCGTTGCACCACCTTGGTGAAATTGCCGGTGGCGTTGTCGGGCGGCAGCAGCGCGAATTCCTGACCGCTGGCCGGCGCAAGGCTGTCGACATGACCGTGCACGATCTGGCCGGGGAACATGTCGACGGCGACGTCGACCGGCTGGCCCTGATGGACGTCGGTGAGCTGCGTCTCCTTGAAATTCGCGATGATGTAGGCACCGGTCACCGGCACCAGCGACATCAGCTGCGTGCCGGCCTGCACGAACTGACCGGTGCGCAGCGTGCGGTTGCCGACCACGCCGTCGATCGGCGCGGTGATGGTGGTGTAGCTCAGATTGAGCTCAGCCTGGCGTTGCAGGGCGTCGGCGCGCGCCGAGGCGGCAACGGCCTGCGCGAGTTCGGCCTTGAGCAGTTCGACCTGCTTTTCTGCTGAGGCAAGATTGGCGGTATCGCGCTGGATCGCCGCTGCCGCGCTGGCATTGCGCGATTGCGCGGCCTGCGCGTTCTGCACGCTGCCATAGCCAGTCGCGGCGAGATCGGTGTAGCGCTTGTTCTCCTGGTTCGCGAAAGTCTTGGTGGCAGTGTCGACCTCGATGGTCGCCTTCGCCGCTGATATCACCGCCTGCTGCACATCGAGCTGCGCCTGCTTGCTGGCGACCGTCGCCTTCGCGGCGGCGACGTCGGCTATGGCCTTGTCCAGCGCCACGTTGAAATCGCGATCGTCGATCCGCGCCAGCACCTGGCCGGCCTTGACGCGCTCATTGTCGCCCACCAGCACCTGGGTCAGGTAGCCCGAGACCTTCGGCGCGATGGTCGTGTTGTCAGCCTTTACATAGGCGTCGTCGGTCGAGACGAGGAAACGGCCGACCGTCCAGTAGTCCCAGCCGTACCAAACGGCGCCCGCCAGCACCGCAACCGCGGCGCCGGCCATCAACAGCCGCCGCAGCTGTCCCTTGAGATCGCGCGTCTTGGCGGCAGCGACCGCGACCACATTGTTGTGATCTGGCGCCGACAGCGCCTCTATCCCTTCGACAGCGTCGGCTGGGAGCTTTTGTTCGGCCTCGAAGGTCGTTGAATGACGGCTCATGGTAGCCCTCCTTTTGGATCTATCCCCTTGCGAACAGACGGAAATCCGGGTTCCGGCAGGCGAGAGGTTAAATTAGGAAACTTGACCTTTTCCAAAATAGAGCGCATATTGAGACTGTCAATAGGATGACAGTCATCATGCAAAAGCATGGCTCGATGGCATGAGAATTTTGAAGGCGAAGCATGACAATCGCGAAGGCGGATAGATTGGGCGAAGGCGTTGGCGCGCCGGACGAGAAGCGGCGCGGCCGCGGCCGGCCGCAACTGCGCCCGGATGAGGAGACGCGCGAGCTCATCCTCGACGCCGCGCGCTATGAATTCTCCCACGCCGGCTTTGCCGCGACCAGCATGGAGAACGTGGCGCGGCGCGCCGGCGTTTCGACCAAGACGCTTTACCGGCTGCTGCCGAACAAGGTCGCGCTGTTCGAAGCGATGGTGGCTGGGCGGATCGAAACTTTCGTGTCAATCGTGAAACTGCGGGCCTGCGGGGGCGGCGACGTCGAAGCGGCGCTGGCCGAAGCGTTGATCGTATGCGCCGATCTCATGCTCGATGGCGAGGTGATCGCGCTCCAGCGCGTCATCGCCGGCGAGAGCGACAAGTTTCCCGATATCGCGGAAACCTTCTTTCACAAGGCGATCACGCCCACCCAGAACGCGCTTGCGAACTGGCTGCGGGCGCAGCAGAAGCGCGGCATGATCGAGCTCGATGATGCGGATACTGCTGCGGGCATGTTGCTCGGCATGCTTGTTTTGCAGCCGCTGCGCGCCTCCATGTTCGGTCACCAGCCGCCGCTGACAAAGGAAGAGTGCGCGCAGCGCGCCAGGGCCTGCGCCAGGCTGTTCCTGCGCGGCTGCCGCCGCTAGCCTTCAGAACAATGACGAGGCGGCGAGGAGGGTGATCGCCTCGCCGATCTGCTCCATCGCGCCGAGCACGTCGCCGGTCTGTCCGCCGAATTGCCTGATCGCAAGCCGCGCGAGCAGGAGCCCGGCGATCAGCAGCATCAGCATGATGACCATCGCCCCTCTCGGCCCAAAGCCGAGCAGCAGGCCAATGATGCCGAGCAGGAGTGCGGCAACGACGCTCGATGACGGCGGCTGTCCGGCGCCGCTTGACAGCCCGTCGGAGCGCGCTGGCGGGACGAACCGCATGAAGGCCGGCAGACAGGCGCGCGCGACCACATGCGAAGAGATCAGCGCCAGCGCGACAAAGCGCGCGTCGGCGATATCGGCGATCGTGCTCCAGCGCAGCAGAAGCGAGATCGCCAGCGCACAGGCGCCGAAGCTGCCGATCCGGCTGTCGCGCATGATGTCGAGCCGCTTCTCGCGCGTCCTGCCGCCGAGCCCGTCGGCGGTATCGGCGAGCCCGTCTTCATGCATGAGCCCGGTCAGCAGCATCGTGGCCGCAAGCACCAGTGCGGCAGCAGGTTGAGGGGCGATGCTGACGCTGAGGGCGAGCCAATAAACCAGCGCGCCGGCGACGCCGACGAAAAGTCCTGCGATTGGAAAGGTCCAGCTCGCGCGCGCGACATCGCCTTCGCCGATGGCGTCCGTGGGGCCGACCGGCAGGCGCGTGCATAGCGAGAAGCCGATCCGCAAATCGACGATCAGTTTTTGCAGGGCTTCGGCGTAGTCGTTCATTTGTTATTTGACCCGCATCGGCAATCCCGCGACCACGAATTCAACCTCGTCGGCCACTTGCGCGATCATCTGGTTCATGCGGCCGGCCGCGTCGCGGAATCGCCGCGCCAGCGCATTGTCGGGCACGATGCCGAGCCCGACTTCATTGGTGACAAGGACGACCGGGCGCTCTTGGCGGCCCAGCGTCTCCGCCAGCCGCGCGGTCTCTTTCTCCCAGTCGCGTTGTGCGTGCATCAGATTGGACAACCAAAGCGTGAGGCAATCGACCAAACGCGCGCCGCCGCCATCGGTTTCGTCCAGCGCTTCGACCAGCGCCAGCGGCGTCTCGTGCTCGAACCATTCGCTGCCACGGCGCGCGCGATGCTGCGCGATCCTTTCGCTCATCTCGGCATCCAGCGCCTCCGCGGTCGCGATATAGACCGGCTGGCCCGGAAAGGCTTGCGCGCGGGCTTCGGCCCGCGTGCTCTTGCCCGATCGCGCGCCTCCAGTGATCAGGATGATGGGCATGGTTTCTCCGCTTTCTAACTGGCACTAACCATCAATTGCGGCCGAAGACAAAGGGCTAAATCGTCAACGAGGGGCTTGCGCAGACCGCATGATCTCCCGCATCAGGGTGGGCGGAGGATCAACGTGGGATTCGCGGGAGCGATGGTGTTGGCAATGGTGATGGACGCCCTGTTGGGCTGGCCCGATCGCCTGTTTGCGCGCATCGGCCATCCTGTCACATGGCTGGGCCGGCTGATTGCCGCACTTGACGCACGATGGAACCGGAAGACCGACGCGCCCGCGATCCGGCGCGCGGCCGGATCAGCGGCCGCGTTGCTCGTGATCGCGCTGGCGGGCGGGCTCGGCTGGATCGTGCAATCGGTCATGCCTTCGGGAGGTGCAGGCATCGTTCTGCTTGGAATTTTGGCCTGGCCCTTTGCGGCGTTTCGCTCGCTCTATGACCATGTCGCGGCCGTCCGCGATCCCTTGCGCGCCGGTAATATCGAAATAGCGCGAAAGGCCGTGTCGATGATCGTGGGGCGCGATCCGGCACAGCTCGATGAAGCCGGCATCGCGCGCGCCGCAATCGAGAGCCTCGCGGAAAATGCCTCCGACGGCGTGGTCGCGCCGATTTTCTGGGGCATGCTGTTCGGGCTGCCCGGCATCGCCGGCTACAAGGCCATCAATACGCTCGACTCCATGATCGGCCATCGCACCGAACGGCATCAGGCGTTTGGCTGGGCCGCCGCACGAATCGACGATGTTGCAAACTTCATTCCGGCGCGGCTGACGGGGTCGCTGTTCGCGCTGCTGGCTGGAAACAGACGGTCGCAGGCGATGTCGGTCATGATGAAAGACGCTCGGCATCACCGCTCCATCAATGCCGGTTGGCCGGAAGCTGCGATGGCGGGTACGCTTGGCGTGCGCCTGTGCGGGCCGCGCTCTTACGATGGCGAGCTCGCCGATGAGCCCTGGCTCAACGCCGGCGCGCGCGATCCCGCCGCGGCCGACATTACGCGCGCCCTCGAGCTTTATGTCGGCGCGACGTTCGCGCTCGCTGTCGTTCTCGCCGTGATCGCGTTTCTCTAGGACCGGCCGATGCGCGATCACGGCGGAAATCTCGATGTGGCGATCAGGCGTTTCGGCGGGCGTCCGGAGGACTGGATCGATCTGTCCACCGGCATCAACCGCCAGCCTTACCCGATCGGCGAACTGCAGCCGCGGGCCTGGACGGCACTGCCGTCGCGTGCGGAGGTCGAATTACTACATGACGCCGCGCGAAACACTTACGGCACGACAGCGCCGGTGCTGGCAGCCGGTGGCGCGCAGGCCGCGATCCAGATGCTGCCGCGATTGTCGTCGCCCGGCCGCGCCCGCATTCTTGCCCCGACTTATAATGAGTACGCGCCTGTTCTGATGGCCGCCGGTTGGCAGGTGGATGAAGTCGATGGGCTCGACGCGCTGGCGGGTGCCGATCTCGCGGTCGTTGTCAACCCGAACAATCCCGACGGACGGCGGCACGATCCCGCCGAGCTGATTGCACTGGCGTCGCACGTCAATCGTCTTGTCGTGGATGAGAGTTTTGTCGATGCCGTCCCCAGCCTGTCGCTCGCATTGGAGGCCGGACGGCGCGGTCTCCTGATTCTGCGCTCCTTCGGAAAATTCTACGGGCTCGCAGGGTTGCGGCTCGGTTTTGTGCTCGGATGCAAAGAGGATATCGCAACATTGGCCGCCATGGCTGGGCCCTGGCCAATTTCGGGTGCAGCAATCGAGATCGGGCGGCGTGCGCTGCTCGATCGGGATTGGGCGGACGCCACGAGAGCGCGGCTTGCTCACGATTCTTCGCGGTTGGATGAATTGGCGCAGGCCGCGGGCTGGAAACTTGTCGGCGGCACGCCGCTGTTTCGGCTCTATGAGACCGGTGATGCAGGCGCGGCGCAAGGGCGGCTTGCCGGCGCAAGAATCTGGTCGCGTATTTTCAGCAGCAATCTCGGATGGCTGCGTCTGGGTTTGCCGGGGGATGAGGCGGAATGGAAGCGCCTCGCAGCAGCGCTCTCAGCGCGCTAGCGCGAGCAGTCCCTCGACATCGAGATGTTTTTCGATGTGATCAGCCAGCGCATCGAGTGCGCTTTCCACTTTCGCGCCGTAGCTCTCGTTGGACACGGAGATGCCGAGCCTCGCGAGATAGGCGCGGCGAAATTCATCTGACGCAAACAGCCCGTGCAGATAGCTGCCTTGCACGCGCCCATCGGCCGAGCTCGCGCCTTCGGCCGCGCCACGCACAAGAGAGAAGGGCCGCGCGCGATCGGCGCCTTCGGTGCGCCCGATGTGGATTTCGTACGCCGCGATCGCATGCCTGGTTTCCGCGTGCACGGCTTCGACACGCGTGAGACTCTTCTCGGGCGTCATGACCGTCGTGACATCGAGCAGGCCGAGCCCCTGCGTTTCGCCGGCCGGCCCCTCGATGCCATCGGGATCGGCAATGCTTTTGCCGAGCATCTGATAGCCGCCGCAGAGCCCGAGCACATGCCCGCCGCGTCTGACATGCGCGATGAGATCGATGTCCCAGCCCTGCTTGCGCAGGAACTCGAGATCGCCGCGGGTCGATTTGGAGCCAGGGAGGATGACAAGCGTTGCATCGCCCGGGACCGCTTCGCCCGGCCGTACCATCACGAGGTCGACGTCGGGCTCGAGCTTCATCGGGTCCAAATCATCGAAATTCGCGATGCGCGACAATGCAAGGAACGCGATCTTCTTTCGTCCGGGCTTGCGAGCCTCCCCAAGTCCGAGCGCGTCTTCCGCAGGAAGCTCCGCGGCTTGCGCGAACCAGGGCAGCACGCCCAAGCCGCGCCAGCCGGTGCGCTCCGCGATCGCTCTGTAGCCGTCATCGAACAGCGAGGGATCACCGCGGAATTTGTTGATGACAAAACCCACGATCATGGCCGCATCGTCGGGATCGATCACGGTCCTGATCCCGACCATCTGCGCGATCACGCCGCCGCGCTCGATGTCGCCGACGAGGATCACCGGCACATCCGCGCGTCGAGCAAAACCCATATTGGCGATGTCGTTCTTGCGCAGGTTCACCTCGGCAGGGCTGCCGGCGCCTTCGACCAGAACGAGGTCTGATTTCGCTTTCAGCCGCTCAAAACTTTCGAGCACCGCCGGCATCAGCGATGGCTTCATCGCCGCATAGTCGCGCGCCCGCATGGTTGCCACGCGCTTGCCCTGCACGACGATCTGCGCTCCGACATCGGTCTCCGGCTTGAGCAGCACCGGATTCATGTCGGTATGAGGCTCGACGCCGGCGGCCAGCGCCTGCAGCGCCTGCGCGCGGCCGATCTCGCCGCCATCGACCGTCACCGCCGCATTGTTCGACATGTTCTGCGGCTTGAAGGGGAGAACGCGAAGGCCCCGTCGCGTCGCGGCGCGCACGAGCCCGGCCACGATGAGCGACTTGCCCACGTCCGAGCCCGCCCCTTGGATCATGATCGCGCGCGTCATCGGATCAGAATCAGAACTCGACGCCGGGCTGCGCCTTGATGCCGGATCGGAACGGATGCTTCACCAGCGTCATTTCGGTGACGAGGTCTGCCGCGTCGATCAGCTCCTGCTTGGCATTGCGGCCGGTGAGAACGACGTGGGTCAGCGGCGGCTTCGAGGTTTGCAGGAAGGCGACGACCTCGTTGACGTCGAGATAGTCGTAACGCAGCGCGATGTTGATCTCGTCGAGCACGACCATGTGCAGGCTCGGATCCGCGATCAGCTCCTTCGCCTTGTCCCAGCCGGCCTTCGCGGCGGCGATGTCGCGGGCGCGGTCCTGCGTCTCCCAGGTAAAGCCTTCGCCCGTGGCGTAGAACTGGCAGAGATCGCCGAAATGCGTGGTGAAGATCCGCCGTTCGCCGGTATCCCAGGCGCCCTTGATGAACTGCACGACCGCACAAGGAAATCCATGCGCGACACAGCGCACGATCATGCCGAAGGCGGAGGATGATTTTCCCTTGCCGGCGCCGGTATGGACGATGATCAAGCCTTTCTCGCCGCTCTTCTCGGCCATCATCCGGTCGCGAACGGCCTTCTTCTTGGCCATTTTGGTGGCGTGGCGGGCGTCCTCCGCCAGTTCCTGTTCGGAAGCCATTTAGCGTGCTCCTTCGGCTTGACAAGGCGCTTGCTTGGGCAAATGGTGCCCCAAGCGTTGGTTCCTGTCCTATGACAGGCGAAGAGGGAATGCGATAGGGCTCAAATTTTCAAGGATTGAGCCTGAAATGCAGCCGCCCCCGCGACCGTGACCGGAGAGATCCCCAATTGGCCACTGACCCCCAAGGTCGGGAAGGCGGGGATCAGAGGAGAAAATCCTGCTCTGCAAGCCGGGAGACCTGCCAGCGCACCGTGTTGAACCGGCGGACGGGGTGTTTCGCGACGGGGAACGGGCCGCACCACCGGCGCGTCCGCCTCATCGCATCTTCCCACTGCCAGATTTTTAGGAAGGGCGATGGCCGTCACGCTTCATGTCTGCATCACCTGCAAGGCGGGACAGACCATTCCGGTAGGCGAGCCCACGCCCGGGAAACGCTTGCATCAGGCCATCGCCGACATCGGCGCGCCCGAAGGCGTGAGGGTGGTGCCGGTCGAGTGTCTCTCCGCCTGCAACAACGGCTGCTCGGTCGCGTTGAGTGCGCCCGGACGCTGGTCCTATGTCTACGGGCGGATGTCAGAGGCGAATGCGAAGGACATTGTCGCCGGCGCCGCCGCCTATGCCGCAGCGTCAGACGGCCTCGTGCCCTGGCGTTCGCGCCCCGAAATCTTCCGCAAGCAGTCGCTGGCGCGGATTCCCCCCATTCTTTCTTTGCCGGAGGCTGCAGAGTGAACTCGCTTGCCAAAATTCCCGTCACGGTCATCACCGGCTTTCTCGGCTCCGGCAAGACCACGCTGATCCGGCACCTGATGACCAATGCGAACGGCAAGAAGCTCGCCGTGCTGGTCAACGAGTTCGGCAGCGAAGGCGTCGACGGCGAAATCCTGAAATCCTGCGCCGGCGCCAATTGCCCCGAGGAAAATATCGTCGAACTCGCGAATGGCTGCATCTGCTGCACGGTCGCCGATGATTTCATTCCGACCATGCAGACGCTGCTGGCGCGACAGACACGCCCGGATCATATCCTGATCGAGACGTCGGGCCTGGCGCTGCCGAAGCCGCTGTTGAAGGCGTTCGATTGGCCGGAAATCCGTTCGCGCATCACCGTCGATGGTGTCATTGCGCTGGCCGACGCCGAAGCCGTTGCAGCCGGCCGCTTCGCGCCTAACCCGGAAGCGGTCGACGCCCAGCGCGCCGCCGACGAAAGCATCGACCACGAAACGCCGCTGTCGGAAGTGTTCGAGGACCAGATCTGTTGCGCCGATATCGTATTGCTGACCAAGGCTGATCTTGCCGGGAAGGCCGGCCTTGAGGCCGCCAGGGAGGCCATTGCGGCCGAGGCGCCGCGCGCTGTTCCGATGCTTGCCGTGACCGACGGCGCGATCGATCCGCAGGTGATCTTGGGGCTCAACGCTGCCGCTGAAGACGATCTTGCCGCGCGGCCCTCGCATCACGATGGTGAGGAGGAGCATGAGCATGACGATTTCGCTTCTGTCGTGATCGATCTTCCCGAGATTGCCGATATCGACACGCTGGTCGCCTCGATCGCGCGTCTGGCGCGCGAGCAGAATGTGCTGCGCGCCAAGGGCTATCTCGCGGTGAAGGGCAAGCCGATGCGGCTCTTGGTACAGTCGGTCGGCGAACGCGTCCGCCACCAGTTCGACAAGCCCTGGGGCGCGGCACCGCGGCAATCGAAACTCGTCGTGATCGGAGAGCAGGGCGACATCAATGAGCAGGCGATCAGAGCCGGATTAGGAGTCTGATGCACGTCGTCTTCCGCGAGAGTCATGGCCTGGAGGAGACCGCGACGGCTGTCGATCTCGGTCAGGATCCGGCTGATCTCGTGGTGCTCTCCTTTTCCGACAGCGATCTCGCCGCGTTCGCGGCAGGCTGGCGCCGCGGCCGCAAGAGCCTGCCGTCGCTGCGGCTCGCCAATCTGGTCGCGCTGCGCCATCCGCTTTCGGTCGACACCTATGTCGAGCGCGCGCTGTCGCAGGTCCGCGGCGTCCTGGTTCGCCTGATCGGCGGCGAATCCTATTGGCATTACGGCATCAATGCGTTGCATGAACTCGCGAAGCAGCGCGGCATCGCGCTTGCCGTACTGCCGGCCGACGGCCGCGACGACACGCGGCTCGACGCGCTTTCGACCGTGCCGATCTCGACATTGCGACGGCTGCGCGCGCTGTGCGATGCCGGCGGCGCGGTGGCAGCGCAGGTCGCGATCGCGCAGCTCGCGCTGGCATCCGGCCTCTATGCAGGACCAGTGTTTGGCGAGACCGAAATCCCGGATATGGGTTTCTACGATCCGGCGAAGGGCGTGCTGGCGTCGTTACCGCCTTCCGATGGTAAGCCGCACGCGCTGGTCACCTTCTATCGCTCCTATCTCACATCGGCCGACACGGGGCCGGTCGACGCGCTAATATCAGCGCTTCGCAAGAGGGGCTTTGACGCCTTCGGCGCGTTCGCGACCTCACTGAAGGCGCCCGGCGTGTCGCAGTGGATGAGAACGCATCTGGCCGAACGTTCGCCGGTCGCGATCATCAATGCCACCGCCTTTTCGGCGATCGGTGATGACGGCACCACGCCGTTCGATGGGGCCTCTTGCCCGGTGTTCCAGGTCGCCTTGTCGACCGCACGCAGGGAGGACTGGGCGTCATCGTTACGCGGCTTGTCGCCCGCCGACCTCGCGATGCATGTGGTGCTCCCCGAGGTCGACGGCCGCCTGCTTGCGGGCGTCGTCAGCTTCAAGTCACCGGGCGAGCGCGATGTTGATTTGCAGTTCGCGCATCTGGCGCATCAGCCGGATCGCGAGCGCGTCGATGCCGTCGTTGAACGCGTGCGCGCGTGGCATCGCCTCGCAGTGATCCCGCCGCAGGATAAGCATCTTGCCATCATCCTGTCGAGTTATCCCGGGCGGCCGCACCAGATCGCGCATGCGGTGGGGCTGGATGCGCTGGCATCGACTGAGGCGCTGCTAGGCGAACTCGGGACCGCCGGCTTCGATGTCGAGGCGGTGGATTCGCTCGCGCAGACGCTGGGCAACACGATTTTGACGTGGAGCGTTGCCGACTATCGTGCGGCACTGGCCCGGCTTCCGCCAACGCTGCAGCAGGATCTTGAAAGCGCCTGGGGCGTGCCGGAGGACGATCCGCAGGTGCGCGCCGGCGATTTTCATTTCGCCGCCATCCGCCGCGGCAAGGCCATCATCGCCGTGCAACCCGAGCGCGGCGAGGCACAAAACCGCGACGCCGACTATCACGACCTCTCGCGCATTCCGCGCCACGCCTATGTCGCGTTCTATCTATGGCTCCGGACCCAAGGCATTCATGCGTTGATCCATATGGGTACGCATGGAACGCTCGAATGGCTGCCCGGCAAATCCGTTGCGCTCTCGGACGTGTGCTGGCCGGAAGCGCTGATCGGCGATGTGCCTGTGGTCTATCCTTTCATCGTCAACGATCCCGGCGAGGCCGCGCAGGCCAAGCGCCGCATCGGCGCGGTCACCATCGGCCATCTGCCGCCGCCGCTTGCCGCGAGCGCATTGCCTGCCAATCTCGTGCGTCTCGAGCAATTGCTCGACGAATATTCGACCGCCGACGGCCTCGATCCGGCGCGGCGTCAGCGCCTCGTTGCCGCCATCCGGGACGAGGCACAGGCGGCGGGCGTTGAGGATGATCTTGGCTTGTCTGCGTCGGCGGCGCCGGCGGAGGCAATTCCGCGCATCGATCGTTTCGTCTGCGATCTGAAGGAAAGTCAGTTCGGCGAAGGCTTGCATGTCTTCGGCCGCGGCGAGTGCGGCGAGGCGGAGCGGGGTGCCTTGCTCGCGGCCTTGTCGGGCCAGCGCATCGCGCCGGGGCCCGCCGGTTCGCCGCATCGCGGACGCCGCGATGTGCTGCCGACGGGGCGCAATCTCTTTGCGGTCGATCCCCGCGCGGTGCCGACCCGCGCCGCGCACGCGCAAGGTATCAAGCTTGCCGAGGAGTTGTTGCGCCGGCATCTGCAGGATCACGGCGACTGGCCGAAGGGCCTCGTCATCGATCTCTGGGGTTCGGCGACCATGCGCACCGCGGGCGAGGAATTTGCCATGGCGCTGCAGCTCGCCGGCGTTGCGCCGCGCTGGGACGCCGCATCCGGCCGGCTCAGCGGTTTCGAGATCGTTCCGCTCGCCGCACTGGGCCGACCGCGCATCGATGTGACCTTGCGCGTCTCCGGCCTGTTCCGCGACGTGTTCACGCCACTTGCGCAATTGTTCGAGGCCGCCTCCGACGCGCTCTCCCAGCGCGATTTCGAGGGTGACGAAAATCCTTACTCTGTGCGCGCTGCGCGCGTGTTCGGTCCGCGTCCCGGGCAATACGGCGTCGACATGGCGCCTACGCTCGATGTCTTTACAAAGGAGTCACGCAAGGCCGCAGGGGAGGCCTGGCTCGCATCGTCATCATGGTCGTTTGCCCCCGATGGTGAGATGAAACCGGACCGCAAGGGGATCGAGACGCGCCTTGCGAGCGCCGATGCCTTCGTCCATGTGCAGGATCTGCCCGAGACCGATTTGTTGCTAGCCGCTGACTATGCCACGCACGAGGCCGGTGTCGCGGCGGCAGCCGCGAGCCTTGGCACCAAGATCGGGGCGCTCTATCATCTCGATGCGACACGACCGGAAGCGCCGCGCGCGCGTGCGCTGACCGAAGAGATTTCGCGCGTGGTGCGTGCGCGCGCCGCCAATCCGAAATGGATCGCCGGCATGATGCGGCACGGCTTTCGCGGCGCGGCCGAAATCGCGGCGACCTTGGAGCACATGGCGGCCTTCGCGCATCTCGCCGATGCTGTCCCCTCGCATCTGTTCGATCTTTATTATGATGCGACGTTAGGCGACGACGACATCCGCTCATTTCTTGCCAGCGAAAATCCGCAAGCCTTGTCCGCGATCGAGGATTGTTTCCGGCGCCTGGATCAAGCCTCGCTCTGGGTGACGCGGCGCAATTCGATCCTGGCTTCGCTGCGGGAGGCCTCATGAGCGCTTTCGCGATCAAGGGCTGGTGCCCGAGCGCGTTGCGTCCGATGCCCTCAGGCGATGGGCTGGTCGTGCGCCTGCGACCACGCGGTGGCCGGCTGTCGTCGGAACAGGCGGCGGGCATTGCCGAGCTTGCGGCAAGGAATGGCAACGGCCTGATCGATCTCACTGGCCGCGCCAATCTGCAAATCCGTGGCGTGAGCGAGGCGAGTTACGAGCCGCTGATCGAAGGCCTTGACCGGCTTGGGCTCGTCGATGCGGAGCTGCAATCGGAAACCCAACGCAACATCCTGGCCGCGCCGTTCTGGACCGAAGGCGATGACACGTTTTCGCTTGTGGCTGAATTAGAGCACGCGCTTGCCGGGCGATCGCTGGGGCTGCCCGAGAAATTCGGTTTCGCTGTCGACTGTGGCGCCGCGCGCGTGCTTGCGCAGGCGCCGGCCGATATCCGGATCGAGCGTGGGCTTGGTGACAGCCTGATCGTGCGCGCGGATGGTGCACCCAAGGGCCGCTTGGTTGCGAGGGAAAAGGCCGTCGACCTCGCTCTTGTGCTTGCCGAATGGTTCGTCGCCTCCGGTGGCGCGAACGGCGGACGAGGACGGATGGCTGCGCACGTCGCTGCCGCGCGGCTTCCCGATGATTTTGCGGGCGAGATGCAGCCCGCGCCGGCGCTTGCGCCGCCCAAGCCGGGGCTCATCTCTGTCGGCGCGCTTGTTGGTTTTGCTTTCGGCCAGCTGCAGAGCGAGACGCTGGCCGATCTCGCGACCGGCCTGCGCCTGACGCCCTGGCGCATGATGCTGGTCGAAGGTTTGCGTGCGATGCCGCAACACGAGGGCCTCGTCACGCGTGCGGAGGACCCTCTGTTGCGAGTCGTCGCCTGCACCGGCGCACCCGTATGTCCTCAAGCGCACGCGGAAACGCGTGAACTGGCGGCGGCGCTCGCGCCGCACATACTTGCGAATGTTAAGCTTCACGTTTCCGGCTGTCCCAAGGGGTGCGCGCATCCGGCTCCCTCCGCGCTCACGCTGGTCGGTACGCCCTATGGTTTTGACCTTGTGCGCGACGGCACGCCGCGCGATGTTCCCGCAATGCGTGGACTTGCGCGAGAAAAAATCCTTGCCGATCCCGGCGTGCTCTCGGGAGCTCGCTGATGCCATACGCCTTTGAAACCAACGGCGCCGCCATTTACCGGCAATCCTTTGCGACCATCCGCGCCGAGGCCGATCTCGCGCGCTTTTCGCCCGATGAGGAGCCGGTGGTGGTTCGCATGATCCATGCCGCCGGCATGGTCGGGCTTGAGGCGCATATCCGCTTTACGCCTGATATGGCGACGGCCGCGCGTGTGGCGTTGCAGGACGGCGCGCCGATCCTGTGCGACGCGCGCATGGTCTCGGAGGGAATTACACGGGCGCGTCTGCCGGCGAGCAATCGCGTGATCTGCACGCTCGATGACGCGAGCGTTCCGAAGCTCGCTGCATCGATGCAAACGACACGCTCCGCCGCTGCGCTCGAGCTCTGGCGGCCGCATCTTGAAGGCGCGATTGTCGCGATCGGCAATGCGCCGACGGCGCTGTTCCATCTCCTCAACATGCTCGAAGACGAAGATTGTCCGCGGCCCGCCGCGATCATCGGCTGTCCGGTCGGCTTTGTCGGCGCCGCCGAATCCAAGGCCGCGCTGATGGCGTCGCCGCCGGCGCCGGCGTTGTCGGTTATTGGCCGTCTCGGCGGCTCCGCGATCACCGTCGCCGCCGTCAACGCACTTGCAAGCAGGAGTGAATGAGCATGGGGCGGATCATCTGCTGTGGCCTCGGGCCTGGCGATCCTGACCTGATGAGCGTGCGCGCCGATCGAGAAGTGCGCGCGGCGACGCATGTCGCTTATTTCCGCAAGAAGGGCCGTGTGGGGCAAGCGCGCGCGATTGTCGAGGGACTACTGGCGGCCGGCGTCCGCGAATATCCGATGGAATATCCGGTCACGACCGAGCTTGCCGTGAACAGCGAAGCCTATGCGCGGCTGCTCGCGAGTTTCCACGACGAATGGGCCGATCGTCTGGTCGAGCTGTCGCGGACGACGGATGTGGTCGTGCTCTGCGAAGGCGATCCGTTCTTCTATGGCTCGTTCATGCATCTTTACACGCGGTTGCAGGGGCACGCCGAGGTTGAGGTGATTGCCGGTATCCCCGGCATGGCCGGATGCTGGAATGTTGCGGGCCTGCCGATGGCGCTCGGCGACGATGTCATGACGGTGCTGATGGGCACGTTGCCGGAAACTGAACTCGAGCGGCGTGCGCACAGCTCCGATGCGCTCGTGATCATGAAAACTGGCCGCAACCTAGCTAAGATTCGCCGCGCGCTGGAAGCGGCAGGGCGGCTGGATGCCGCCTGGCTGATCGAGCGTGGCACCATGCCGGGCGAACGTGTCGTGCGCCTCGCAGACGTCGATGTCTCGGACTGTCCATATTTTGCGATCGTGCTGGTGCATGGCCGCGGCGGGCGGCGGCAGGAAGCGGCGGAATGACCGGTCGTCTTACCATCGCGGGTTTGGGACCGGGCGACGCGGCGCTGGTGACGCCGGAGGTGTCGGCTGCGCTTGCCGACGCCACTGACGTGCTGGGTTACGCGCCTTACGTCGCACGCGTGCCGGCGCGGGAAGGGTTGCGGCTGCATCCCTCCGACAATCGCCAGGAATTGCAGCGCGCGGGCGAAGCGCTGAAACTTGCCGCGGAGGGACGCCGCGTTGTCATGGTCTCCTCCGGCGATCCCGGCGTGTTTGCGATGGCGGCCGCCGTGTTCGAGGCGCTGGAAGCTGCGCCGGAATTGCAGGAGCTCTCGATCCGCGTGCTGCCGGGCATTACGGCAATGCTGGCCGCTGCCGCCCGCGCCGGCGCGCCGCTGGGGCATGATTTCTGCGCGATCAATCTCTCCGACAATCTCAAACCGTGGTCGGTGATCGAGAAGCGGCTGCGGCTTGCCGCCGAAGCCGATTTTGCCATCGCGATCTACAATCCGCGCTCCGCGAGCCGCCCCGAAGGCTTTGCTCGCGCGCTGGATGTGCTGAGGGAGGCGGGCTGCGGCGACCGCACCATCATCTTCGCGCATGCGGTGACGACGCCGAAGGAGCGCATCGAAACATTATCGTTGCACGAAGCGCGCCCCGAGATGGCGGACATGGCGACGCTGGTCATTGTCGGCAATTCGGCGACGCGCCGCGTCGGCCGCTGGGTCTATGCCCCGAGGCGCGCGTCATGACCAAGCCAGGCCAGCACCGCCTCGACGCTTTCCACGCACGGCCGTTCGGGCAGAGCAGGGCGTGCGATCATGATCACGGGCAGGCCGAGTTCGCGCGCTGCGTCAATCTTGGCGCGCGCGCCGCTGCCGCCGGAATTGCGCGCCACCAGCCATTCGATGCCGTGCGAGCGCATCAGTTCGCGATCGCTTTGAAGCGTGAATGGGCCGCGCGAGATGATGACGCTGGCGTCGGGCAGCGGCAATGCCCCGTCGGGTGCATCGACAAATCTCAGCAAATAAGCGTGCTGCGCTTTGGTCGCGAACGGCGCGATATGCTGCCGGCCGATCGCAAGAAAGACATGTGCGCGTTGTTCGGGGAGGGCGGCTACGGCGGCGCTGATATCGGCGACCTCGATCCAGTTGTCGCCGTCTGCGCGAATCCAGGGCGCGCGCTCCAGCGCGACCAGGGGAATGGCGGTCGTGCGACAGGCCTCGACCGCGTGACGGCTCATCTCGGCCGCGAAGGGATGCGTCGCGTCGATCACATGGGTGATGCGTTGGTTGCGGATGAAGTCCGCCAATCCTTCCGCGCCGCCAAAGCCGCCGATACGTGTCGGCAGCGAGTGGCCGAGCGGAATTTGCGTGCGACCTGCGTAGGAATAGATCGCGTCGATCTTCTCACGCACGAGCGCGTCCGCGAGCCGGTTGGCGTCGCCGGTTCCGCCCAGGATGAGGGCGCGTATGTCTGACTCTCGTACCATTCCCTGGCTGACCATCATTGGCATCGGCGAAGATGGCCTTGCCGGGTTGTCAGAAGCAAGCCGAATCGCGCTCGATCGGGCTGAGACCGTATTCGGTGGCGAGCGCCATCTGAAACTCGCTCAAATCGACAGACGCGGCAAGCCGTGGCCTGTGCCGTTCGACGCGGCTTGCGTGCTGGCGCGCCGGGGTAAGCCCACCGCAGTGCTGGCTTCGGGCGATCCCTTCTGGCATGGCGCCGGCGGAAGCCTCGCAGCGAAATTGTCGCCGCAGGAATGGATCGCGCATCCGTCGCCGTCGACCTTTTCGCTGGTGGCGTCGCGGCTTGGCTGGGCGCTCGAGAGCACGATCTGCATCGGGCTTCATGCCGCGCCGTTCGAGCGGCTGGGGCCGCTGCTGTCGCGCGGCGCGCGGATCATCTGTCTTGTTCGCGATGCCAGAGCGGCCGCCGATCTCGCGCAGTGGCTCAGCGGACGCGGTTGGGGCGCCTCGCGGCTCTGGATCTTGTCGGCGCTCGGCGGTCCGCGCGAGCACATCGCCGAGTGCGGGGCGGACAACTATAACGCGGCTTCTGCCGAAAGCCCGCTGGCGGTCGCGATCGAAGCCAACGGCGCCGCGGGATTGTCACGTGCCTCCGGTCTCGCCGATGATCTCTTCAAACATGACGGCCAGATCACCAAGCGGCCGATACGCGCGCTGGCGCTGTCGGCGCTTGCGCCAAGACCGAGCGAAAGACTCTGGGACATCGGCGCAGGATCGGGATCCATTTCGGTCGAATGGGCGCTCGCCGGTGGGACATCAATTGCGATCGAGGCACGCTCGGATCGCGTTGCGAATATTCACGCCAATGTCGAAGCTTTTGGATTGGCCCACAAGATCAGGGTCGTTGAAGGAGCCGCGCCCGCGGTGCTTTCAGGACTGGAGCAACCGGACGCGGTCTTTGCCGGCGGTGGCCTGGACGTCGCGATGTTCGATGCCGTCTGGTCAATGCTTCCTGCAGGCGCGCGTATGGTCGCGCATAGCGTGACGCTGGAGACCGAGGCGCTGCTGTCCGAGCTGCAAGGCCGATACGGCGGCGAACTCATGCGGATCGAGATTTCGCATGCCGCGCCGCTCGGCCGCTATCGATCCTGGGAAGCCGTGCGTCCGGTCGTGCAATGGAGCGTGGTGAAATGACGGTGCATTTCATCGGCGCCGGCCCAGGCGCGCCAGACCTGCTCACCTTGCGCGGGCGCGACCTGATCGCATCCTGCCCGGTCTGCCTCTATGCGGGCTCGCTGGTGCCGAAGGAAATTCTGTCGCATTGCCCGCCCGGCGCGCGCATTGTCAATACTGCGCCGCTGTCGCTGGACGAGATCGTCGATGAGATCGCATCCGCGCATGCGGAAGGCAAGGATGTCGCGCGGCTGCATTCCGGCGACCTCTCGGTGTGGTCGGCGATGGGTGAGCAATTGCGGCGGTTGCGCGA
>Ga0153954_1000106_pt1 | contig 73109 bp, 64 predicted proteins | sample TSFL038MetaG_FD_102277 | JGI IMG/M metagenome (GOLD analysis project Ga0153954, IMG submission 102277) | Attine ant fungus gardens microbial communities from Florida, USA - TSFL038 MetaG | ecosystem: Host-associated > Fungi > Mycelium > Unclassified | place: USA: Florida, Wekiwa Springs State...
ACTCCGAAACGAATCAAGGGACTGCATTCTGGGTGGCCGCGGTTGCTTGCAACCGGGGCGGCGCAGCCGCAAGAGGTCCGTTCCCAAACGGCTCTGCGGAAAGGGGTTCCAGCCCAAGTCGTCACGGAAAACCTCTGGTCGCTGCGCGACCCCGGTTGCAAGCAACCGCGGCTACCCAGAAATATGTCTCTGATGCCAGTCGGAATTGTAACGGAGTCGTACTAGCTTCTTGGTAAACGCACTACTGCTTCAACGAGGCGCCGGGGTTCCCTCGCGTTGGGGACGGATCCCGATCCTCATGGCTCGTTTGGCGAGGTCGGAGCCGACGATGAAGTCGATCTCCACCAGCGACCGCCACGATGAGACGAGTGAATCAAAGGGATATTGCGGGTTCCTTGCGAGGAACTCGAGCGCCGTTTGCAAGTGCCGGGGCGCGTAGTTGTGGATTCCACGGACGGTGATGCAGCCCCGGACGATCCGCTCCGGGACGACCGACACCGGGCGAGTCGGGAAGACGGAGCCGACCAGGACCAAGGTCCCGCCCGTTCCGAGGAGTGGCAAGGCCTCCTCGATCGCTTCGGATGAGCCCGAGAACTCGAGGATGACGTCCAGGCTCCGCCGTTCGGTCAGGTCCATCACCGCCGCGGCCAAACCGGACGGTGAGGTCATTCCCATCGCGCCGAACGCGGCGGCCACGGCAAGCCTCTCTTCGCTCGGGTCGCATACAATCACGTGGGCCGCCCCGATCTCGCGGGACCAGGCGGTGGCCGTCACGCCCAACATGCCTGCCCCGAGGACCAGCACCGATCGGCCTTCGAGCGGCCCGGCAACCTCGAGGGCGGCGGCGACCGTCGCCGTAGCGCAGCTCGCCGGACATGCGGTCGCGTCGGAGAGGCCGTCGGGCACCCGGAAGATCGCCGTCCCCGGCACGAGTAGGCAGTGGTCGGCCAGGCCCCCGGAAAGCTCGCGGCCGGGTCTCAATGGCTCGTGGCCGTACTTGAAGCCGCGCTCGCATTTCTGGGGTAGATTGCGTTGGCAGTAAAAGCACGCCCCGCAGTTGGCGACAACCGCCCAGGTAACGCGGTCCCCGATAGCGAGTGGCAGTCCGGCCCAGTCGAGCATGCGAGTATCGGGCCCGAAACCGACGATCCGGCCGAGGATCTCGTGTCCGAGGACCGTTGGGGTCGGTACCGACCGCCGACCGTGGATGCTGTGCAGGTCGCTCCCGCAGAGTGTGCAAGCGACGACCTCGACGAGCACCTCGCCAGTGACCGGATCGGGCAGCGGCCAACTCTGCAACTCGATCGGTTGTCCCACGCCATGAAACACTGCCGCGGTCGCCTTCATGCCCCGACCTCCACCGGCACCGGCCTGGCCGACCGAGACCAGAAGTACGCCCATGCCACTGCCAGGCTCAAAGACGTCAGGATGCCCAAGCACCACCAGGTGTTCAAGAAGAAGGGGAGCGGATCGCCTTTCACTGGCAACCATCCCCGGACGAGTACGAGTAAGGCATAAGCGAAGTAGCCCGCTGCATCCGCAACGTGCATCAGGAAGCCGAGGTTGCCCCGCTCGCGCGTCATCGCAATCAGGCGTTCGAAGATCGTCGTGTGAATGGCGACGTAGGGCAAGTACAGGCCGAGGCCCAGCATCACCATGAACGGGAATGGGCCGACCCATCCCCTCTGGTGACCGACGAGGGCGGTGATGAACAGGACACAGCCTGCAAGGCCGACCCCGATCGACGCGAAGAAAGCCCGACGATTGTCGACGATCAGGACGCTCAGCCCATTGGCGACCAGCACGCCCAACGCCACGAGGACCTCGGAGTTCGAGAAGGTCGCGGGCGCGGCGGGCGATCCAAGGGCCCTCCAGATTTCCGGGGCGAAGTCGGCCCGCATGCCCCGGGCGATCGTCACCAGCAGGTAGGCAGCGACGATCGCCATGATCCCAGCAGAATGTCGCCGGAGCATCGCGGACCGATCGGCCCTGTCCATGGGGAGGCGCTCGCTGCGGTGCTCGAGATCGTCGGGTTCGGGAGGCGGGACATTCGACAGCATCCAGGTGAACAGGCAGGCCGGGCCCAGGAACAGGAGCCCGGCCCCGGCCGGCATCCACCGCTCCGAGAAATTCCAGCCCAGCAACCAGCTGCCAACCGATTTACAGGCGCCGTCAGCCAGGATGAAGCTGGCGCAGAGCCCGGCCGTGAGGGCCTCCGTGTGGCGTCGGCCCTCCAGGAACCCGAGGATCAGGCCGAAGACCATGCCGAGCGCCAGACCGTTGAAGAAAAGAGCGACGACATGCAGCGGGGACGGCGCGAAGCCGAAGACAACCAAGGAAACCTCGGCCGATACGATCAACGCGACGATCCCTAGTGGCCGAGCCCGAGGAGAAATCTCCGCGATCGCCCGGATCCCCACAAACTTCGCCAGCATGTACCCGAGCATCTGGGCGACGACCAGGACGCTCTTCTCGGCGACGCCCCAGACGGTCGAGTCGGCGAACGTGGCGGCCGTCCAAGGTTTCCGGAAAGCATAAGTGCAGAAGTACGCTCCGAAAGCCGCGACAACCGCCCAGGCCGAAACCGCCAAACGCGGGTGGCCCGACAGGAACGGGGATGAGGGTCGACCGGCTGCCTGTTTCATCTCACAATCTCGCGTCGCCTGCGTAGGGATGGCCTCATGTCGCACTAACTACATAACGCATCACCGTTAAGGAACGATGTAGGCGGACGAAATGAACGACCCGCGCATTTCGGTGGCCAACGAGATCGTCCGACTGTTCAACGAGCGGGAGAGTTCGGCCTATGGCCACGAAGCGGTCTCGCAGCGCGAGCACTCGCTCCAGATGGCCAACTTCCCCCGATTGGCTGGTGCGTCGCTGGACCTGGCGGAAGGGTCCGCCGAGTTGATCCGAAAGCTGTCGTGCGAACCCCTGGGCGAGTGACTGGTCCGGGTCGAAGTCTCCTCGGACCCGGACCGGTGTAATCGCCTCGTTGGCTACATCACGGACATTACGATCGGCGTCGTGGGTGGCGGCTTCGAGAGCAGGTAGGAAGTCCCAGGCATTGATCCGCTGGCACGGTGGAGAGCGCACACACTGGAGCGTCATCAATATCCCGATTGTCGACGACGAGGATCGCCGCAGCAGCCTTGGACTACAGAACTACGAGATTACAACACGCGTCATCCGGAGCCGGGTCCGCTCCAGCGCAAGGTTAGGCGGGCCGCATCCCGGACGAAGCACCACTGGCCTCCCATTGGGGTAATACCAGAGCAGCCAACCTCGCGATGTTTCGAGCATCATCGATGCCCCGGTGATGCGTGCCCTCCAACGGCAGCCCGACCTGAGCCAGGGCCCGTTCCATGCCGCTTACCTTGAACCCGAAGAGGTGAGCGAATTGCTTCTTGAGGTTCAGATGTCTCTCGAAGGATTCAGGCAAGGGCAGTCCATGTCGCCTACAGTCGGTTCGGAACTGGGTCAGATCATACTCGCCCCAGGAACAGAGGATGAACGGCTCGTCACCGATCCAGCTCACGAACTCCGGAAATACGCACAAGAAATCATCGGCTCGGTCGACGTTTCTCTGACGGATGGTCGTTAAACGCTGGCAGAATTCGCTCAACCGAGGCTCGGCGACCGGACGAATGAACCGACTGAACTCGCGACTGGGAGGGGCATCGGCTGCGGGCAGTTCGACCGCCCCAATTTCAATCGTCTCCATGCGGTCGTAGTCACGGACGTTTTCCCAGCAGGTCGCTTCTAGGTCCACAACGATGTACCGCACGGCGCTGTTTCCTTTCCGCCGCCTAGAGCGGTTATCGCTTGGATAGCCTACAAAATCTCGGAAGATCTGAGTGAAATCCCTGAGATTTCTGTGTTGGACGCACTATTAACCAATGCTATGTAGATGGCTGTATGGGGTGGCACTGGTGGCTTGTCCACCAGTGGGCCCAGGCTAGCGCCACTGGTGGACAAGCCACCAGTGCCACCCCAATACGCCCATTTACATCGACCTGGGACCTTCCACTCTCTTGCTTTGGGTGTATGCCATCCGAACGGTACTTGCGCTAGATCCGATTGAAACTCCGAGAGTGGCCAGGCTGCGGAGTGAGGCTCCAACTTCAGCACGACCTCCTTCGGTTGGTCGAGTCGTACCTCGACGTCGGCGCGAGCTGTGTGGTTTTCGACGTGGCATGCTCCGGCAACCAAGAGCAGCACAGTAAGTGTGCGATGCGGGCTGCACATCGGAAACTTTCTGATGGGGCTGTACTTGACCTTCGGACTTCGCGCGGTCTCGTCATCGGTCCAGAAGTTTGGTTCCGACAGGTGTCTGAGTGTACCCAGGCGAGCGATACAAGGTCAACCCGGGTATCCATTCGAGGGCGGACGATCCTTGAGAGTGCTGATCGATTCGAGCCGCCGTTACGAAGAGGCCTTGCATCGGTTGTTAGGATTCGTGGCGATTCAGGCATCGCGCAATGGTTTGGCGGTCGCGCAAAGATGTCTTTAATGATGGACCCATATTGATGAGGATCGAGGTGACTCGGTTCCGGATGGATGGCTCGCGAGCGCGAAATCCGAAGTTGATCATCCTTGGTAGGCCTTCGATTGTCACGACGGTTGTGCCCTCATGGATGAATGAGGATAAGAATTCGAAAGGTGTCAACAAATATCTTGCGTTTAGTCGCGAAGCCACCATAGGATGAGCCGATCCGATCAAATAACTGGGTTGTTGGACTCCGGCTAAGGAACATGGCCGACTCTCGGCCCGTTTCCTGACGGCGTCGGTCCGGAACAACGATACGTCATCCTACCGACTAACTCTCTCCGCGGAGGTTGCTCATGGACCGTCGGCAGATCCTGCGCGCTGGCTTGTTGTCCGCCCTATTCGGGAGCGGGACCCTTCTCTCGACCGGTTGCTCGGATGGGGCCCGGGCAACGGGGACCACGGTCCAGAGACCGCCGGAAGATCTCAAGAGCATGGAGGCGTCGGCGGCGGCCTATAAGGCTATGTCCAAGAAAAAGAAGAAAAAGTGAGGCCGTTCGACTCGCCGGTGCGGTCGTCTGCTCCTCGTTTCGTGTGTTCGTTCTCAACGTCGCTCTTTCAGGGAGGTCAACGATGAGGCATCCACGCGGTCGCGGGTTCACTCTGATCGAATTGCTGGTGGTGATCGCGATCATCGCGGTCCTGATCGCCCTACTGCTGCCGGCTGTGCAGGCGGCTCGCGAGGCCGCGAGGCGGGCGCAATGCGTTAACAACCTCAAGCAGCTCGGTCTGGCACTCCACAACTACCATAGCGCTCATGACGTCTTCCCGCCCGGTGCGTCGCAAGCCTACGGGAACGCTCCCGGTGGACCAGACGCCCTCAACGCATGGAACAACTGGAGCGGCAGCGCCTTAATGCTGTCGTACCTCGAACAGGGGAACATTTATAACGCCATCAATTTCAGCATCGCCGCGCTCTACCCAGATTACTTTGTGCTGACGGCGGCGAACACCACGATGTACGACACACGGGTCGCCTCGTTCCTCTGCCCTTCCGACCCTGAGGCGGGGCGAATTCGAATTAATAATTATCACATGTCTTTAGGGGCCAGTACTAACGGTCTAAGCGATACCACGACCGGGATGTTCGCCAACCTCCGAGCTTACGGCTTGCGCGATTGTACCGACGGTTCGTCGAATACCATCGCATACTCCGAGGTTGTCGTCGGAGCCGGGAACAATGGGAACCAGACCCGGCAGAACGGGGTCGTCGATGCGACCTACCCTGCCGGCTCGCAACTCGCCGACGCGTTCCAGAACCCGCCCCTGGTGCTCCAGGCGCTGCAGGTTTGCACATCCCGGTGGCAAACCGCCTCGGCCAGCTTCACCAACCGCGGCGGCGAACGGTGGGCTTGGGGAACCACCGGAGTATCGATGTTCTGCACCATCGTCACGCCGAACTCGAAGCAGTACCCATGGCGGTCGTGCCGTGATCAATGCCCCGGATGTGGGGCAGACGCAGCACAGATCAGCAATGCCACGAGCTTTCACCCCGGCGGAGTGAACGTCTGCCTGACCGACGGCTCAGTCCGGTTCGTCAAGGATGCGGTCAACCAGACGGTATGGTGGTCGCTGGGTACGCGTGCCCGTGGCGAGGTCATCAGCGCCGACAGCTATTGATCCGAACCTGTGCCTACCCCGGGGCCGATCGGCCCGGGGTAGGCTGCCAACTGAGGACGAGCCATGTTACCCAACGAGACGGACCCCACCCCGCCGCCGGCCAGCCCCGATGGATCGACGGGAGGGGAGGGAAATGCCCTCTTAATCGGCCCCGCACGCTTGGGTTGGGGACCCTCCTTGCTAGCCGCGGCGCTAGCCGGTCTGCTCGCCTGGGCCGGCGGAGAGTGGGTCGAGAAGGCCAACGAGGTGCCGATCGTCAGCGAGTTCAGCGTCGCCGGTAGTAGCCAGTTCGCTCTCCGAGCCGCGTCGATCACGACCCGATCGACCATCGCTTATGGGCTGCTGGGAGGGGCCCTCGCAGGCGCGCTAGGACTGATCGGCGGCCTGGCGAGGCGGTCGCCCCGCCGAGCGCTGGCCGGGGCTGGGGCCGGCCTGGTCCTGGGTGCGGCCGCGGGTGCGGCCGCGGCCAGGGTCCTCGTTCCGATCTTCCTACGGAATGAGGACACCCAGGCGGAGGATTTGCTTCTGCCCTTGCTGACCCACGGGGGAGCCTGGTCGCTGGTGGGCGCGGTCGCCGGGCTGTGCCTGGGGCTCGGATTCGAGGGTCCTGGGTCACGCGCCCTCCGCCCGGTCCTTGGCGGGCTGGCCGGCGCCATCCTCGCGACGATCCTTTATGAGGTCATCGGCGCTGTGGCCTTTCCCTTGGACCAGACCGGCCAGCCGATCTCCGCCAGCGCGGGCTCCCGCTTGCTCGCCCGCCTCGTGGTGTCGGTCGCTACCGCGGCCGTCGCGGTTTGGACCCTCCGGTCGCCGGAACGGCCGACCGTCCTCCATGCTTCGGCCGGGAAGGGCGAGTGAACTGTCGACTTCCACCTTCCCGGACTGGGCTCGGAGCGTGGGCCAAACTTGGACATCTCGGTTCGTGTCGGCCGACGCCCGAACCGAGTTGAGCGCGTCAGGCGTTCGTCGCCGGAATGTTTGCGCGGATGAGGGTGGGGCATTCATTCACGAGTTTACGATTCTATGCTATGTGATTCGTAGACAGTGTTATTTTGTTTTGTGGATAATGTGCAATTGTGTGAATATGGTGGTTCGACGCTTGCTATGGTGAGGTTTCGATCTCCTCCCTTTATCGAATCAACCCGTCGCGCAAACAAGAGCGGTTTTCGCTCGGATGGCACACACGAAAGCAGGAGAGTGACCACGTTGCTCAAGCGAAGTCGAGAGGCTCTGCGGGTGGCCCTGGTGGCCTCTTGACTTCCTTCGAGCCACAGGGGCACTCCCTGGCCTGAGTGTGGGCTATCCAAGCGATAACCGCTCAAATACGACTCCGTTACCTTACAGGAACCTTGCCATCTTTCCGCTCCATCCCAGTCGCGTCAGACCGGCTCTCCGAAATTGACGAGGGAGCCTTCGCAAGTTATTGTGATGAGAGGATTACTATTACCCAATGATTGTGAAATCAGTGGCGCTAGACCCGTCTCCATAGACGACAGCCCAAAACCTTTCTGTTGAGTCATTGGTTGATACTGAATCATGTTTATTAGTAATATTTGTTGTGAGTAAATTGGGTTGTTGATGTGTGTGTAAGTGATTCTGTGTTTAAGAATTTCGGCGTTGTTGGTCGGAGATAAACCCTTGAGACAAGTTTGGATGGTGCGACTGAAAATCGTTTCTCGTCGGTAAGCTCACCAACGACTGAAGGCGGACCAACTATGGCAGATACGCTGCAAACGGTTCACTGGTCTCTCGGTGCCGACGGGCATCGGCGTGGCGAAATGTGGGTGCCGGAGGGGCGTGACTCGCTCGAGGACGTGCTCTGGAGATCCATCTGCCACTCGGGCCTTGAAGAGCGAATGCGGTCCGCGTTCCACGTCACCACACCCCTTTGGTATGGCCTCTGGATCGGCAGCCCTCTGACCGTGATTCAGTGCTCTCTGCTACGAGACGTGTTCACGGAGACCGCTCGGTTAGTGCCGCATTTTTGTAAATATGTTGAAGATGTTATTTGTGCGTTGGCCGACTCCATCCAGACAGGAGAGCCGCTTCACGTCGCGTTGGCGCCGCCCGGGCATGCCGATTTCGGCTTGGCTACGACATTCGTCCACTGTCCACAGTGCAAAGCCGAGGGTCCTGTGAAACGATGGCAGGAGGCCTACTCGGAGGACGCGCTGGAGTGCCCCGTCTGCGGTTATTCCTATTCCCCCGTCGCGACCTATTCCTCGGATCGCATACTTTTTGCCGAGACGGTTCGTTGCCCGTCGTGCAAGGCCGAGCATCGCGTCAGGGATTTCTCAGACGAGGAGATCAACATCCTGGAGGATCGCCATACGTTTGACGACTTCATCGAGGAGCTGAGCTGGCTTCGACGTGTTGAGGCGTTCTACAAGCGGAATCCGGACCTTGAGGGTAAGATCAAGCCGCACTTCGTGATGGTTCTCGAGTCGCGAGACCCTGAGGTCCGCAATGCGATGTTCGAAGGGCTCCCGTTCGCCGAAATCGAGCTTCCCTCAGGCCAAGAGGTATACCTCGACGGCTCACGAGTGTTGTCCAAGGAAGATCAGGAAGTCGTCGATTACTTGCGCCGTGATCACTTCTCCCTTCCGGAAAGGACCAAGTTTGTCGAGGATTCGATCGAGCGGCTGGGGTTACAGCTTTTTCAAGCGTCGCCGGTGAAGTGTACCGAATGCGGGGGAAACCTCACCTGAGCGGAAGCGCGGGGCGCACGAAGAGGCGGGTACGCCAGCGAGAGAACTGTCCAGGCCGCGTATAGTCCGCGTATAGTCCGCGGCTCGTCACCCCGGGTGGTCCGCATTTCGAGGAGAAAGTCGGAAGCGCATCGTGAAGGCAGAATAAGGTAGAATCCTGGTTATAGACTAAAAATGGGGAACGGTGGCCTCGCTGAGGATCGAGCAGGGAAAACGTGGCGAAGAAATTCAACGCTTTCAACTACCAGAGCGATAAGCTTTACCCTTCCGTCGCACGTTGCATGTCGGAAATCCTGGCGACCACCAGCGTCGTTACTCCGGTGGACGTGCTTCTGCGGATGAAGCGAATCACCAAGCAGCAGTACGAAGATTGGCGGTTTGGTCGGGTTCCCTACCTCGAGCGGGTCTGCAACGGAAATCTCAGCACGTTGAACCGGGTGCTGCGAATTTTGGCATTGCACGCACGGACCCTGGGTTTGACTCCTTCGCAGACGGCGTACCACCGATGGGGCAAGAGGGGCAAAGGAATCGCGTTACGCTTTTCCAAGAGTGGCGACCCGATGCTGGAGGCTGCCTACTCGCGCCACTACGTCGCCAAACCACGGTCCGATCCGAAAGGATCAACTGCGGCTCTCGTCCCAGAACAGGAATCCACAACAACGATCCCAATCGACGAGGGTTGATCCCGAAAATCTCGATCGGGCGTCCGTTTCCAGGCAATTGCAATCGCCCGGTGTGTCTTGTCGAATCTACACTTGTGCTATAGGGTGATCTCCTTCGAGGGCCTTCCTGACCGAGGATGACCGATCGGAGGAGGATTCGATGAGCACGGACGTGCCGAAACGGCCTCGGTTCCGGCTGAGCCTGAGAGCGATGCTGCTCCTGATTTTGTGCCTCGGTCTCTGGATGGGACATGAGGTCAACAGCGCCCGCAGGCAGCAGCGAGCCGTCGCGGCGATCAAGGCTTACGGTGGATACGTCCATTACGATTACGAGCTTGTGAAAGGGAGTGTGGTCCCGGGCCGCAAACCCTGGGTTCCGCGATGGTTGCGGAGTCGGCTCGGGGATGACTACTTCGTCACCGTCACTCAGGTCAACCTTGTCTACGAAGTGGGCGGTGCTTCGCAGGGGCTGACGAAGCGGAACGACCCGAGCGTTCTGTCGGCGCTACGCGATCTGCCATGGGTCAAATGGCTCTTCCTCCACGAGCGGCAGGTGACGGATGACTCACTCGCCTTGCTCAAGGGACTTAAGGGCCTGGAAGAATTGTCCCTTGTCCGCGCCGAGCAACTTACCGATGCCGGCCTCGCCCACATTGCCGAGTTGAAGAGCCTCAAAAGCCTTACTATCGAAGCCGGGGAAAACACGAAGCTGACCGACGCCGGACTTGTAAACTTCAGCGGTCTTCATCGCCTCCAGGTGCTCTACCTTTGGCCTGGCAGCGCGATCACCGACGCCGGTCTCGCCCACATCGCCGGGCTGACTGAACTGAATGAACTCACCATATTCAATGGCACGTTCACTGACACAGGCATCGGCTACCTCAGCCGGCTCGTTAAGCTGAAAGAACTCCATCTCCCGTTCAGCGCTTACCACTTCACCGAGGGTGGCATGGCGCGCCTTCAGCGACTCACGAACCTGGTCGTCCTCGACCTTCAAGGTCCAGGGCTTCCGGCACGCGGTTTGGCCCACCTCGCCTCATTACCCAACCTCCGTCAACTCTGGCTCGCTCAAGCGTCGCCGCTTTTCCACCATGAATCTGGCATCCGCGATGCGGTCGAACGGCTCATGAGGGCGAATCCGAATCTCACCGTCCGTTAGAGGGCGATGCCGCCGGTAACAAAAGTGCACGGTCAGGCAAGTCTGTCCCGACGCCTGGTCCGTTTGGGCTCTCACGATTCAAGAGTCGGATCGGCTGATGGCCCAACATGGCCGGACATGCAAGCAAGCCATGAGGGCTTGGCCAGGACTCTATAATCTTCGTGATTCAAGTTGGGATGATCGTGTAGTCGGTCGCTGAGGAAGAAGCTGATAGCCTTGGCTGCGCCTGCCGCTCGGCAATAACGTGGATGCAAGCAGATGTGTGTGTGCTGTTGTCAATCAGTGCAGGTCGCACCTGTGACGGCTTTAGCTGTGACGGCAGGGCTCTGGGACTATCGATGAGTTGTCCAAGGTCGATCGCATGCTCGCCCTGAGAAAGACGCCTCAACGAATCCGTGCGGACCGTTTTTCACTGAAGTGACAGCGAGGCGAGAGCTTGAATGTAATTCTCCCGTCTCACTTTCGTCATCTTATGCGGGTGCCCCCTGGGGCTGTCGACTGCCCTTCTTGACGCGCGGATCTGTGCGGATCGTACTTGCTGCGCTCCCTTCAGAGAGTCCCCACGATGAGTGCCATTTTTTTCGCTTCGCGCTCGTCTCGTCATCGTGACGCCTTCACCCTGGTCGAGCTCCTGGTGGTCATCGCCATCATCGCCATTCTCATTGGGCTCCTGCTCCCGGCCGTTCAAGCGGCCCGCGAGGCTGCTCGCCGCGCCCAGTGCGTCAACAACCTCAAGCAGATCGGCCTGGCGGCTGCCAACTATGAGAGCGCCCATGGCTCGTTCCCGCCGGCCTATATCATCCAGACACGCCCAGACGGAACCATCTTGCCCGACGCAACCCCGTTCGTCCGTTTACTCCCCTTCATGGAGCAGTCAGCCGTCGCCTCTTCCTACAATTATTCGTTTACGGCCTCGGACGTCGCTAATCTGACGGTCGCGTGCACTGCCATCAACACGCTCCAATGCCCCAGCGATCCGATGATTGCGACCCCGGCGGACCTCGCCTCATTCGCCTCGAGCTTTGGCTTTGTCTCACCGCTTCCTTCCGGGACTTGGAATCTGCAACTCACCAGCTATGGGGTGGTCGGCGGAGCGTACCCCGTAGGATCGTCGCTGGGTGGGATTTATCCCACGTTCGCCAGTGGCAAGTCGATCACAATCGCTCAGGTTTCTGACGGCCTCAGCAATACGCTTGCCTTCTCCGAATCCACAGTCGGATGGCTGCCAGCGTCCTTTCGAAGCGCGAATATCATGGTGGGGACCGGATGGGACATTGGTAGTCTGATCAATATTACTTGTGAATTTGCTCCTAACCCTCAGAGATACATGGGCTTGGATGTCAACAATACGGCGATCGCAGCACGGTTTGCTCCTTCGAGCTTACACCCTGGCGGAGTGAACTGTGCCCTCGGCGATGGCTCGGTTCGGTTTATCAAGGAGAACGTGAACTCATGGCCCATGAACCAGCATAATGGCACTTTTGGGCCGAATCTTGAGACGGACTTCATCGCCACCTCAAACAACGATGTCATCTGCAAAATTCCTCTGGGTGTCTGGCAGAAGATTGCCACCTGTTCCGGCGGCGAACTTCTCGATCAAAATAATTATTAATGAGTTATTTGTGTTATTTTGTTTTAATATGTTTATTAGAAGTTGAATGAATGCTGGTGTTTTTGATTTGTGGTGTTGTAGAGCCGATCTGGGACTGATTCTGCCGTTCTTCCACGTTGGAGAGTCCTAACCCCTTGCTCTGCCCGTCACGTCTTCTCCCGTGGGCGAGTCTCCTCCCTTGACCCGTCTGTAGCCGCGAATCGCTTGCGGGCACGGCTTTCCACTTGCTCCCGGGCTTTGGAGGGGGGTTCCGACGAATACCTGTACACGATCCAACGACTCACCGCTTTTCCTTGTCGCCTCGCTTTTTCAAATCGGTCTTCGAGTTCGAAGCTTGCTGCTCCAGGACCTGATTTCGAACTGCTGTTGTTCGCTGTGAGAGGTCTTGCTATAAGCACCGCACCCTCTTGCAAAATAGGCCGATGGTCCATCCGGGATATCCCTGGGATCGAGAACGGAATGGATTGTTGGTCGTTTCGCCAGCCCGAATATGAGGGCGGAGCTTTCGCGCTGCGCTCGGCGAGGAGGGGCTTTTCATCAGGAGGGAGGCGTTGTGCAGATTCGTCCTGACCGTTTCGATCGTATCCGCGAAGCCCCGGTTTTGATGAGCTGGTCCGAGCGGGTGGTGCTCTACAGCACGATCTTCGGTGTGCGGCCGATGCGGAGTCTCGAGATTGGGACTCACAAAGGAGGATCGGCGTTAATCATCTCGGCGGCCCTGGATGATATCGGTGTGGGGCGGCTGATTTGCGTGGATCCGGCTCCGATGGTGGCTCCGGAACATTGGGCGAAAGTGGCTCATCGGGCGACGCTTGTCACGGGTGGATCGCCTGACGTATTGCCTGAGGCCATGAAGGCCGCCGGCGGACCGTTCGACTTCGCCTTGATCGATGGCGATCATGAGCTCGAGGGTGTGCTCCGGGACATCGAAGGGGTTTTGCCACTTCTAGCCGATCAAGCGTATCTGCTCTTCCACGACGCCCACTTCGGTCCCGTCGAGGAGGGGATCGACCGGATGGTCAGCAAGTACCGTCGACACCTGATCGACTGCGGCATGCTGAGCGTGGAACAGACTCCCGACGCACAGCCCGGTGTGCATTGGGGAGGTTTGCGCATGCTTCGGTTTTCGCGTCGGCGACATCGGTATTATCGGCCGGCCTTGTCGACCCGACTCATCGGCTGGCGTCAACGTACCGCGCGTTAGGCTTCCTCGGCCTTGGGAGGTTCCGAGCGTGGGTTTGGGGGAGCGAGAGAGTGATCGGGCTCTCGAAGCTTCCCCGTTGAGTTTTTCGGTCGAATGCTGAAGGCACGTTCCTTTGCGCCTCTATCCTGTTGGACGCGATTCCCGGTTGCTACCGAATTGTCGCTGAGACTACGAGATGAACGTGCAGGGTCGAATACCGCGAACGAGAGCCTGGGTTGCCCTCGCTTGCGGCCTCGCCCTGGCGACGGCGGGGGGCGGCTGTGCGTTAGGTCCCAAGGCCCTCGAAAAGTCGCACGGAAAGTATGTCGAGGCGGTGCGACAAGTCGAGGAAGAGCAGTTCCTTCGCAACCTCGTCCACTTGCGCTACAACGAGAACAACCTGTCTCTGCACGTTTCGTCGATTGCGGCTCAGTTCGAGCTCTCGGCCTCGGTGGAGGCGCACTCCTTCTTTGGAACGCCCAATCCGAGCAGCAAGAACGTTTTTCATACGTTTACGCGAATCCTTCCTTTCGCCAGCCTCTCCGGGGCGGATCGGCCGACGATTACTCTCCTGCCGGCTGATAATGGAGAATCGGTCCGCAAGTTCCTCACTCCGATCTCGGCCGACACGATTGCCTTCCTCACGCGAACGAGCTGGCCCGTGACTACCGTCATTCGGCTCTGGGTTGAGCGAATCAACGGGGTCCCCAACGCCGTGTCGGCGACTGGCCCTCCTCGCGATGTGGTCTCCGAGTTCGACCGATTTCGCCACCTGACGGACCTGATGCAGATCGCCCAAGACCAAGAGATGCTCTCAATGGACTACGTGGCGCACGAAACCCCCGCGAGTGGTCCTTGGCCCGCCAGTGCGATGACGGCGGAGGCGTCCTTGGAGGCGGCCAAGAGCGGCTATGAATACCGTACTGGAGCGAATGGGACGACCTGGACCCTGATGCGCAAGGAAAACCAACTCGTCCTCAACGTTCATGCCAGTGCAAGTCAGGACCCGGTGCTTCAGGAGCTCCGAACACTCCTCAACCTGCACTCTAATCTTTTGCAGTATCCAGTCGAGGTGGCACCGGGGAACCTTGTTGATCCTATGCGGGAGTCGATCCCTCAAAGCGCCACGATTCGGATCATGCCGCGCTCGACCTGTGAGGTTCTCTTCTACCTCGCCAATAGCGTCGAGATCCCCGAAGAGCACCTCGCCCTCGGGATTGTGAGGCCGAGAGTGGATTCCTCGGGCAGAGTGATCGATGGCCGAGAAGTCACTCAGGGGCTGCTCGAGATCCACACGTGTAAAGGGCACCGACGACCCTCTTGCGCTTACGTCGCCATCAAGCACCGAGGTTATTGGTACTATATCGACGACCGAGACCAGGTGAGTAAAGCGACCCTCTTGCTCATGCTTCAGTTGAACCGGCTCGATTTTGGCTACTCGCAACCGACCGCCCCGCTCCTCACTCTGCCCGTGGGGAGGTAAGCGTCCTGAAAACCGTCGCTCACTGCTCTTCATTTTCGCGGACGGCATCGACAACCAGAGGTTTCTGCGGAGCGGCTTGGCTACGGATCGCTTTCGGCTGTGCCCTTCCCTGCGGATTGTCACGACGCCCTGTCCCTCGACGTCGGAAAGGCCGCGCCCCGGCTTGCGGCGGGGCGAGGCTTGGACGTTGGTATGGAGTGGGGTCAGCGACCCAACCCTTGGTTCAGCTTCTCCATCACCTGGTTGATGGTGAAGCTGGCGGCCCGCTGGCGGGGCCGGAATTCCCTGAACGTCATCAGGAACTTGCCCACCTCGGATTGGAGTGGGTACATCAACAAGGCGTTATCAATCATCCAGTCGTAGTAGGTGTTGGAGGTGATGTCGGCCCGTTCGTAAGGGTCGGATCGGAGATTGAAGAACTTCGGCAAGCGGAGGGTGGTGAAAGGCTCGGCCCAGACGCGCAGGGTGCCGGGCGCGCGCTGTTCGAGGAAAACGAATTTCCAACTGCCGTGGCGTGCGGCGACTAGATCACCATCGTCATTGAAGTAGAAAAAAACCGTGCGTGGACTCGCCGAAGTCTGACCGGTCAGATAAGGCAACTGATTGACCCCATCGAGGTGGACCCTGAAGGTCTTCCCGTCGGCCTCATGGCCTTGGAGAAGCTTTTCCGTGATGTTCGGCTCGCCTGCGGCGGCCAGCAGGGTCGGCAGCCAGTCCTGACCGCTGACGATTTCATTCGAGATCGAGCCGGGCTTAATCTTGCCAGGCCAGCGCACCATGGCCGGAACGCGGAAAGCTCCTTCCCAGTTCGTGTCCTTTTCGCTACGGAATGGGGTCATCGCACCGTCGGGCCACGTGTTCATGTGAGGGCCGTTGTCGGTGGTGTAGATCACGATCGTGTCGTCGGCAATGCCGAGGTCGTCGAGTGTCTTGAGCAAGAGACCGACATGACCGTCATGTTCCACCATGCCGTCGGCGTACTCTGTCGGCGCATTGAGGCCGGGCGGGCTGCGACGCTCGGCCTTGACATGCGTACGCAGGTGCATTCGCGTGGAATTGAACCAGACGAAGAACGGTTTGCCGGCCTTGTGCTGCCTCTCGATGTAGTCCGCCGCGGCGGTTGAGGTCTCGTCATCGATCGTCTCCATCCGCTTCTTGGTCAGCGCACCCGTGTCCTCGATCGTCTGCTTGCCGACGCGGCCAAATCGGGGGTCAACGGTCGGGTCGTCGTGGTCGCTGGCCTTGCTCTTTAACACCCCGCGCGGACCGTATTTTTTGCGGAACTCCGGATTACGGGGATAATTTCGTTGCTCCGGCTCTTCTTCCGCATTGAGGTGGTAGAGGTTGCCGAAGAACTCGTCGAACCCGTGAACGGTTGGCAAATATTCGTTCCGATCCCCGAGATGGTTCTTGCCGAACTGGCCCGTTGCATAACCAAGAGGCTTGAGCAACTCGGCGATGGTCGGGTCTTCCTTTTGGAGCCCGATCGGCGACGCGGGGACTCCCACCTTGCTCAGGCCGGTGCGGAACGTGCACTGGCCGGTGATGAAGGTCGAGCGGCCGGCGGTGCAGCTTTGCTCGGCGTAGTAATCGGTGAAGATCATCCCCTCGCGGGCGATCCTGTCGATGTTGGGCGTGCGGTAGCCCATGAGGCCCATCGTATAAGCGCTGATGTTTGCCTGACCGATATCGTCGCCAAAGATGACGAGGATGTTCGGCTTCTTCGTTGACCCCGAGGCGCCCTCTTGGGCTGTGACCGCCGTTGCGATCGCGGCCGTGACGTCGCCCCGGGCTAGTAGCGTCGCTCGACCACTCTCGGGTCCGCACTGGGTGCGAGTCGTGGTCGGAGTTTCGGCAGGAGCCGAGGGCTTCGGTCCGTTGGCCCGAGCTGAGCGCCCGGGGTCGATCACCCCGGAGGCGGCCAGCCAGCCCAGCAGGGCTCCGCAAGCCAACGCGGCGACCGTGGATAGTCGCGAGTGACGCAGCATCTTGTCTTCTCCTGGGAGTTTTCACGTTCGCTTCGCAAACGATCTGACGGACTCTCGACGCTGGAACCTTTTCACTCCGTTCGAAGTGGGACTCCTTGGCCGTCCGTGGTGTTCGACTGGTGCGATGGAAAGATCAGCCTATTGGTCGAAGGGAAATACTTTCTTGAAGTCGTTCTTCATGCTGACGATGGTCCAGCCACGGCGTTTCGCTTCATCCAGGCCCTTATCGAGTTTGCCGACGTTCGTCATTCGGTCGTAGGCATACTCACGGCCGGCGTCATCGTGATGGAGCAAGAGCATGAGCCGGGGACCCGGGCCGGAAGCGGTGTACTGGAGCATGGGGAGGTCGCCATCGAAGTTGCCAAAGGCCAGAATCGGCCGACGACCGATGTGCAGGTTGATGTTGATCGGTTTTCCCGGACCGTCGTCAACGCTGTTGAGCTCGGGCTGCTTCACGAGGATCACTTTTTCACCGCGAAGCTCGAACTTCATCTGGGCGCTACTGCCGACGACCCGTTCGGGAGGGAAGCCGTAGAGCGGTTCCGCCACGTTACGGATGAACTCGATGCCTCCCCCGGTGACCATGTAGGTGGTGAAACCATGGGTCCGCAGGTACGCGAGTAACTCCAACTGCGGCTGGTAGACGCACTCGATGAACTTGCGCCGGAACCGAGGATGGCGCGCCGAGGCCAGCCATTCCTTGGCGATCGCGTTGAATTCCTCCGTCGTCATTCCTGCGTGAGTGGCGGCGAGGAGCTCGGTCAATTCCTGATGGCCAAATTTCGCGATGGCGGCCTGGTCGTTCTCGACGATGGCCTTAAACGCAGGCTTTTCCCCCAAGCTCGGAGATTTGGCCACAAGAGCGCGTACGCGAGCAAAGACGAAGAAGCCCTGGACGTACGTCGGGTGCTCGCACCAAAGCGTACCGTCGTTGTCGAACGTTGCAATTCGCTCGGCAGGTGGGACGAAGTCTGGGCTCCCTGTCTTGGTGACTCGGCTGACAAAGTCGACGATCGCCTGCTTCGTCGCTCCCTCGCGCCACGAAGGGAGGGGGTCGGCTTTCGTGTCTTGGCCCCTCGCGTTCGAAGAACCAGTGATCCCGAGCATCGCCACCAACAACCCGATCATCCATCCCACCCGCTTCACCGCGACTCGAACGCCGGGCCAAGATCTACCATCACGGGCCTCGGATGTCGGCTGTACGCGAACCAGCCCCCGAAGAACGGCTGGCCCGGTGTTTCTCAAGAGCGGGACACTTGCTTCCAAGGAGCCAATGTTTATGCTCATCATTGAAGCGACGATATGCCAGGGATTGAATATATGAAAGGAAGAATGGATAAATATGCCAATCAGGCGTTTGCGAACCAGGGAAATCTTAGCTCAAGCCTCAGCCGGAAACAAGAATCAAATCCAGGAGTTAGGGAGGGAAGATCGAAGCATAATTGGATTTGGGAGTCGATCGCTTTTGGAGGATGCTTGATTGGGTGTATTGGGTTGTTCGGTCGCGATTCGTGCTGTAAAATTGGAGGATATAGGGTAAGTCGGAAGTCTGGTGATTCCGGGTGATCGAGCACGGTCTTGAGGGAATACTTCGATGAGCAACCGGTCACGACGAAGCTATTTGCCGGGCATGGAGTCGGTCGAGGAGCGTTTAGCGGCGACAGTGGGAATGGCGGCAGCCGCCTTCGCGGCCCACGGTCACGCGGTGGCCCATCCCCAGTTGGTGCATCCCTTGCAAAACCGGGGGCAGCATCCCCTGCGCCACGGTCAGGGACCCCTTCGTGTGGTGAACCCCATGCCGACGACTACCGTCGATGGTTCGGGAACGTTTCACTTCCGGCTTCCGTCCAATTTTCAGGACTGGGGGGTGGTGACGCTCTGGAACAATACGAACGTGCAAGTGACCTTCGGTGTGTCGGCGTCGACCTTTCAAAACGGACTGTTCCACACGTTCACGCTCAACAGTGGCCAGCGGCAATCGTTCTTCGCGCCGGTCGTGTCGGGCCGAGCTCCTCAGTTTCAGGTGAGCTTCAACCCGGATAACAGCAAACCGATCCCCTTGTCGAACGTGAATATCGTCTTCGAGTCGTCGTCGTTTGTACCGCAGTCCACGGCGGGATGGCCCTATGCCATCAATCTTGGCTTGAACACGTTTTCAATTTCGCAAATTTAGTCGAACGGGTTGCCAATTCGTTGACGAACCCAGAGGCCTGAATCCGGGGGCTGCGGCTTACGACACTTGCGCGGATTTCGATCAATGTGCGCATGCCAGGAGGGGGAACCCCCTTGGTAACGATCCGCGGCCGAGGACGTGGCACGGACAGGCGAGGACGCTGGGCTGTGCCACCCTGCTAACCGGGGGGAAGGACCTGAGGGCTCGATGGCGAAGTGGAGGGGACGGCAACGGAGGCTTCGGTTAATCCCCGGGCCGACGCTTAGGGGGGAGGATGGCGGTCTCGAGCCAATATTGACGGAGGGTTGCGACCAGGTCGCGATAGCGAGGAAACTCGGCCGGTTTCTGGATGTAGGTATTGGCCCCCGCCTGATAGGTCAGGAGAACGTCTTCATCGCGACGGGACGTCGTCAAGACCACGACAGGGATGATCCGTAGGAGCGGGTCGTTCTTGATCTGTGAGAGGACCTGGCATCCATCCATGCCGGGCAGGTTCAAGTCGAGCAGGATCAGGTCCGGCGTGAGTTCGTCGGGGGTTTGGGGGTCGCGGAGCCGGCTCAGGTAGTCCAGCGCATGGCGGCCGTCCTGGAGTACGGTCAAACGGTGCTCGATATGACCTTCGAGGAGAGCGCGCTCGATGATCTTGGCATCGGCCCGGCTATCCTCAACCAGAAGTATATGAAAATTAAGAGGCATGCGTCACTTCGGGTTGCGGCGGGGAGGCCGTGTGGGGGGCGCGACGAAGGCTGATGAAGAAGGTCGCGCCGTTCCCCGGTTCGCTTTCCAGCCAGATCTTTCCCTTGTGGGCTTGGACGATCTTACTACAGATGGCCAAGCCCGCCCCTGTGCCTTCGTACTCTTCTCTGGTGTGTAGTCGTCGGAAGAGCTGAAAGATTTTGCCGTGGAATTGAGGCTCGATCCCGATCCCATTGTCACGGACAAAGATCGTGACTTCTGACTCCGACTCGTTGGGCCACGCGCCAATCTCCACCCAGGGCGATGGTGACTCATTGTATTTGAGCCCGTTGCCGACGAGATTGGCGATCAACTGTCCAATCCTCGCCCGATCTCCCCACAACGTGGGAAGTGGGAGCGAGGTACGAACCTCGGCCCCTTTGCTCCGGATCAATTCGGCAAGATCGGCTCGAACGACCGTCACCAGTTCCTCCAAATTAACAGGGCCGAACTCGCCTGTCACCCTCCCGGCGCGGGACAAGTTAAGCAACCCGTAAATTAATGCACGCATCCGGCGCGAGGCGTCGACGATGTACCGGACGTACTCTTCGCCATTGGCGTCGAGCCTGTCTCCGTAGTCGCGCAGGAGGAAGTCGGAGAATGCGGTCAAGGTGCGGAGCGGCTCTTGGAGGTCGTGAGAGACGACGTAGGTGAATTCATCCATCTCCTTGTTTTTCCGCGAAAGCTCGTCGATGGTCCCGGCGAGGCGTTCGTTTTTCTCCTTGAGTTCGGCCTCGAGCCGGTGCCGCGCGGTGAGGTCTTGAGCCACGTGTCTCGATTGGAGAAATCGGCCGTCGCGTTGCCGAATCACTGTGCCCGAGATCCAGACGTCGATGAGCTCGCCGCTCGCCTTGAGCCATTGACCGTCCGATTCCATGGTCCCGGTCTGGAGGAACTCGGTGATTCGCGAGGCGACGAGGGCTCGCTTCGGTTCGGGGAGGAGCCGCTCGATGGAGCGACCGATGAGATCTTTCCGGTCGTATCCGAGAGTTCGAAGCAGCGTGTCGTTGCACTCGAGAAAGCGTCCATGCCGGTCGAGACTGAAGTACATGGCCGGGGCGCTCTGGTAGAGATCGCGGTAGCGGTCCTTGAGTTCCTCGAGTTCGCGGTTGATGGCGCGAAGCTGTTCGTTGACTCGCATGAGCTCGCGGGATCGTAGTCGCAATTCGCGCTCGGCGCGGACCTTATCGGTCACGTCGGTGATATGACAACGCAAATGGGCAATCGAGAGGTCGGCCGCGTAGCGGACTCCGAGGTTCATCTCAATCGCTTTGGCAAATCCCCGCGCCGTCTTGATTCGGAGGATAAGGCCGTGCACTTCCCCTTTGGCCAAGGCGGCCTGGAGTTGCTGCTCGACCCGGAGGCGGTCATCGGGATGCACTGGGTCCAGGATGGAGCGCTTACGAAGCTGCTCCAGGTTCCAGCCCAAAAAGTCCTGGGCTCCGGGGCTGGCCTCAAGCCATCGAAAGCTCTGGGGATCGAGCCGGCAGACCATGTCTGCGGTCGAGAATTCGCCCGACTGAGTGCCGTCGGTTGAGTCGTTGGCCGCGGGGTACGAAGCCAACATACCGCTTCGAGTCATCGCTTCGACGATGACGGCGGAGTTGGACCCTGATGGGCTGAGCGGACGGTGCTCGGCCCCTGAGAGTTCCGAGTCGGATCCCGTTTGGCCGCCCAGATGCCACTGCTGAAGAGAGCGGAACAACTCGGCCAGTTCCGGGGCGCAGTCCCGGGTGAAGGGACGTCGAGATTCGTCCGCGAGCGTCTTGATCTCTTTGGCAATCTGGCGCGCGGGCTTCGACCATCGCCTTGATTCGCTCCAGCGCCAACAGGCGGTGGTCGCCACGAACGCGAGGATCGCGACCGGTAGCAGCGCCATTCCCTGCTGGACCCCGCCCGTGGCGGTGGCGGTCCCGACCAGCAAGAGTCCGAACGCGCCGAGCGCCAGGTAGGGAGCCCACTGTGTCCAGAGGGATGCGAATCGAGGGCGTTGCCTTAGGTTCCTGGGAGCCATCATGCGAAGCTTACGTCACCTCGATTTGAGGATTCGCCCCGGAGTCACTCACGGCACCCGCGTTGCGCGGTAGCCAGACGGTGAAACAGGCGCCTCCTTCGGGAAGATTGTGAACGGTGAGTCGGCCTTGCTGCTCCTTGATGATTTCCGAAGCAAGGTAGAGGCCGTAGCCACTTCCGGATTCTTTCGTGGTGAAAAAGGGTTCGAAGACGCGCTCGAGAATGGCGGGGGGAATTCCGGGTCCGTCATCGGCAACCTCGACCGTGACCCAATCCGAGCCTTGTTCGCAAGCTGGGGCGACGCGTACGCAGATCCGTCCTCCGGTTTGCGAGGAGAGGATGGCCTCGTGAGCGTTTCCGAGCAGGTTCAAGAGCACCTGGATCAGACGTCCCGCGTCACCCACCACGGGGGGGACATTCTCGAAGGTGAAGTCCACGACGACCTGACCTCCACGTGGGTCGGTCCCTTTGAGAAAGAGATCGGTCGACTCTCGTACCAGGGCGGGAAGGTCGACAAGCGTGAGGACCGCTGAGCCGGTGCGAACCGTTGCCATCAGGTGCTCGAGGCGGATCTGCAACACCCTTGTGTTGCGCAGGATCGGTTCGACCCATTGGAGGTGGGGGTCGTCGGGGGCGAGCTGAAACCGCATGAGTTCCGCGCTGCCGCGAATCACGGAGAGGGGACCTCGGATCTCGTGGACAATCCCGGCCACCAGGCGGCCGACTTGAACCAGGTGCTCGTTGAGTACGGTCACCGTGGCCATCTGGCGATACTGAATGAGGCGGCGGATCCTGGCCAGGAAGATCTCACTGGGCGAGTTCTTCGTGACGTAGTCATCAGCGCCGGCTTCGAGCCCTGTCAGCACGTCGGCATCGTCGTCGCGAACGGTCAACATCAGGATCGGGACGCCGGCAATCTCGGGCTCCGATCGGATGGCGCGGCAGACCGAATGACCGTCGGTGTCGGGTAGATTGACGTCAAGAACGATGGCATGTGGACGGACTTCACGCGCCTTGACGAGCGCCTCACGGCCCCGGGCAACCTCGTGAACCGTGTAACCGGCGCGAGTCAGCAGCGTCCGGAAGAGGGCGCGATCAGAGGGGCTGTCGTCGACGATCAGGACCGCGCTCATCGGCTGCAACTCCCTTGTGGGCAGGCTTCTGCATTATCCGAACTGCGCTGTTTAGTTCGCCATCTCCGCCTCATGACCTATGAGATCCTGTTGGCCAGGATGCGTCCACATTCCTCCCCGACTTCGCTTCGCGTATAATACGGCAATTGCCAACTGAGCGACAATCATGTGCGGGGGGAACGCAAAGTCCTGACGACGATCGAAACGATTCCGCGGAGGCCTGTTCTCGCTGCCACCTCGGGGGAAGACGATTTCCCGGGCGGAGAACGGCCACATTTTCCTGCGATGAAATTTTTCGACGGACCATTGGCTTTGCTTGCTCGTAGCATCTATGTGCCGAAGTCGGTCTCCAAACGAACACGCGAGGGGCCAGGGTCGGGTTCTGGGCCTGCTCAAGAGGGGATGACTTCGCCAAGGAACCCATCGGATCATGGTCAGCGCTGTTGCCTCCCGGGTGGAAACCCACCCCCTACCTTTCGATGACTTCCGTAACCTGTCCAATGACGAGCTCGAAAACCGGATCCTGGCGGTTAAGTCTCGGCTCGGTGATTCGCTGCTCATTCTCGGCCATCATTATCAACAAGACGAGGTGATTCGCTTCGCGGACCTGCGCGGCGATAGCTACAAACTGAGTCAGCTCGCGGCCCAAAGTGAAACTTGCCGTTCGATCGTCTTTTGCGGCGTCCACTTCATGGCCGAGACGGCCGATATCCTCTCGCGGCCGGAAGTCGACGTGTACCTGCCGGACATGGCGGCGGGTTGCAGCATGGCCGACATGGCCGATCTTGATGCCGTTGAAGCGGCCTGGAGCGACCTGGGTGATCTGATCGACACGGCCGACTTGATGCCGGTTACTTACATCAACTCAACGGCTGAACTCAAAGCGTTTTGTGGACGCCACGGCGGAATCGTCTGCACGAGCTCGAACGCGAGAGCCGTCCTCGACTGGTCGTTCGCCCAGCGAAAGCGGGTGCTGTTCTTCCCTGATCAGCATCTTGGCCGTAACACCGCGCGGGCGATGGGGATTCCGCTTTCACGGATGCATGTCTGGGATCCGAGGCTTCCACTCGGCGGCAATACCGCCGAGGCAATTCGGGAAAGCACGGTCCTGCTCTGGAAAGGACACTGTTCGGTCCATCAGATGTTCAAGCCCGCCCACGTGGCCCAGTTCCGCGAGCGCTTTCCGGGGATCAAAGTCCTGGTACACCCGGAATGCATGATGTCGGTCGTCGACGCGGCGGATCTGGTCGGTTCAACCGAGTTCATCCTCAAGACGATCGCCGAGGCGCCGGCAGGGTCGACCTGGGCCGTGGGGACCGAACTGCACCTGGTTCATCGGCTCGCGAGCGAATACTCGGACAAATCGATTCATTTCCTCTCTCCGATGGTCTGCATGTGCGCGACGATGTACCGAATTGATCTACCGCACCTGGCCTGGACGCTTGAAAACCTGGAGCGAGGCACGCCCGTGAATCCGATCAAGGTGCCCGATGATACGGCGCACTGGGGAAGAGTCGCCTTGCAGCGGATGCTCGAAATCCATTGAAACCCGTCGTGGGAGGAGGGAAGCATGTCTGCAAGGGATCCCGCCTCCGTCCCTCCCGAAGAATTCTGGTTCTGTGCGCGCTGCGGTACCCCAAACCCGGCGCGATCTTATCTCACGAACTGCCTCGGGTGCGGGGCGCATCTTAGTGCTAAGTCGACGACTCCCGCACCGGCGAAAACTCAGGAACGCGCACGCCTTGGCAAGAGTCTATGGCCTTGGCTTGCACGCATCGTGCTCGCCACCACCTGGATTTACGCGGGCCTGATCCTACTGCTCTTGCTTTTGATCCATTGGGTTGGCGAAACCTGGTGGGTCGTCATGGTTCTCCTTTTCTTCCCGCGCTGGTTCTATCTCGGGCCGTTGGTTGTCTTGGCTCTGTTGAGTGGGTTATTGTGGCAACCGTCGCACTGGCTCAAGCAGGGAGCCGTCGCTCTCGTGATTGCGGGACCGGTGATGGGGTTTTCCCTCCCCATCCATCGCCTTTGGAGCTCGCAGCCCGAAGGGCGTCGCGTCCGCATCTTGTCCTACAACCGAGGTACCCAAGCGATCGACGGCGATCGATTGGTTGCGATGCTCGAGCGAGAACACGTCGATCTGATCTGTTTTCAAGAATGGGGGAAGCTATCGCTGGCGGTTGAGGATTACCTGTCCAAGGGGTGGTATCGCGACCAGCAGGGGTTTTTGGCCAGCCGCTTTCCGATCGTGAGCGAACTGCCGCGTCTCGGGAAGGAGTATGCGTCGGAGGACCGTTTCTCGTCTCGGATGACAAGTGCCAAGATCCGGACCCCGGAAGGTACGGAATTCATCTTGGCCTCGGTGCATCTTCCGACCCTCCGCTACGGTTTCGAGCGACTGATGAACCGCGACGTGCACGGTCTCAAACTCCACATCGAGTGGTGGGCGCATGAACTCAATCGCGCGGTCAAGGGAATCTCCGAGACGGGCAATCTCCCGTTCATTATGGCCGGGGATTTCAACATGCCCTCCGACAACTCATCGATGGCAACCTTGAAAACGGCGATGCGCTTCGGATTCGAAGAGGCGGGAGTCGGCTACGGTTACACTCGTCCCTCGAAGTATCCCTGGTTCCGGATCGACCATATTTTGTCGAGTCCGGAGTGGGTATTCACACGCTGCTGGGTGGGTGATGATTATGGGTCCGATCATCTGCCGTTGCTTGCGGAATTAATCCTGCCCGGTGCACCCGGAACCAAGGCAAATCCGGAGCGGTGAACACAAAACGCGTCCCGGGCGCGCCGATTGCGGCCGATCGATCTTGGCGTTAAGTTTGAGGGTCGAAGTGACATCGAGCGGTCCGGGCTGTTCCATTCTCACCAAGCGGAATCGACTAATCCGAGGTACACTCTCTGCGTGACGATCGAAAGGCTGCCAACTTGCCTGGCGGGGCCTTCTTGACACTTTCCTGCTCGCGAACGACCGCATTTCGAAGCCGTATACACGGGATGATCTCCTATAACGTACTCGTGGATGATTGAGCGATCCTATGTCTATGCCTGCGACGGTCTCGAAGGCCACCAGCACGTCGGTGGATGACATCAACCTGCTCGTCCACGCCGATCACTGGAATCCGTTCTTGGTGCTCGGCCCCCACGAGCTCGAGGCGGGAGGCTCGAAGGTGCGCGTGGTACGGGCATTCCTGCCCGAAGCGCGCGAGGTCTGGCTGGTCGACCTCGAACGGAATGAGCGCGGCGTCAAAATCCCGATGGAGCGCGTTCATCCCGACGGGTTCTTCGAGATCATCCTCACCGATCGGTCTGCGCCGTTTGCTTATCGTCTGGCCGTTGAGAACCAAGAGGGGCATACCTGGGAGTTCGTTGACCCCTACCAGTTTGGTCCGGTGTTGACCGAGTTCGACCTTCACCTCCTTGCGGAGGGAACGCACTATCGCAACTTCGAGCGCCTCGGCGCCCATATTCGTGTGATTGATGGGTTCCGAGGTGTACACTTCGCCGTCTGGGCTCCCAATGCCCAGCGCGTCAGCGTGGTCGGCAACTTCAATCATTGGGATGGCCGCCGCCATCCGATGCGCAATTGCGGTTCGACGGGAATCTGGGAGATTTTTATCCCTGACCTCGATCAAGGGGAAGTGTACAAATTCGAAATCAAGAGCCGGTATCAGAGCTATTTGGTGCAAAAGACCGATCCTTACGGCTTTGCCGCTGAGGTCAGGCCTAAGACCGCGTCGATCGTATGGGACATCACCGACTTTGTCTGGAACGATAGCGAGTGGATGGCCAACCGCGACAAGACGCAGAGTCTTCAGAGTCCGATCGCCGTCTATGAAGTGCATTTAGGTTCCTGGAAACGAAAGGTCGAGGAAGGGAATCGTTTCCTCACCTACCGAGAACTCGCCGACGACCTGGTGGCCCACCTCGCCCAGACTCACTTCACGCACGTCGAGCTCTTGCCGGTGAGCGAACATCCGTTCGACGGAAGTTGGGGGTACCAGCCCGTCGGCTACTTCGCGCCAACGTCTCGGCATGGGACTCCGGACGACTTCGCCTATTTCGTCGACACGCTCCATCAGCACGGTTACGGGGTGATCCTCGACTGGGTGCCGGCCCACTTCCCTCGCGACCTGCATGGCCTGGGTTACTTTGACGGCACTCACCTCTACGAGCATGAGGATCCAAGGCTCGGTGAACATCGTGATTGGGGAACGAAGATCTTCAATTACGGACGCCCCGAAGTCCGCAACTTCCTCTTTGGCAACGCCCTCTTCTGGCTGGAGCGGTACCACATCGACGGTCTCCGCGTGGATGCGGTGGCGTCGATGCTCTACCTTGACTATTCACGAAAGCCGGGAGAATGGATCCCGAACGTTTTTGGGGGCAACGAAAACCTCGAGGCGATCGATTTCCTCAAGCGACTGAACGAACTCTGCCACCAGGAGCATCCAGGCGTACTCACCATCGCCGAAGAGTCGACGAGTTGGTCGGGGGTCTCGCACCCCACCTACCTCGGTGGGCTTGGCTTCAGCCTGAAGTGGAATATGGGCTGGATGAACGACACACTTGTTTATATGGAGAAAGATCCGGTCTATCGCAAGTATCAGCACGGAGGGCTGACGTTCAGCATGATTTACGCCTTCCATGAGAATTTCTTGCTGCCGCTCTCCCATGACGAGGTTGTGCACGGTAAGAAGTCGCTCCTGGACAAGATGCCGGGTGATCACTGGCAGAGGTTCGCAAACCTCCGGCTGCTCTACGGCTACATGTACGGCCACCCGGGCAAAAAGCTCCTCTTCATGGGAGACGAGTTCGGACAGTGGCGGGAGTGGTCGCACGACGAGAGCCTGGACTGGCATCTCCTCCAATGGCGCGATCACCAGGGTATCAAGAGCCTGGTCGGCGATTTGAACACCACCTACCGTTCGATCCCGGCGCTCCACGAGGTCGATTTCGAGTGGCAAGGTTTCGAGTGGCTCGAACTTCACGACTGGGAGAACAGCGTTCTGGCGTTCATGCGACGGGCACGCGACCCGAACGACTCCGTGGTCGTGGTCTGCAACTTCACGCCGGTGCCCCGCGAGGACTATCGCATCGGCGTTCCGAGCGGGGGGTATTATCGCGAGATTTTGAATACGGACTCCGACATTTACGGAGGATCCAACCTCGGCAATGCGGGCGGTGTTTGGGCGCGGCATGAACCTCACGCGGGCCGTCCCTATCATATCTCGCTCAAGCTACCTCCTCTCGCGGTGCTCTTCTTGAAGACGCCGACCGTCTCCTAACGATCGGCTCGAGTGCCCCAAGCGGATTGACTCCATGGTTGGTGTAGGCTGGGTACGTCGAGAGGCTCGTAGGGCGGGCGCCGCTCACCAGCGTTTTGAAGGCCTGGTGGGCGGCGGTATCCACCCTACGACCGATCCTGTAGGCCTGACGATCCTGGCCCTGGGCGAGAATGCCAGCCATGTCGGACACCTCACTCCATCTCTACGATCCGAGGAATGGTGACCTCGCTCTGAAGGTCGAGGCAATCGGAGAGGGCTCGGATCAGTCGCAGCCTCGGCGGTTCAATTACTTCAGCGTTTATTGGATCAAGGAAGGGTCGGGAACGTTTTGGGCCGACTTGGCTCAACATCCGTTCGGTCCCGGATCCATGCTCTTTTTCGTTCCGTACCAATGCCTTCAACTCATCTCCGCAGGACCGATACACGGCCTAGTGATCCAGTTCCACGCGAACTTTCTCTGCATCGAAACCCATCATGCCGAGGTGGGCTGCAACGGAATTCTCTTCAATGATGTTTACGGAGAGCCTTGGATCCGGCTCGATGATCGACATGCGGGAGAGTTCACGGAAATCGTAGGGAGCATGCGTTCCGAGCTCGAGGAATGCGGTCTCGCGCATTCCGAGATCCTGCTCTCGTACTTGAAAATCCTGCTCGTGAAAGCGACTCGGCTCAAACTCGAACAGCAGGAGATCACTCCAAACTCGCCTCCGCGAACTCCTCGAGCGCTCGGCGAGTTGAAGCACTTGATCGAAGCCCACTTCCGGACGCATCACAGCCCGAGTTTTTATGCACAGCGGCTGCACCTCGCCCCCAAATCCCTCGCCAAGCTCGTCAAAGCACATCATCACAAGACGCTCACGCAATTGATTCGGGAACGGATCCTGAAGGAGGCCAAATGGGATCTGCTCCATACGCTCAAACCTGTGAAGCAAATCGCCGTTGAGGTCGGCTTCGAGGACGAACTCTACTTCAGTCGGCTGTTCAAACGGGCGACCGGTTGTTCTCCCACGTTCTTCCGTGAATTCGAGACGAAGGTTCGAGGCGGGCAAAACGTCTGGGTGCGCTAGCCATCAGGGACTGGAATCCGAACCACGGGCTCAGGGAGCGGGTGGGGATGATCCACATGTTTCGATCTTGCCCACATCCTTGCAAGGGTAAACTCGTGCCCTGAGTTAGCAAGTTCGTCGACGAACTCAAAGATTGTCTGGGCGGCCACACGCTCAACTCGTGGCGCCAAGACCTCTCATTCGGCTCTCAGATTCACCCCTCTTCGGCCTGTCTTCGATTCTGATCGCTCCACAAGGCCGCTTGCCTTGGTAATCGGCAATCCCTCTGGGGCAGGCATCTCCGAATTTGTCCCGCCTGCGTCAACTCTCGTTGAACCTTCTCGTGCGGGAATGCGACTCTGATAAGGTAAGGATCGACGCTTGGACCTGTTGAGACGAGGTACTGTTTGGCCACCGACCCCCGGCAACTGCGTGACGAATTGCTCGTGTTGCGCTGCCAGCTTGGAGAACGGGCGGCGTTTGACGAACTCTTGCGGAGGTGGGAGTCGAGGCTCCTCTACTACCTGCGGAGACTGGTGCCCCAAGAGGCCGACGCTTGGGATGCGCTGCAACGAACCTGGTTGGCCGTGTTCCGCGACGTGCGTCACCTGAAGGAACCGCGAGCGCTGCGAGCCTGGTTATATCGAGTGGCTCGCAATCAAGCGGCCAATCATTGCCGTGTGGAACTCGCGTATCGGTCCCGGGTCGACGACGAGGCCGATCCCAACGGGATCGCCGAATTGGACTGGGCCCCCACCGCCGATGAGGCCGAGCGAATCCACCTGGCTCTTGCCACGCTGAGCCTGCCTCACCGAGAAGTTGTCACCCTGCACTTTCTCGAACAGATGCCACTCGACGAGATCGCCGAAGTCACGGGAAAGCCGGTAGGGACCATCAAATCACGGCTGCACTACGCGAAGCGCGTCCTCAAGCAACTCTTAGAAACAGGAGAAGCCGAACATGAGTAACGCGGATGTGTCCCCTCTCGCCGAGAAACTGATGAAGTCCGAGCCTCTCAGTGAGGAACTCCGGCATCGTTACGAAGAAGAAAAACTGGCCTTGGTGGAGCGTCGCCTGACCCCCTTGCAGAGACGGATTGGCTGGTTGGGGCTGCCGATTTATCTTGCGTTACTCCTTGCTCAAGGCTACCGGCTGACAACCGGATTGACGCTGCCACGCGAATGGTTCCTGTTTGAAGTCGTCAGCACCCTCGGCGTGCTGGCGTTGGGTCTCTGGCTCGTACGCGTGTTGCTTCGTGGAAACCGTGTGACGTGGCAGGACGATCGGGCGATGGAGTGGATCGGCGTGATCGGTCTCGGCGCCTTGTCGGTCGCATTGTTCGGGGTCGCCCTATCCTTGGATGACACTCGCGAGGCGTTGCGGTTGCACGCTTGTGCCACCGTGCTCCTTGCGGCGGGGTTGTTCAGCCTACTGTTTGACCGAATCCGTCGTACGAAGCTGGAGATGCAAGTCAAACTGACGGAACTCGAGCTTCGCCTGGCCGAGACGGCCGAAGCGATCGCATCACCGACGCGTGATACCCCGACCGAAGGCCTCTGACTCGCGCACGTGCGAGCGTCCCCTCCCTATTTCGTAGTCTGGGCACCGCCTACCGGGCTTCCTGAACGCTGGTGGGCGGTCCCTTACCCTACGTGGATCGAAAACCGTCCCTAACGTTTCGGACCCTCGGTAAGAACCGTCACGCCCTATGGTCCGCTGGGTTGATTCTCATTGCCTGGATAACGCTCGTAGGTTGTGTCGGCTGCGTTCCCTTTCTCACACGGTGATGTTATCTGAAACCCCAAGGTTGGTCAGAGCCGCGATGATTCATTGGGATAGCTTTTAGCGGAAAAATTGTGGTTTCTAGAAATGTGAGTTATGTTCACGAAATAGGGCGAAGGATCTTGTTCTCGAGACCGGTCGTTACCAAGATACACTTCGCCTTGTCGAGACCGTCGCTCAGCCGTTCGATGCCCCACTCTCCGTCGCCGCCCAAGCGGCATCGCCTTGATCCGTGGCACAACACGACTGAATCACCGTCGCAGCAACTCGTCCGGAATGAGTGAGCCGCGAGGCGTGTTTTGTCCATGCCTTAGCGTCTTGCGCCCATTCTTGGACGCCCCCACTCCGTCTTATGATTCGGTCATGGCTGATAGTCGTGAGCGAAACCACGGCTGAGGCTGGGAAATCGTGAGAGGAGTGGGTCATGAAGAAGCTCATCGCGCTATTCGAACTGGCTTCGCGTGCGGATCGGGTTGGAGTCGCGGTCACTCGGTTGGGCTTGATCGTCGTCCTGGTTTGGATCGGGAGCCTCAAGGCCTTCCCCTATGAAGCCGATGGGATTGTCCCGTTCGTGGCCAACAGTCCCTTCATGGGCTTCTTCTATGCTTATTCTCCGCCGGAGTATCAGCAGCATATGAATAAAGAGGGGGCCCTTGTCCCCGCCAATCGGGAGTGGCATGAGCGAAATCATACGTACTTGTTTGCGTATGGTCTTGGAACCGTCATCGTCACGTACGGACTCTTGCTCTGCTTGCACCCTTGGCTGCCACAGGTCGCCGCGGTGGGAAGCTTCCTCGTCATGGTGATGTCGTTTGTGACCCTCTCCTTCCTGATCACGACCCCCGAGTGTTGGGTCCCCGCGATAGGCGGTCCCAACCATGGTTTTCCCTACCTCTCCGGGGCCGGTCGCTTGGTTGTAAAAGACGCAATCATGATGGGGGCCGCAATGGTCACCATGGCCGACTCGGCGAAGGCCTACTTGCGGAATAAGCGTCCGGACGACCGCATCTTGACGTGTGCTGACGTGGACTCTGGGCGGCTTTCGTAGTCGACTGCGGAATCCGATGGAGAAGGGACGAGTCCGGACGGAAGAGCCACTTGCTTGGCTGGGCCCTCCAGACGTTGGGCAGAGGCTCGGTGATCTGGCTCTCCGGGCGGGTGCTCACCTGACTGAGGATGTCACGGAGATAGGCATACGGCTCATCTCCAAACGACCGGCAACTTCGCAAGAGAGCTTGATCATGGTTGCTCCTGGCGCAAGTCGAGAAGTTGATGGCGAGTGGCGAGATCAAAGCCGGCCGGGACACGACGGTGGTTCTGATCGGTGAGGATCAGCTCGAACGGGGCTTAAGCCAAGCAGGGTTGCCGATCCCGCGACACGGTGAATGGACCTGCGCGAACATGCACGTGCAGGAAGTCGGGCATGTGCGTCGGCTTTTGTGGAGGAGAGAGTGCGTCGTTGCGACGAGCGACTCGAGGAGAAGGAGGAGGGAGTCCGGGGCGGAGACGATAAAGCCAGTAAAAAATTGGCAAGCCTTCAGCCGAATTCCCAGATGTGGCGGCGGTTACAGGAAATTCTCCTGGCTTGGTACCTCGAGATCCATCTCAAGCCCTCCAAAGCACCGTCTTGTACGCCGACGAGACCGGTTGGCGACTCAACGGTACAACTTATTGGTTGCTGTAATTCGTATTTGGGTATGTGAATTGGTAAATAGCCGATCGGTGGCGTGGCAGTCCGGCGTTGAAGCGGTCCTTCAAGAAGGAGTTCACCGGGGCGTTGGTGACCGACTTTTGGGGCGCCTACAACGCGGTCGTTTGCGAGCGAAAGTAGAAGTGTCTGCCGTATCTGCTGCGTGATTTGAAGCGGACACAGCATTACCATAAGGCCGGCAGCGACTGGTCGGCGTTCTCGAAGCAACAGAAGCGATTGATTCGTGGCTCGATCCGCTTGGGCAAACGGCGGAAGGAACTGTACAGGACGGAGTTCACATCGCGACGCCTGCGGTGGGACGGACGGTTGCGTTCGACAACAATCATCGTGAACGACAAATCCGCCCGGCGGTGATTGCCAGGAAGAACAGCTACGCCAACGGCAGTGAGGATGGGGCCGAGACCCAAGCCATTCTGATGAGTGTGTTCCGCACCTTGAAGCAACGCGGCCACCATCCCGTCTCCACTGCAACGGAAGCCATTCGCGTCTGCCTACACACCGGAGAGTTACCACCCTTGCCTTCGCCCATTGCTGAATTCCGCCGAAGGCTTACGTCTCGTCCAGGATCGGCTACTGGATATAGTCAACTCCCCACTTACGGTTGAAGACACGAGTTCCATCAGGAATTTTCGGAGTAAAAAAGTCTTGAGGCAACTTTTTGTTCAATTCTACATCGCGTAAAATAACATCGACTTCGCTACCAAACTCGTAATTGCCATTATCGTAGTATCGATGTGTGATTAATTTGGCCCTTGTGGGAAACCAAAAACCATTTGACTGGACGAAGTTGCTGCTAAGCTGTTGATCAGTTTCCTTCCATTCTACTTCTGGTTTTGGGCGGCGATACTCGACGCTCTTTAACACAGCGTAATTCTTACTCGGGGAGAACCAAAAGCTTCCCTTCCGACTGCTAACTGCGGGTTCTGGGTCTTCTGCTTCCCAGTCGATCCGCTCGACACTTTCTCCATCAAGCTCACACTTTTCCCATCCATTCACAAACTTAAAAGATCGAGTATAATTCGCTGGATGAAATCTGCCAAGATAGAATAGTTGGTATATATCGACAGATAGGCTGATTGGTCGTCCTTGGTCGATCAAGCATATTGTCTCTTTTTTGCCTGTCTTTGGGTTGGTCCTGTCTAGATATCGTGTTGTTTCTTCATTCGTCGCGTAAAAACGTTCTTTAAGAATCTGGCCATTTGCCCTGTCGGATTCGATTTCCGCCTTCAGGCTCCCACCAGAATCTGCAACTACCATGGCCTTTTCTTTCCTCGAGGCAATTCCTGCTCCAGCTTGCGCCCTGCCACGAATCTCCGCAGTCATCGCAAAAGACACATTACGCAACATTGTCCTGTTGCTCTCGACACTAACTTGCGTCGCTTTAGGAAGATCCGTCATCATAAGCGAAATAAATACGAGAGCAATCATTTTGCACCTGAAAAAGACGACTACTGCGAAATCACCAAAGCATAATGGTAGACTTGTAATCTGTCGGCCATTTATGCTAGCCGTTCTAAAGTGGTTTGCGATGGGATTGCCTACAAAATCCCGGAAGTCCTGAGCAAAATCCCTGGGGTTTCTGTGTGGGACGCACCATCAACCGATGCCATGTAGATGGGCTGGTGGGATGGCGCTGGTGGACAAACCGTCAGTTTCATCCCGCCAGCCTCTTGACTTCCTTCGAGCCGCAGGGTCACTCTCTGTGATAGCCAAGCGATAACCGCTTTAGTGTACGCTTCCTTTTGCGTAAGAAATTGCCAATCCAAACAACGAATTGAGTACCGCCAATCGACTCATTTCGATCCTCCACCATATGTGAGGGATCTCTAGGATCTAACTTGGATGCATTTTATATCGTTCCGTAAAATCGTAGTCCAGTGAAGTTTTTGTTAAATTAGAGACCAACAAGAAAAGTTATATTTATGTGAGTGCATGTTGTTTTGTTGGCCTGGGACGAGTCTTCGAGGCCCGTGGATCGGCCGAGGCTCGTCCCAGGGCGTCGCTGCGCTCCTCCCCGGCCATACGCCTTTCCTGACTTCACATGGCTAACCCTCATCTGGATAGCCTCTTAGCGGGACGGGGCATGATTTGGCTCCGGAAGTCAACGGGATTGGTCCGTCTTCCAGGATATCAAGCCGTACAAGACTGGTTATTTTGAGCGCTTACCTTGCGGAAGCGAGGCGCGACCTCACTTGGGGCAGTCGGAAGTGACGTTGACTACACTCACGCCCGATGATCGGGCGTGAAACCGCATCAGGTCGGATCTCGATGGGCGGAGGCGGTTGGAACATCCGAGGGGATGCTCAACGACTGGGTGAATCGTCGATAAAGTCCTCGAGTCGGGGCGGGTTCTTCGCACCGGCTCCTTTAGCTTTCTGGGAACCCGGAAGGTCCGGAGTGCGCATCACCTGGGGGATGAGCTCGGCGATGGTGACGTCCCACTGCATCTGACCGATGGCGACGACGGCGGTCTTCTTACGCGGGTCGAGCTTCACGACACGGCCGGGGCGATCGTAACCGAAGCGAGGCACCACGACGCGGTCGCCGGGCTGGAGCCGCGCTCGGGCCTCCTCGAGCCTGGCGTCGTTCTCGGCCTGTTGCTGCAAATCGGTCAAACGCTGTTTGAGGACCTCGCGACTCCGTTCCGCTTCGACCTGAGCGGCCAGGGCGGCTTGGCGGGCATCCTCCGCTTCTTTGCGGACCTTCTGAAGGATTTCGAGTTCGGGGAGGTCCTTGCCTCGCCCTTGGGCGAGATAGTTGGAGGCGCGGGAAACAATATGCTCGGCTAGGCTCAAGCGTCGAGCAATCTGCAAGGCGTTCGATTGGCCGATGTCGCCGATATGGAGTCGGAAGCGAGGCTGGAGTGTCTCGAGATCGAACTCGACCGCGGCGTTCTCGGCCCTCGGGTTTGAGAATGCGTAAGTCTTGAGGTCGCCGATGTGTGTCGTCACGATCGCGCGACAACCGATGCTGTCAAGTTCATCGAGGATCGCACGGCCGAGTGCGGCTCCCTCCGCTGGATCGGTACCCGCCCCCATCTCGTCGAGGAGAACGAGCGAATGCTCGGTGGCCTTCGCCAGGATTTCGGAGACGCGCCGGATATGCGAGGAGAAGGTGGAAAGTGACTGCTCGAGACTTTGCTCGTCACCGATATCGGCAAACACTTCATCGAAGACGGGGAGCTGCGAACCTTGGTGCGCCGGGATATGGAGCCCCGACTGAGCCATCACCGCTAGCAGTCCGACGGTTTTCAGGGCGACCGTCTTGCCTCCCGTATTGGGACCCGTGACCACGAGGATCTGAAACCGGAGTCCAAGGTGGACGTCGATCGGCACCACCGTCCTTGCCGCCGGGGCAGGCGTCTCGGGGGGTGATTCGAGCGGCGGTCCCTCCTCGGGAGAAGCCGGAGCGGGAGTGGCCGGCTCGCGCCTGAGTGCGGGCTCTTGACGGAAAAGCGCCTCGAGTAACGGGTGACGTGCGCCTCGGAGCGAGAGCTTCCCTTCTTCATTGAAGTCGGGTGGCGACATCCTGTAGTCGAGGCTGTATCGTCCTCGCGCGTGAACCAGGTCGAGGTCGGCGAGGGTCTCGAGAGTTCCGAGGAGCGACTCGGCGACCTGGCCGACTTGGGCGCTTAACCAGCGGAGGATCCGCCGGATTTCCTTCGCCTCACGGGCGCGGAGGAATGAGAGCTGGGCGGAGTGCTCGGCGATGGCCTGCGGCTCGACGAAGACCGTTTCATTGCTGGCGCTGGTGCGATGGACCGAGCCTTGGATCTCTCCCCGATGCTCCTTGGCGATCGGCAAGACGTAGTGATGGCCGACCATCGTGAAGTTCGGGTAGCGCAGGATCCGCTTCAACTCGTTCGATCGCAGCATCCGCCGCAATGTTTCTTGGATCCGCTCTTCGACCTGCTCGATCTCTCGTCGCAAGGCCGACAGTTTGCGACTGGCGGTGTCGAGGATCTTGGCTCGGCTGTCGAGACAGGATTCGATGGCGTTGACGACCCCCGAGAATTCGCCCACATTGTCGCGGAGCGAGCCGAGACGAGGAAACTCGTCGCCGATCCGGGCGAGCCACTGGTCGAGGTTGGCAACGGCTCGCAAGGATTCGACTGTCTCGGCCAGCTCTTCTGGTTCGAGCATCGCACCGATCTGGGCGCGCCGAACATGAGCACGGATATCGCGTAAGCCGCCGAACGGAGGAGTGAGGCCGCTCGAGAGCGCTTCGGTCATCTCCGTCGTGAAGGCTTGGAGGGACCTAATCTCGGCAGGATCCCGGCGCGGCTCCATGTGCGAAGCCAAGTCTTTGCCGAGCGAACAAGCTGCGCGTGCGGCGACGAGCATCCGGATCTTGTCGAATTCCAGAAGCCCTAGCGTGTGAGTATCCACGTTCCCCTCGTCCTGGCTTCGAAAAATCTGAACCCGGGAGCTCGCGTGCCGGTTTTCAGGCGACACGGCGGCGAGCACCAAGGTTCGCATAGAAGCCATTATGTCACGACAACGGCCCGAGGGACCACGCCGAGTTGCACCGCACCCCCGCAATCACATGTGGGTACGCATCCGGACGTGGATTTTGGCTTCGTCGTTGATCGAGCGCTCACGACGCTTGGGTTCGTGTTCGACTCTACGGCAGCGACGGTGCGGTGATCGTTTTGGGGTCCTGGGTCAGGACCGAGGGAACGTTGGGTTTGGGCGGATACGCGCGTGCTTCGGGAGCGGTTGGTTCTGCAGGCATCGGGCCAAGGGCTGTGGGGGTCGCCTCAAGTTGGGTCTTCAACTCTTTGCGCCATGCGGCGACTTCAACCCCGGCGTCCTTGCGGGTGATTTGCTTCAAGGTGTTGAGTGAAGCTAGGCGAATGGCCGGGTCGTCATTCTCCATCCCCTCGAGCAGCATCACAAGGACCCGAGAATCCTGCGAATTGAGGTCTCCCAGGGCCTCGATGGCCGCAATTCGGCAGTCTTCCAAACTGTCCATGGACATGACTCGGCAGAGGATCATCGCGTCCTCCTCTTTCCCGACTTTGCCCAGAGCGCGGCAGGCCTGAACACGAACGATGGCATCGTTGTCGCTCACCGCTTTGATCAAGGCTAGGCGTGCCGATCGATTCTTGAGGTCACCCAGAGTGCGGCAGATGACCGCACGAGTGGCGATCGGCTCCCGCCCTTCCTCCAGCTTCCCAATCAAGATCTTAACGGCTTGTGCCTTCTGCGCCTCAGTATCATAACAGTTCGGCGATGCGAGCTTCTGATAGGCGATGAATCGCTCATTCGGATCTGGATTCTGACGAACCTGCTTCATGAACGATGCGGCCGTCGTTCCCAGGTAGCTGGTGCAGCCGGCCACTGAAAAAGCCGCCAGAATGGCCGGGGCGGCCAATAGCCGCTTCAAGCCGCGATGATGTGGGGAACTGTCATCCATGACCGTATCGCCTCATCCCACAATCCTTTGTGGGGCTCGTGTCCGACATTGCGGGAACAGCGAGAGAAGAGCAGAGACTTGAGTGCCCTTCGAAACCGGGATATGAGCCTCTGCACTGAATTGACGTCGCATCTTAGCACAACCGGGAAAACGGCCAAGGCCAAGTCGTGCCAATCCAGGACCGTCGCAGCGTCGCGTAGTTTCCGGGGGGCACTGGTGGTTTGTCCCGTCTTTCCCTCGCACCTTGGCGAGGAATCGGAGCCCTCGGCGCTGGACTGAATTTCAGAACCCCGGCCGATCGGGGGCTCGCACGCGCACTGACTGCGACCTCGCCTGAGGGAACGCTGGCAGACGGGTCATCAGCACTTGAAGCTCTGGAATCATGAGTGCAACGTGTCTGCAAGTGCTTCTTATTCCACGGCGACTCTGAAGGGAAAGCCAAGGTTTCCCTCAAGGGGGCAACCGTCGTTGCAACCCACGAGGAATCGCGCCAACATCTCTCGACGTGGCAATCGTCGCATCGGGTGAATTCGGCTGATGGCGGGGGTTGGAAGTGCTGATTATGATGAGGGGCCTCAAGGGTGGTTGTTCTGCCTGTGACCCGTTCAGAGTAGGGGGAGATGAAGGATGTCTGAAATCGTCAACCGTCGGACTTTCTTGTCCGTGAGTGCCGCGGCTGGTCTTGGGGCCTCGGCTCTAGGAGCCTCGCCACGACGACCTGTTGGGACGCTCCGCCCCGTTGTGGTCTCGAGCGCCAACGGACTAAAGACCGTGGAAAAGGCGATGGAACTGCTTCGCTCCGGTGCCGACCCTCTCGATGCGGCCATCGAAGGTGTCGCCATCGTCGAGGCTGACCCCGAAGATCATACGGTCGGCTACGGCGGCATCCCCAACGAAGAAGGGGTCGTCGAGCTCGATGCCGCGGTCATGCACGGGCCAACGCATGGCGGGGGAGCCGTCGCCTCGCTTCGCAATATCATGCACCCCGCTGCCGTGGCCAGGCTGGTCATGAAACGCACCGACCACTGCCTCCTGGTCGGCGAGGGCGCGTTGAAATTCGCGCGAGCCCACGGGATTCCCGAGATCAACCTCCTCACCGAAGAAGCTCGCGAGATCTGGCTCCACTGGAAAGAGACCAATGGCAAGGATAGCGATTGGATCGCGCCTCCGAACGACGAACTCTCGCCAGCGGTTCGCAAGTTCTTCGGCATCCGCGAACACGGCACGATCCATTGCTCGGCGCTGGACACGCACGGAAACCTCGGGTGCGTAACCACAACATCCGGACTCTTCTACAAGATTCCCGGACGAGTCGGAGATTCACCGATCTTGGGTGCCGGACTCTTTCTCGATAACGAGGTAGGCTCCGCGGGCTCGACCGGCCGAGGCGAAGCAAATTTACTTAATCTTTCAAGCCACACGATTGTCGAAGCCATGAGGCGCGGACTCGCCCCGAAGGACGCGGTCATCGAAGCGTGTAAGCGCATCGCCGCGACCAATCGTAATCCTCGCTTGCGAGACGGGAAGGGACGGCCGAATTTTCAGGTCAAATTCTATTGCGTGGCCAAGGACGGCCGATATGCGGGAGCCAGCCTCTGGGCCGGTGCCCAGATGGCCGTGCATGACGGCGAATCGGCTCGCCTGGTTGACTGCGCACCGCTTTTCGACGAAGCCGCTCCCGAGTGACGAACGGTCCACGGCCGAGGAGCCCGGTGAAGTGCTCCTCGGTTCTCTCTCTCGTCTCGCCAGGAGTAAGCAGCACTAGGACCGAGCTTCAGTCACTTCCCGTGGATTGCCCAGAGTTGAGGTGCCAACGAGGCCAGGACGGGCCCTATCGAATCAGGTCGTCGCAAATCACGAAGAGATGTGCTTCTCTCCGGCCTTGGAAACATGGTATCGGATGTGGCCGCTGGTCTTGTCCTTCGCCCCCTTCTTGATCAGCTTCTTGTTGGCCAGGGTCTCGAGGGTCTTGGCCTCGGCCTTTTTGTCGGCGAGATAGCCGGTCTCTTTCGTACCGTGCACGACCTTGAGCAGGTCGAACTGGCGGTCCGTCAGCTTCACCACCGGAGCCTTCTTGGGAGTGGGCTTCTTCAAGGCCTGGGCGGCCTTCGAAGCGGCAGCCTTCGGCGTACCAGCCTTCGAGGAGGTTGCCGGAGCCACGGCGGGGGTTGCTGTCTTCTTCACGGCCGCTGCCTTGGGAGCAGCCGTTGCCTTCGGAGCAGCCGCTGCCTTCGGAGCAGCCGTTGCCTTGGGAGCAGCCGTTGCCTTCGGCGCGGCGGTCTTTTTGGGAGCGGCCTTCGTTTGGGAGGCCGATTTGGTGCTCGCCTTCGTTGCCACTTTCTTCTTCACCGCCATCGCTTCGAACCCTCGTCTCATGAGAATCAATCAGCGGAGACCGGCTCCAAACCCCCGATCTCTCCTGTCCTTTCATAGCGAAATATATCAGAACCGGGAAGACGAAGATGGGTGCGCCCCCTCCATATTCTGACGATTTCTTCGGGCCCGGGGCGTCTGGCATCCTATGTTTCAAAAACATGAAAGCAATTTGGCAGATTACGAATTCGGAAGTCAATGTATTTTGGAATACGAAATCGAAGTGGAAAAATGTTGTTTTTTTGGGGATTTTTTCAGGACTCCTGGAACACAGCCGGATGTTCGATCGATCTTACGCTCATTACGTTGCTGACCTGTCGTCTCGGTAGCTTGTGTTCGTGTGCCTCGGCAAAATTTTTTCGTCACGCGACGATTTTTTTGGCGCAAGAACGCCGTGGCTGTTGGTTCGACGCAACGCCGAGCGAAGTCCTCGTCGTGATGCTCGAGGACACTTCGGGTCGTGGCTCATGATTGAGCGGGTCGTAAAGCTTTCCCTGTCTGACTAGATTCACGGTGAGTCGAAAGAATCGACGCATTCTCAAGATGTGAACGAATGCTGTTTTTCGTGATGGAATCGCGGCTTGGTCACGGGCGATGGACTCAGCGTCGTCGCGGGGCAGCGAGGAGTTTCAGGGTCGGAGGAGGGAGGTCGCGATGTCGTTTGCCGGCGAAGCCGTGAACCAGGTCGCTCCGCCCGCTGCCTTGAGTCTCACGGACCAGGACGAGTGAAGCGAGACCGTTGGTGTCATGATTGAGGAAGTCGACGAGTGCGGCACCTGAGATTTCGCGAGTGCCTTTGAGGACGCCTTGCGCGATCTCGAAGCGGCCGAGCAAGACGACCTGGTCGGGAGCAAGTTCCGCACCTCCGAGGCGATTTGCCGGTGCGTTCTCCCATCGGATCGAACGTTCGTCCCAGTCGTCGAGAGCCTCGTTCCTGATCCCGTAGACGCTGAAGGTCGCGTCGGGAACCTCGGAGGCAAAGCCGAGCCCCGTGGGAGCGAAGGCCAGGCAGAGCTTCGCTTCGACGACTTCCAGCCCCGAGAGCGAAGAGAGGTCGAAGCCGAGATATGCCTTGCGATTGTAGTTGGGCTGAACGGTGTTCTTCACCAAGAGCATGGCGTCGGGACCGTCCCGCATCGGGATCGGCGGCCGGATGTAGGCATCTTTGCCTTGGCCGATCGCCGTGGAGATCTGGATCATGCGCGTGGCTTCGCCTTGGCTTCGCGTCCCGTTCGACACGGAGCCGTTCCGCTCGGCGAGCGGGTCGAACTCGACGATACCTTCGGGGGCAAAGCGAAGGTTCAGGCCTGGCCTCATCGCTTCGACTCGTCCCGATGCACGATGCTTCACGTCGACCCGCCCTACAAAGACCTGGACGTCGGCCGAATGCTCCTCGCGTACGTTGACTCCGAACTCGGTACCCAGGTCTTTGATCAAGGCCGAAGGAGTGTCGACCAAGAAGCCAACCGCGGTTGCAGGGACCTTGGCGACGAGCCTCCCCGCATGAAGCACACAGCGCGATGCGCTGACCACTTCGAGGTCGGCGGGGGCCTCGAGCGTTACCTTGGCCCCGTCGTCAAACGTGATTCGAGCCACTCCTTCGTTGAGGCGAAGCCGACCCGCGGAGAGCCTCGCTCCGTCCTCGGTTGGCAGCGAGCCACTCCCCCACTGGCATGCGTTGCTTCCACTCAGCGTGGCCACCGTCGCGGTGCCCGGTGCACTGCGGAATCTTCCCGCGATCCCGAGGGCGATCAAGAGCAGAGCCGCCGCAACTCCCCATCTCCAGTCAAGGTGCACACGTCGCGCGCGGCTCGGATTCAAGGGGGAATCCGCTATGGCGGAAGCACCCTCGAGAAATGCCGATTCAGGGGCAAGGAGCGAAGGCTCTGCGACCGACCATCGCAGGCAGGCATTCTGGTGCAGAGCCTCCAGGTAATACCGACGCGCGCTGGCGTCGTTGAGCACGAGTTGCTCGAGACGACGTGCCTGCTCCTCGGACAGCCTTCCCTCAATGGCGGCCTCGCACCAGTCGTGGAGCTCGGTCTTCGTCTTCTCGTTCAACGGTTCGGTCACGGGTGATCCCCCTGCGCGAGAGTCTGGCTGACGCAGTCTTGAAGGGTTTGACGAATCCGGCTCAGGGCACGATACACGGCGTCCACCGAGCGACCGAGCTCACGGCTGATCGCGTCGACTCCCCTGCCCTCGCTGTATCGAATGCGGAGGAGTAAGCGATGTCGATCCGGGAGCTTCTCGATGCAACGCGCAAGAATTCGGGCACGCTCCTCCAGCCGGTCGGCTTCGCTCGCCGACTCTTCGGCAATCGCCTCCAGGAACGCCGCGCTGAATTGCAGGCGATCGCGTTGCTTCCTCTTTCGCCACGCCAAGGTCTGATTGAGCGCGATCCGGCACGCCCATGCCGCGAAGTTGGTCCCGGGCTGAAACTGGTGGAACTCGCGCCAGAGCACCAGGTTCGTCTCTTGAATGATCTCTTCCGCGTCGTTCCAATCGGGAACGAGGCTCATCACGTAAAGAAACACGCGCCGCTGGTTTTGCCCCAAAAGGCGCACGAACGATTCGACCGACTTTTCCTCGGGAGAGGTTCGCGGCTTGCTCGAGCGTTCATTCTCGTCATCGTATTGAGGAATTGGGAGCGTCACCGCGCAAGCATCTCCCGAGGTCTGGACGTTGAGACTTTCTTTAATGAAAGAAGTGCCGGATTGGTTCCCTTTGGACAAACGACCTCGTCCGGTGGGGACTCGATCTCGCCGTTGTTCTTACATAACCACGAATCAGTCATAATCTTGGCACGACGCGGAAATTTTTTCTGTCCGATTTCGTTCCGAGCGGCTCTCCCTATTCGACACGATTCTGATCGGCTCCTCGATCGGAATCCTCCTCTTGGCGAGGTCGAGTCCCATGCGGATCTGGGGTGTACGTGGCGGGAGCCTGGGACTGCTTGCCGGACTGTTCGGCGCAGTCCTCTCGAGCGCAAGGGGGGCCGAGCCGGCGGGAGTCGACTTCTTCGAGAAGAAGATCCGGCCGGTCTTGGTGAAGGAATGCTACGGCTGCCACTCGTCCGAGCCCAAGAAGCTGCGAGGGGGCCTTCGTCTCGACTCGCGCGCCTCGATGCTCGTTGGGGGAGACTCGGGGCCTGCCCTCGTTCCCGGTAAGCCGGAGGAGAGCCTACTGATCGAGGCGCTCCGGTATGACGGTCTCGAAATGCCCCCCAAGGGTAAGCTCGACTCGACGGTGGTCGCAGACTTCGAGCACTGGATCAAGTCCGGAGCCGAGGACCCTCGCGACGGTGGGAACAGGCCCGCGAAGGCGGGGATCGACATCGAGGCGGGACGTCGGTTCTGGTCCTATCAGAAGCCGCGCCACTCTGAGCCGCCGAGCGTCGACAACGTCGCCTGGCCGCGATCCGACATCGATCGCTTCGTGCTCGCCGCGCTCGAGAAACGAGGCCTGAGCCCCATGCGCGACGCCACGAAGCGGGAGCTTGTACGCCGACTTTCGTTCGATCTGATCGGCCTGCCGCCTGCACCCGAGGAGATCCAGGCGTTCGAGAACGACGACGCGCCGGACGCGCTCGAACGGCTCGTCGACCGGCTTCTGAACTCGCCTCACTTCGGCGAGCGCTGGGGCCGGCATTGGCTGGACGTCGTTCGGTTCGCGGAGTCGCTCACACTCCGAGGGATCATCCTCAAAAGTACCTGGAGATATCGAGATTACGTGATCGACGCCTTCAATGCCGATATGCCGTACGATCACTTCCTGCGCGAACAGGTGGCGGGTGACATGCTTCCCGCCGAGAGTCTCGCCGACCGCCGCCGGAAGTTGGTCGCGCCTCTGTTCCTGCTTCTGGGGGATGCCAACCTCGAGGAACAGGACAAGCGGCAGCTCCGCATGGATGTCGTCGACGAACAGCTCGACACGATCGGCAAGGCATTTCTCGCACAGACGATCGGATGTGCCCGCTGCCACGACCATAAGTTCGACCCGATCCCGACGCGCGATTACTACGCTCTAGCCGGGATCCTTCGCAATGTCAAAACCGTGCAAGATGCCAATGTTTCGATGTTGCTCGAACAGCCCTTGCCTGTGGGGTTGGAGCAAGAATCGGTACTGAAGGAGCACGAGCAAGTCATCGCCGCTCTGGAAACCCGTATCAAGGAGGCGAAGGCCCAGGAGAAGTCAGGAGCCTCGGGCTCGCCCCTCAAACGACCAGGAGTGATCGCGACCAAGGATCTTCCTGGAGTCGTCGTGGACGACTCGCAGGCCACGCGCGTCGGCTCCTGGAAAGACTCTCAATATTCCGGGTCTTACATCGGCAGTGGCTATCTCCATGACATCGACACAGGCAAAGGGGAAAAGTCGCTCACCTTCCATCCCGAGCTCCCGCAAGCCGGACAGTACGAGATCTGGCTGGCTTACTCGGCCGGTGACAGTCGCGCGTCTTCGGTTCCGATCACGATCCTGAGCGCCGATGGTGAGAAGATCGTACATATCGATCAGCGAGTCAGCCCTCCCATCAACGGCCGATTTGCTTCCCTCGGACAGTATCGATTCGAGCGAAACGGACAGGGCTATGTTCTCGTTTCCAACGAAGGCACCAAGGGACACGTGGTCGTCGATGCCGTACTCTTTATCCCCAGCACTGATCTCAATCAGGCCCTGGGCTCAGGTCGTGCGGAGGTAGGACGTTCGGTTCCTGACCGAAAGGAGACGGTCGCCGAATTCGAGGCCGAGCTGAAGCGACTCCGCGCGAGTGGACCGAAGCGTGAAATGGTTTTGATGGTCAAGGAAGAAGCCAAGATCGGCGACTCGCCGGTGCATATTCGAGGAAGTGTTCATAATCTCGGAGCGGTCGTTCCCCGAGGTTTTCTGGGCGTGGCGACCTACGGCGATGCCCCGGCATTCTCTTCTCGGGAGAGCGGCCGGCGTGAGCTTGCGGCATGGCTGACCGATCGGGATAACCCGTTGACGGCTCGCGTCATGGTCAACCGCGTCTGGGCCTGGCTCTTCGGCGAGGGACTGGTCAAGACCACCGATAACTTCGGCACCACGGGTGAGCTTCCCTCACACCCCGAACTGCTCGATGAACTGGCCCTACGATTCATGGAGGACGGTTGGTCCATCAAGTCTTTGGTTCGTCGGATTGTGCTCTCTCGGGCGTACCGCGTTTCCAACGACGATGACCCGAACTCTCGCGCCCTGGATCCTGAGACTCGATTACTCTGGAGGCGAACGCGGCGAAGGCTCGACGCCGAATCCATTCGCGACGCGATCCTCAGCGTCAGCGGTCAACTTCGCTGCGACATGCGGGGACCGGGCTATTCCCCTGAACTGGCCGCCGATTACGGGTTCCCTCAGGTCGACACGCGGCGGAGCGTTTACGCCCCCGTCTTCCGCAATGCGCTCCCCGAGTTGTTTTCGACGTTCGACTTCGCGGAGCCGGGCCTGGTGGTCGGTCAGCGCGACGTGAGCACCGTGGCGCCTCAGGCCCTCTTCCTCATGAACCATCCGTTCGTCGTCGATCAAGCTCGCCTGTCAGCGCAGCGACTCCTGGCCGAGCCAGGTTTGAGTGTTGAGGATCGCTTGACCCGGGCTTTCCTGCTCACGTTGGGACGGCCTCCCACGGAATCGGAACGGCTGATCAGCCGTCGGTTCCTCGCGACGGACGCGAGAGAAGCGGGCACACCGCCGAGCGAGGCCGCGTGGTCGATCCTCTTCCAAACGCTGTTCGCTTCGATCGATTTCCGCTATGTGAATTAATGATTTCCGGGACCTTTCGCGGAGGTTGGAGACGTGACCTCACCGATCAGCCGACGAACTCTGTTGCAAAACGCGGCGTGCGGTTTCGGATATCTGGCATTGGCAGGGCTTGCCGCCGAGCGGGCGATGGCGGAGACGAAAGATCCGCTCGCGGGTCGTGCGCCCCATTTCGCGCCGAGGGCCAAGCGCGTCATTTTTCTCTTCATGCAGGGCGGGGTCAGTCAGGTCGATTCCTACGACTACAAGCCTCGCCTCGCGAAGGATGACGGCAAGAAGTTGGCGTTCGACGATGCCCGCATGATCGCCAATACCGGCACGCGCGGTGGAACGCAACGAGTGATGGGGTCCCCCTGGAAGTTTCGCCAGCACGGAGCGTGCGGCCGATGGGGGTCGGACCTCTTCCCTGAGATCAATCGACATGTCGACGACCTTTGCTTCATCCACTCGATGCATACCGAGGGGGTCGCGCACGGGCCGGCGACGCTCTTCCTCCACTGCGGCGCGAGCAACGCCGTTCGGCCTTCGCTTGGTTCCTGGCTCTTGTATGGTCTCGGAACCGAGAACGCGAACCTCCCCGGCTTCGTCACGATCGCCCCTTCCGCCGGGAATGGCGGAGCGCGCAACTACGGCAACGCCTTTTTGCCGGCGGTCTATCAAGGAACACCACTCGGCAAGGCTGGGGCGTCGGCATCCTTATCCAAGATTCGTAATTTGAACAATCCTCGCTTATCCGAAGCGGCTCGTCGTCGACAATTCGAGCTGCTCCGTGAACTCAACGCCGAACAGCTCAAGGCAAAGTCCGGCGAGTCCGAGCTTGAGGCCGTCATCGCGTCGTACGAGTTGGCCTGGCGAATGCAGTCGCATGCTCCCGAAGTGCTCGAGCTATCCGAAGAGAGCGAAGAAACGCGATCGCTCTACGGGATCGGCGAACCGACGACCGACAACTTCGGTCGGCAATGCCTTCTCGCGCGGAGGCTCTGCGAGGCTGGGGTTCGCTTCGTGCAAGTCACCTACGGCGACAACACCGCGAACCCGGCCTGGGACCAACATTCCAACCTCGAAAAGCACGCGGATCACGCCCGCGCTGTGGATCGACCGATCGCCGGCCTGCTTGCCGATTTGAAGCGCCGCGGCCTGCTCGACGACACACTGATCTGGTGGGGTAGCGAATTCGGACGGACCCCCTACGCGGAACGCAACGGTACGGGCCGCGACCACAACCCGAATGGGTTTACAGTCTGGTTGGCCGGGGCCGGCGTCAAGCCAGGGTTCGCTTTGGGGGCAACCGATGACTTCGGGCAGATGGCCGTGCAAGACAAAGTCCATATGCACGACCTGCACGCCACGATCCTGCATCTGCTCGGTCTCGATCACGAGGCACTCACCTATCGCTACAGCGGCCGACCCTTTCGCCTCACCGACGTCTCGGGAACGGTTGTTCACGAGATCATTGCGTGATGTGAGAGAGTTGCGAACTCTTGAAGTGAGGGAATTTTGAGGGGTAGGTTTTGTAGAGCATCCGGCAGGTCCTCTTCCGTTGCGTGAGTCCCCCTCATCCAAAGATGTCTTGTCGTAGGGGCCTTGGCCTGCCAGGGCTGTTCGCGAGAGCCTCGGCAGGCCAAGGCCTGCCCCACAAAAAACTTGCCGGATGCACCATTTGATATCGGAATTCGTTGGTTGACTGCCTCGGAAGGGCCTGTGACGTTCTGATCTTCACGACGTTCCAGGACCTGGGGCCGTTGTTGCGCTCCTGCGGTCCGTCTTTCGTGGTTTCGCATTTCGGAAAAGCGACCCCGAGACCCTTTGGGCCATTCCGGGGCGATGGCGTGAACCACCACTCACGCCGGCAGTCGGCCCCAATCGGTTCACCTTCAAGTCGTTCCCAAAGCCAATCTTGGCACCCGTTCGCCTCTCTCGCGTGGAGGACGCGACGCGCTGCACGATCGCGCCAAGCTCGATGTCGAATCCGAAATGGCAGTGACAATGACGTGGCTGCCATTTTGTGGAGAACGTGTGGTTCGCGAATCTCTGTGACTGCCAAATTGGCATGAATTCGGGACGAAGCCATCGCTCGCACGGTATCTCGTAAATGTAGATTTTAGAGTGGGTTATGGAATTTTGTCGTAGTTGGCATTTGGTTTGCATTTGCTTGTAATCGTAAGTTGAGACGCGATCGGAGCTGTCAAGGCAACGAGTTTCGATACAGCGATTCAAAATCACGGCGACCCTGCCGCCGTTTTGGCAGGGATGACGAGGAGGTAGGGATCATGTTTCCTGTGACCACGCGCAAAAATTGGCAGTCAGTCGGTGACCGTGAGGGACTCGCTCGCTTCACGGAGATGGACCGTGTGTTCGATCGCTTCTTTGGCACGGACGGTGGCCTGTTGTCGCAGGTCTCGTCCCGGGCTCCGCTGTCGATCTGGGAGGACGCGGATCGGCTCCATGTCGAAGCCGATCTGCCGGGCGTCAACGAGTCGGATCTGGAAGTCACGGTACATAAAGGGGTGCTTACGATCCGAGGCCAGCGCAAGGCGGTTGAGGGCCGAAGCTACGTCTACAACGGTCGAGGTGCGGGCCCGTTCCATTGGAACGTGAAGTTGCCGGAGACGGTGGCGGGTGACCCGATCACGGCGACGTTGGCGGGTGGAGTCCTCCATGTCGAGTTGACGAAGACCGTGGACTCGAAACCCAAGAAGATCTCGGTTCAAGTTCCGTGAGAATGGGGGAAAATCTTCCCCTTCGCCGGTGAAGACTTCTCCCTCTGGGACCGGCCCTCCCCAAACGAACCGGGGTGGGCTGGTCCCTTTATGTTTTGATTTCGAAGCAGATGCCACAAATCAACGGGTTGGTGGTCTTGAAGCGGGGTCGAGAATGCCTTACCTTGAGCGGGGCAAATGGTTGGGCGCCCGTACGTGGAGTGGCGTCCGATGGGGTGGTGTGAGGTCACCGGCGCGTCTCGGTAGAGGGCCTGCCGGCTGAGGAGGTAGCAGCGATCACGATGTACGTACCCAAGAAGCTCTTTTTCACCAAAGGGGTAGGAACTCACCGCGAGAAGCTGACCAGCTTTGAGTTGGCTCTCCGTGATGCCGGGATTGCCTGCTACAACCTGGTCCGTGTCTCCAGCATTTTTCCCCCCCATTGCGAGGTGGTCTCTCTCGAAGAGGGGCTTACCCACCTCAGCCCTGGGCAGATCGTGCACTGCGTGATGAGCGAGAGCGCCACCGCGGAGCCGAACCGGCTGATCGCGGCCAGCGTGGGCGTCGCCATTCCGCGCGACCGTAGCACCTTCGGCTATCTCTCCGAGCATCACTCCTACGGCCAGACTGAGAAGATCGCCGCGGATTATGCCGAAGACCTGGCCGCCGAGATGCTCGCCACCGTTCTCGGTATCGAGTTCAACCCGGATAGTTCTTGGGACGAAAAACGGGAGATCTGGAAGCTCGCCGACGTCATCGCCGACTCACGCGAGGTGACAGCCTCCGCCGTGGGGCATAAGGCTGGGCACTGGACCACCGTTGTCGCCGCCGCGATCCTGCTGCCGTGAACGCTGGGCACGGAATCAGCCAGGAGAACCTTCGACGATGACCGCGCCTGATAAATCGCTTACCGTACTTCAACAGGTCAGCCAACACCGGATCGCTCCCCCTCCGGTGTCGGGCTCGGTCCTCGCCGCCGACCTGATCGATCAAGCGTTCCTCAGTTATAACGGCGGAAGACTGCGCGAGGTCTGCCAGGTCTTCACCCGCAAGCTGCTCGAACCCGACTGCACGGTCGGACTCACGATCTCCGGGGCCCTGACGCCTGCGGGACTCGGGATGAGCTCGCTGATTCCGCTGGTGAAAGCCGGTTTTGTGGACTGGATCGTGTCGACGGGGGCCAACCTCTATCACGACACCCACTACGCCCTCGACTTGCCGCTCCACCAGAGCCGGCCGCATCTCGACGACTTCCAGCTCCGCGAAAACGACATCATCCGGATCTACGACATCGTTTTCGACTATGCGACGCTCCTCGATACGGATGCGTTCTATCGCGAGCTGATTCAGAACGAGACCTTCGCCCGGCCGATGGGCACGGCCGAGTTCCACTACGAGGTCGGGCGCTACCTTCACGCTCGATCCGAAGCGCTCGGTGGCAAGCCCGGCAACAGTCTGCTCGCCGCCGCCTATGAAGCCGGGGTGCCGATTTACACCTCGAGTCCGGGCGACAGCTCGATCGGCATGAATCTGGCTGCCTTGAGTCTGCAGGAAGGCAAGCTTCAGATTGACGCCCTGCGCGACGTGAATGAGACGGCGGCCATCGTCTACGACGCGAAGCGCAAGGGGGGCAAGTCGGGCGTCTTGATCCTCGGGGGTGGAAGTCCCAAGAACTTCATCCTCCAGACCGAGCCTCAAATTCAAGAGGTACTCGGTTTGGCCGAGAGTGGTCACGACTACTTCTTGCAGGTCACCGATGCCAGGCCGGACACGGGAGGCCTCTCCGGGGCCACCGCGAGCGAGGCGATGACCTGGGGGAAGGTCGATCCCGACCGACTCCCCGATTCGGTGACCTGTTACACCGATAGCACGATCGCCTTGCCTCTGCTGACGGCGTATGCGCTAGCTCGGCATGCGCCCAGGCCCTTGCGGCGGCTTTACGATCGCCGCGTCGAGATGTACGATGAGTTGCGCTCGGAATATCTCAAGCGGCTGGAGGGTGGTGAACGCCCCGATCCCTCAGCCCGGAAGAAATTGGGCTGAGGCGGTCTGAGCCGCTCTCCTCTCGTGTCGCTCCGAACGCGCGTCTTTTCGATCGATCCTGGATCGCCGGACCCCTCGGCCATGACCGAGGCCGCAGAGGTCCTGCGCCAGGGCCAGCTGGTTGCCTTCGCGACGGAAACCGTGTATGGCCTGGGTGCCGATGCCACCAACCCAGACGCCGTCGCCCGGATTTTCGAGGCCAAGGGCCGTCCCAGCTTCAACCCGTTGATCGTTCACGCCGATGACTCGGTGATGGCTCGCTCCTGCGTTGCGCTCTGGCCCGAACGAGCCGAGTTGCTGGCGAGGCGGTTCTGGCCGGGGCCGTTGACCCTGATCTTACCTCGGTCCTCGATCATCCCCGACGTGGTGACGGCCGGGCGAGATACGGTTGGAATTCGGATTCCTGCGTCAACGGTTGCACGTGCCCTGATTCGAGCGGCCGGTCGTCCGGTCGCCGCGCCGAGCGCGAACCGATCGACGGGGATCTCACCGACCGAAGCTTGGCACGTTCAGAAGGATCTCGACGGCAAGATCGACCTGATCCTGGATAGCGGCCGGACTGACGTGGGGATCGAGTCCACCGTGCTCGACCTCACGAGCGACCCTCCCCGGGTGTTGCGTCCTGGTTCCGTCACGGTCGGCCAGTTGAGTGAAGCTCTCGGCGAGTTTGTGGCCGGCCCTGGTGGGGCCGCCGCGGAGGGAATCGCCTTCGTGAGCCCCGGCCAGATGGCCATCCACTACGCGCCAACGACACCCACCTATCGGATCGATCGAGATGTTTTTACGGCTTTGCCTGGCACGGGCCGTTGGGGGCTCATCTCGATCGGGGCGTTGCCCGCCCCACCCTCGGCGCGAAAACCGACGTGGCACATCCGGCTATCGACTCCCATTCAAGCCGAATCCCGTCTCTACACGGCGCTTCATGCTCTCGACGCTCGTCGTCTCGATTACCTGGTGATCCTCCCACCACCGAATGAGCCAGCCTGGCTCGCCATCCGCGACCGGATCTGGCGAGCCTCACGACCATGGCCCTCGGAGAATGCCGTACCGTAGGTTGGGTATTGGTCACCAATCAACAGTTGGCTTCATGAAGAGCAGACGGGTGGAAGGTATCCACCCCTTGGGATTATTCGAAGAGAAAGCGTTGTTCGGTGAAAAGGGAATCGCCGGGCTCGATGTCGGGCTCCGGTGCGCCGATGTGGCGGTAGGCCATGGGGGTGGCGCGTCGGCCTCGGGGAGTCCTGACGATGAAGTGGCGGCGGAGCAGGAAAGGCTCGACCTCATCGGTCAGGGTGTCGACGGCCAGGTTCATCGTCGCTGCGAGGGCCTCGGCTCCCGTGGGACCTCCGCCGAAGACGTTGATGAGCGTCTCGAGGTAGCGGCGGTCTTGTTTATCCATCCCCTCCGAGTCGACTTCCTGCATCGTCAGGGCGTCTTTCGCGATGGGCAGTGTGATTTGTCCATCGGCCCGCGCCGTGGCGTAGTCGCGGACCCAGCGCAGGCGAGCATTGGCCAGGCGAGGCGTTCCCCGACTTCGCTGTGCCAGTTCCCAGGCCGCGTCGGGGGTGATCGTCGTTCGCAGTTTCTCCGCGTTGATGGCGACGATCTTCGCCAACTCGTCCACCTCGTAGAATTCGAGATGTTCATGCATGTGGAAGCGATCGCGAAGCGGGCCGGAGAGCATGCCGCTTCTCGTCGTGGCACCGATGATCGTGAACTTTTTCAAGGGGAGGTTGATCGTTCGTGCCGAAATCCCCTCACCGAGGACGACGTCGACTCGGAAGTCCTCCATCACCGGGTAGATGAACTCCTCAACCGTCTTGGGAAGCCGATGGATCTCGTCAATGAAGAGAATCGAGCCCTCCGAGGCGTTCGTCAGGTAGGGCATCACGTCCATCTTCTTGTCGAGCGCGGGGCCGCTCGTCATGTTGAGCTCAACTCCGAGCTCATTGTGTAAGACGGTAGCAAAGGTCGTTTTGCCCAAGCCTGGCGGGCCATCGAAAAGAATGTGCGGCAGCGGTTCCCCTCGCTTCTTCGAGGCCTCGAGCGCGATGGCCAGCCGCTCGGCAACGTTGCGCTGACCGATGATTTCGTCCAGGCGCTTGGGTCTCAGTTTTTCATCCAAGGGGTCGGCCGCGCGCTCGGGCTCGCCTTGGCGGCGAGGCGGATCGGGATCTCCTCCCGGTTGTCCGGTGATGATGGGCTCGCGCATGGGACTGGCTCCTCAGGTCGATCTGACGTCCTTGGCCGTCAGTCGACGTTGCGACTTTGCTGATAGATAGCATCGATCATGTCGGCTACCGTCCTAAACTTTTTGCGGCCGGTGAGCACGCGATCGATCGCCTGCCTCGCTTGGCTTTCCGTATGGCCGACCGAGAGCAGAGCGGCGTAGGTATCCCGGATCACGTCGGGTTCGGCGTTTTCCGGAGCGCCGTTGGCCTCGACGTGGGCATTTTCTTCGGCTTGACCCACGATGAGCGCGTACCTGCCCACTTTACGGCGGAGCTTGGCGACGATGCGCTCGGCCGTCGCCTCACCGATTCCGGGATAAGTCGCCAGCATCTTGACGTCTTGGTCCTGAATCGTCCGGGCGAGTTCTCGGACCGGCCGCACCATGGCCCGCAGGGCCTTGCGAACGCCAACCCCGTCGACGGAGCAGAAAATCTCAAAGAACTCCCGATCGATGGCGGAAAGGAAACCGACCAGGCGGGGTGTCATTCGCCCCCCCATCGCGTTCCCCTCAATATAGAACATCGTGTGCAACGCGACGATCTCGCCGAGTCTCGTTTGAAGTTGCCGTCGAGTGTGCTCGGGAATCAGGACGGCGATCTCCATCGGTTCCACGACGAGCGTCAACTCCTCGTCGGTCACCGCGCGAAGGAGGCCTCGAATTTGGGTGATCACGAGAAGCACTCTCCTCGCTGCCAGCAAAACAGGTTCCAAGGTTCTGTCGGTTTGTTCACTATTGTGGCGCCTTCGGCCGTCAAGTGCAAGAGGGCTTCCGTATTGCGGGTTCCGAGACCCTGCGGAATGCCCGTTGTTTCCCCTTTAATATCGTCGCCATGGCTCTCGTCCATCGGCCTGTCCGGCACGATTACCGGTCGATCTCGAAGTCACGGAGTGTGTCGTCGCTCAAACCGGACGCAGACGCGGAGATGGCCGGTTCTGGCGATTGGACCCGGTCGGCCCGATTTTTCCGGCGGATGGCTTGTAACCGTGCCGGGGATTGATCTTACTTGTACGGAATGCCTTGGCAGTGGATTGCCTAGACGAAAGCTCCACGAACTCGTTTACCTCGTGTTACGATGACCGGGAGGCCCCCAAGGATACCCGATGTCACGAATCTTGGTGGTCGAAGATAGCCCGACGCAAGCCCTCGAGATGGAAGCGCTGCTTGAAGACGCGGGTTTCACCGTAACCGTGGTCAGCGATGGTAACGAGGCGCTTCGGTGTGTTCGAGCCGCTCCGCCTGATCTCGTGGTCACCGACCTCGAGTTACCCGGCATGGACGGATTGATGCTGATCGAGATACTCAAGAAAGAGTATCCGTTCGTGCCGGTTGTCCTGGTGACGGTCCACGGCAGCGAGGATCTCGTGGTGCGCGCCTTGCGCGTGGGAGCTGCGAGCTATGTTCCCAAGCGGCTTCTCATTCGTGATCTTATTCCTACACTTAAGGATGTTTTAGCCGTAGCCGTCGGGAAGGCGAGGCGACAACAGGTTGCGCGGTCGATGACGCGCGTCGAGTCTCAATTCGTACTCGACAATGATGCTTCGTTGATCACGCCGCTGGTAAGGCATATCGAGGAAGATTTGTCGGCGATGAAGTTTGGCGACCCGGCCACGCTGACGCGTATCGGCGTCGCGCTTCGCGAGGCTCTGGTCAATGCCATCGAGCACGGCAACTTGGAGCTGAATGCCGAATTGCGACAAGGCGAGGGGCGAGCCTATCGCGAGCTTTGGAACCAACGGAGACGCGAGACTCCGTATCGCGAACGCGGAGTCTACTTCACGGCCATCGTTTCGCCGACGGAGGCCACCTTTATCATTCGCGATGAGGGCCCCGGCTTTAATCCCAAATCGCTGACCGACCCAACGGACCCCTCTCAGCTCATGCGAGAAAGCGGCCGGGGAATTTTGCTTATCAAGGCGTTTATGGACGAAGTGACCCACAACACCGTAGGAAATGAAATTACAATGAGGAAGCGAGCCGTCCCGCCTCAGTCCCGAGATGAACCCGGCACCCACGGGCGTCGCCCGTGACTTGACGATCGGGTGAGATCGATAAAGGTCGGGATCCCCTGCTTTTCTCTCTACAACAAGGGGAAAGCTCGATCTTTGGATCGTCATGAAAGTAATGCCGGCTCTGCTCGAGTCCTGTAGGGTAAGTTGGCAGTCGATCCCCAATTCCATTCCGGATCCATCGCAAAGACGGTCTCAATTCCAGGCCGTATCGCGTCGAGTTGCACACCACTTCGCCCACAGGGCGAAGGTAACGATCACTAACGAGCTGGAGACCCTTATCAACGAGACTGTGATCGTTGTAATGAAGCCATATAATGTTGATTCGGTGCTTAAATATGATATACGCCCGAAGCACCGAGGGGATCTCTCACATTCTCACGGATCGGTGCTTTTGCTCAGCGGTTCCATTCGCTGATCCCGGTCCTTGGGCCGTTCGTCGAGTCATCTCCTCTGCCCTCAACACTCGCGGGTGGTGTGGTCTGTACTTTTCCCGAGTCGTCATTTCCCCTGGTCGTCTGATCACTTAGCCGTCTCTTCCTTTCCTCCGGGATGTTTCGCACGTTTCTAACCTACGTCGCAGCCGTTGTGTCACGTATTACCTACCTTGTCGCGTTAGCGACACTTGCTGGATCATGGACGAGGACGTCGAGGAGTCGAACCTTGGTCGAACTCCCAATCCTCTTGAGGAGCAAACGGCTTACGTCCGATTTCGTGAGTGCATCTCACGAATTGAAGGGATTGCCATGCTTGAACGGTGATCACAAGATTTGCATTCTATTGGCCAACCTTACGCCTGTTTCCTAAAGTATCTCGGCACTCGGATGGGATCGTTTTTTGGCCGATTTTCACCGGAGTCGTGAGGCTCGAAAGCTTTTTCAGAAGATGCGACTCCTTGACGATTCGGCCTCTTCCTGGCGATCATGTGTCGCCGCAAAGAGTTCGGAGAGTTCGGGGGTGGATGTCTCGTTCGCATGATCGCTCGCATCTCTCCGAGGCTTCACCCTCGGTTGTTTGCGACGGGTCGGCTGGTGTGCGGTTGCGTGCGTACGAAACTCCCGAAGCTACTTCGGCGTCTCCGGCCAATTTCCCCCCTTGGTGTGATTTCTGAGTTGACGGGAGGCCGATGATCGGCAACATACCTACGCGTTATCGTATGAGGCTGAGCGGCCTGTCGTTGTTCTCTTCGGCCGCGGAATGGGGGGGTAAGGCCTCGCTGCCTCCTCCAGATCCCCCGGTCCTACCCTTTCGTCCTCGAAGACACGAAGCTTGGTCTTCGCGTTGTCATTCCAAGTGGTTTGTGTTGGCTTCATACTCTCCTGGAGCAGGAGTGGCGGCGACTCCATCGATTTTGGGGTTTCGGAAAGTTAGTGGACTTGGGACGCGTTGGTGCCGATCGTCGGTGGTCAGAGAGACGGGCCTTCGTCGGCTCAACGATGCCGTGACTGAACCTGTCTGCGGGAGAGTCTGACGATGCCGCCGGACAAGAGAGATGAACTCAACTTTTGGCGTGGCTTTCTCTTGGCGGTACCGCTGGGGTTGGCGATCTGGGGCGTGATCCTCTGGCTCCTCTTTCGCGCCGCAACTCACCACTAGGGCGCCCTGAACCCTGGCGTGAAATGTTCGAGTAAGGTTGTTGGAATCCGCTTTTGTGGTTTTGAATGTGGTGTGAATATTTTGTGATCTTTTCTTTGAATTAGTGATCATGGTGAGACGAGTTAGGAAGAATCGGAACAGAAACGGCCTCGCTTCACCATGACCTCGGGAGCTCGAGGGAGGTAGGTCTTCGCCTTCGGAGGATTCCGTGAATCTCGCTGACATCGGAGTGCCTGATTTGCAAGCGAGGTGCTTCGGCCCGGCACGGTGCCGCCTTGGGCTGTTCGGGGAATTCAGAATGGGAAATGGCCTCGAATTCAGGCAGGGACGGAGAAGGAGATTTTGCCTGCCTTGACGTCTCGTCAATCATTTATTTAGAATGATGTCTTCGACAATTCTATGGTGCGTGTTTTGTTTCAGGAGTCGGCGGTGACCGGTGATCGCGCGCTTGAGACGTTGAGAGAGGCCGTGCGGCTGTCACCGGACAATGTCCCACTTCGCCGCCATCTTGCCGAGAGTTTGTTGGCACACGGACGACCGGAACTCGCGGAGACGGAATTCCGCGAGGCCTTGACGCTGGCTCCTGAGGATGCCCAGCTTAAGGTCGGATTGGCCAACAGCTTCGTGCAACAGGGTAAGACTTCACTGGCGGTCGTTATTCTCGAGGACGTGGCGAGGCGGCCTGATGCGCCGGCGCAGGCCTTCGTGATCTATGCAAGGGTGCTATCGCACGCCGGTGAAATCGAAGAGGCGGTGCGGCAATACCGCAAGGGCGTAGAGGCCGATCCGTCCGTCGCAGACCGAGAATTTGCCGAACGGCTTGGGATCCGCATGGATCCGGAGCCGGCCCAGGACGACTACGAAGGGGACTACCGCGAGGTGGTCGAAGGTCGGGTTCGTTCAGCCTGGGATGCTCCCGCCCCGGAGTCGCTTGGCGAGATCGAACGCTCGAGCCTCAAGTTTGCCGACGTTGGAGGTATGGACGCGCTCAAGGACGAGATCCGGATGAAGATCATTCATCCGCTCAACCACCCCGAACTCTACCGCGCTTACGGCAAGTCGACCGGGGGAGGGATCCTGCTCTACGGGCCTCCCGGGTGCGGCAAGACTTATTTGGCCCGAGCCACGGCCGGAGAGATCCAGGCCGGCTTTCTCGCCGTCGGGATCAACGACGTGCTCGAGATGTGGATCGGCAACAGCGAACGGAACCTGCACGCCCTGTTCGAGCAAGCCCGCGAGAATACTCCTTGTGTTCTCTTCTTCGACGAGGTCGACGCCCTGGCGGCCAGCCGGGCCGATCTGCGCGCCAGCGGCGGCCGCCAGCTGATCAACCAATTCTTGGCTGAACTCGATGGCATCGGCGCCAAGAACGAAGGGGTGCTGATCCTCGCCGCCACGAACGCTCCCTGGCATCTCGACCCCGCCTTCCGCCGGCCTGGACGCTTCGACCGGATCTTGTTCGTGCCGCCTCCAGACGCCCCGGCTCGTGCGGCGATCCTGCGGGTCCTCTGCCGTGGGAAGCCGGTTCAGGATGTCGACTTCGAGCACCTGGCCAAGAAGACTGACTCCCTCTCGGGGGCCGACCTCAAGGCTGTCGTCGATCTGGCCGTCGAAGCCAAGCTTCGTGAGGCGATGAAGGCCGGCAGCTTACGGCCCCTGACGACCAAGGATCTGCTCACGGCGGCCTCGTCCGTGAAACCCTCCACCCGCGAGTGGTTCGCAACCGCCCGGAACTACGCGCTTTATTCCAACCAGGGTGGTATCTACGACGATATCCTCAAGCACCTCAAACTCGGATGACAAATGCTTTCCAGCGCGGTCTGATCCTCTACGAACAGAGTCGATTCGACCTGGCCGAGCGGGAGTTTCGCAATGCCTTGATCGAGACTCCCGACGTCGCGTTCCCCCATGCCATGCTCGCGCTCTGCTTGAGCCAGCGCGATCACGATGAGGAGGCATTGCACGAAGCCGGGGAGGCCGTGCGCATCGAACCCGATTGGGCGTTCGGCCATTACGTGAGAGGCCAAGTGCTCTGCGGTATGAGACGTCTCAAGGAGGCAGAAGCCGTACTCCGGGAAGCCATCACGCTGGACCCGTACCACGTTCACTCCTTTGGAGTCCTGGCGCAGGTTTTTCTCGGAGCTCGACGCTGGAACGATGCGCTGGAGGCTGCCGATCACGGCTTGTCTCTCGATCCCGAAAACTCCCTTTGCATCAACGTCCGGGCCATGGCTCTGACCCAACTGGGTCGCAAGAGCGAGGCGGCAGAGACCCTGGGTTCCGCCCTCGCGGGTGATCCCGAGAACGCTTTCACACATGCCAATCAGGGTTGGACCCTCTTGCACCAAGAGGATCATGTCCGCGCACTCGAGCATTTTCGCGAGGCGCTCCGGATCGATCCTAATCTGGAATGGGCCAGACTTGGCATCGTCGAGGCCCTCAAGGCTCGTCACCTGATCTATCGCTGGATGCTTCGCTTCTTTCTCTGGATCGGAAGGCAAAGCACCGCGGCACAGTGGCTGCTGATCTTGGGATTCGTCTTCGGTCGAAGAATCCTGGCCGCCGTCGCCACGGCGAGGCCAGGACTTGCTCCGGTGATCATTCCGATCCTTCTTCTCAGTTTTGCGTTTCTGATCCTCACCTGGATTTCCAGCCCGCTGTTCAACTTCCTCTTACGGCTCAATCGCTTCGGCCGGCTGGCCCTTTCTTCGGAACAGAGGATCGCGTCGAGCTGGATCGGTATCTGCTTCTTGATCGCGACCAGTTTTTTCGTTGCGGATCTCGTGCATCCCACGCACTTGACCGATGCGGGTATGTGCTACTTTGGACTCATGCTGTTTCCGCTGGCGGTCACGTTCGAGCGGGTCCCCGCCTCGAATCGCCGATTGATGAGCGTCTATACGGGGGGCCTCGCCCTCTTGGGACTTCCCTACCTGAGCCTCGTTCTTCTCGGGAATGCGAGTCCCTGGCGAGATGTTCCGCGCGCTCTCGAATTCTTTCAGTATTTTATCTACGGCGCAATGATCGCGACCTGGCTTCCGGCGATGCTTGGTCTTCGCACCGACCACCAATAGTTCGAGCGCTGAGCAGTCAGCGACAAGGCGACTCGGATCCGCTCGTACGTCTCATCGTCGAAGCGTGTCGACCGCGATGGATCAGTCGAAGTACCAAGAGAGGACACCGAGCGGGTCCCAAATCAGGGCGAGGTAACTCGCCAGCCATGCGAATGGAAGGGCCAAGAGAGGGCAGATGTTCCGTCGAAGGGCAAAGCAAACCGCCGTTAGCAAGAAGCCGTTGTAAGCACAGATCATCCAGCCCAACTTAAATGAAAAGGCGAACATGTCGTAGGGCGCATCGACGATAGGGCTAATGAATTTCGGATCGTCAAGGTAGGGTCGCGGTCTGTGTCCCAGCACGCACCACGCCGTGGCCCAAGTGACATACATGTAAAGCAGCACGACTGCCGGTTGAAGCGAACTAGCCCAGCTCGCGGCTTCGAGCCGGTGTCCTGGTGAGACGATCACGGCGGGGATAATGACGACGAGGCCAAGGCCGATCAAAGCGACCGAGGCCCACACGCCAAGCCAGGCGAGGAGAACAGCGAGAACCGCCACCGCGAACATGAGTCGCCCGACCGTGAATCGCACGCTGGGTGGACGCATCGCTTTCTCCCGGTCCTCACCATCCCAAAGTAGCCGAGTTTAGGGACGGACCAGCCTTAGCGATCGTCCCTTGCACGGGACGCGAGTTCCTTTTGAAGGCCTGCGATCAAGGCTTGTAGATAGCGCCTTCGCCCTGGGAGGAACCAGACCAAGGGATTGCGGAGTTGCCGTTGCGCTCTTTGCAGCGAACGCTCGACCGCGCGGCTGGGACCGGCACCAATTTGATGTGCAGTCAAAGCCCCTCGCTGGGAAGGCGATAAATCATAACCGATGTAGTCGTAGCGCTGTACCATCAAGGATTCCCCAGAAATGCCAAGCCTACGTAGGTAGGAGGACGGCACTTGGGTTAATCAATCGGCTTGCCTCAACGCCAATAGGCGGGTGCGTTGCGTGTCTGATCCGGTAGGTTATCATACCACGCGTGGAGACTGAGGGCAGCTCTTATCCTCTTGCGTGAATCAAGATGTCCAACGCTTGCGATTCCCCTTCTCCAGCGCGATTCACGTTCCGCCTTGAAGTCGATCACGGCGGCGGTGGGAAGCTCTGGCAAGCATTGCGCCGTCGGCTTGTTCCAGGCGAGGCATGGAATCGCGAAGACAAGAAGCTTTCGCCTTGCCCGCAAAAATCGGTCGCGGTATCGGCACTAGCTTTATCGTATGTTTATGAAGGCGACGCATTTGTGTGCTCGCCGGACTACGGTAAGTGCTTGGGGGTTGTCGTTGGATCTGTGGGTAAATGACCAGCTTCTTTTGCTTTTGCTGAGGACGGTGGAACTTTAGGAGGAACTCTATGTGGTCAACGGACAAGACGCGGAGCCGAGGTGCGTTCGGAGTTTGGCTGTTGCTTGCCATGGCGACGGCTGGCGGGGCTTCTGCCCGCGCCGATGAAAAACCAGAGAAGGCCGGAGTTGGTGAAGCCAAAGATTCGAAGCCCGAAGCCAAGCCGAAGATCGCGGTGTTTCGACTGACGGGCAAGCTCACCGAATCGCCCGTCGAGGAATCGCTTTTCCTCGGCGGAGCTTCCGGTACTTCGCTCAAAGACCTGGTCGCGCGCATCAAGAAGGCCGGCGAGGACCGCGAGGTCAAGGCGGTCGTCTTGATTCACGAGGGGGGATCCCTCGGCTCGGCTCAGGTTGAAGAGGTACGGGATGCCCTCGCTCGCGTGAAGGCGGCGGGCAAAGACATTTACGCGCACGCCGACTCGCTCTCGATGCGAGAATACGTTCTCCTCTCTGGAGCCTCGCGACTCAGCGTGGTACCGACCGCCGACCTTTGGGTGACCGGCCTCTACGGTGAGAGTCCTTACCTGCGCGGATTGCTGGAAAAGATCGGCGTCACCCCCGACTTCCTCACCTGCGGCTCTTTCAAGAGTGCCTCCGAAATCTTCATGCGTGAGGGACCGAGTCCCGAAGCCGAAACCATGCAGAACTGGCTTCTTGACGGTATGTTCGACGCGGCCATCAAGCAGATCGCACAAGGGCGAGGGGTCGATGTCGCGCGGGCTCGGCAATGGATCGACGAAGGCCCGTACACCGCAGAGAAAGGACGTGCCTCGGGGTTGGTGGACGCCGTCGAGCAGCGGCAGGAATTCGAGGCGGTTCTCAAGTCGAAGTACGGCCAGGACGCCATTTTCGACCGAAAATATGGCCAGAAGCAGGCTCCTAAAGTCGACGTCTCCTCACCCTTCGCCTTTCTCAAGATTTGGGGGGAACTGCTCGGCGAAAGCCAGAAGAAGAAAAGCACCAAGGATGCCGTCGGGATCGTGTACGTCGATGGACCCATTTCCCTGGGAGGCGGCCAGACCTCTCCGTTTGGAACTGAAGCGGCCACGAGTTCGAAGATCCGCAAGGCACTGGATGAAGTCGCTCGTGACCCGGCCGTCAAGGCGGTGGTCCTGCGCGTGAATTCGCCGGGCGGATCGGCCGTCGCCAGCGAGATCATCCTTGACGCCACCCGTCGCGTGAAGGCGAAGAAACCTTTCGTTGTTTCGATGGGGGATGTGGCCGGGAGCGGCGGCTACTACGTGGCCTGTGGCTCGGACCTGATCTTCGCCGACGAGTCGACGATCACCGGATCCATCGGAGTTGTCTCAGGTAAGCTTGCCACCAGGGACATGTGGACGAAGGTCGGTGTCAGCTTCAAGAGCTACCAGCGCGGCGCGAATGCCGGGATGCTCTCCTCGGCCCGCGTCTTCTCTCCCGAAGAACGCAAGCGGATGCAGAGCTGGATGGACGACATTTATGGCGTCTTCAAGGGCCATGTCCAGTTGGCTCGGGGCAATCGTCTCAAAAAGCCGCTTGATGAACTGGCGGGTGGCCGGGTTTACACCGGCAAGCAAGCCCTCGAACTGGGTCTGGTCGACAAGATCGGCACGCTCCAGGACGCGATTGCTCATGTTGCCGATCTGGCGAAGCTTAAAGACTATGAGGTGCGAGCCGTCCCGGCTGCGAAGAACTTTCTCGAGCAACTGGTCCAGGACTCGTCCGGTGAGGATGATAATCAACCTGGTTTGCGCCTCATTCCGGGGCTGTCGACGCTCAAAGGGCAGGCTTCACTGGTCGACCTGGCCATGCCGTACCTGCGACAACTTGACCCCGACCGGATCGCCGCAGTCAGGCTGGCCCTCCAGCGTTTGGAACTGCTGCGACAGGAAGGAGTCATCGTCATGATGCCCGAGATCGCGTTCCCTCGCTGATGATCCCACCCAGGGGCCTTGAGGAATCGCGGCCGGTCAGGCATGGAGCCGTCGTATCGGCCGCGGTCCTCTCGCGAATTGGCCCACCTTCTTGGCTCGATACGAGTCGGACGAGAGCACCTTTCTCGTAGGGCAGGCTTCAGCCTGCCGAGGCTCAAGCGAACAGCCTCGGCAGGCTGAAGCTTGCCCTACGAAAAACTCGCGGGATGATCGACTTGGTTTAGCTGTCGATAGGTGGATCCAATAATGTTGTGTAGAATTGAAAACGAAATATGGCGAGCTTTGGATGGTACAAAAAACAAACTCAATCGTCCGTGCCACGCTGAATAGCAAAATGCACATTGTCTCAAAAGTGAGGTGCCCTTTAGTCTTTCGTTGTCCAGGGTGCGGTACTCCAGAGGCGAATGGATCCGGCATCGCTTCCTGCGGCCAAGAGCAGGCCATCTGGTGAGAATGCGATCGACTTGATCCAGCCACACTGGGTGTGTATGGTCCCGATCCCTTGGCCAGAGGTGGTTTCCCACAATTGCAGAGTCCCATCCCGGGTTGCCGAGGCGAGAAGGAGTCCGTTCGGCGAATAGGCAAGAGCCGTAATCCCGCTTGTGTGTCGTTTGTAGCGGGTAATCTCGCGACGTTCCTTCCAATCCCAGATTCGGACGTCACGCTCCCCCGAACTTCCGACCGCGAGAGTTTGATGAATCGAAGAGAACGCCAAGCAACTCACTTTGCTCCCGTGTGCGAGTCGAGCCAATTCCCGTTGCGATGCAGGATCCCAGAGACGAAGGGTTCCGTCGTGACTTCCGCTCGCCAAAACCTTGCCGTCCTGCGAGAACGCGAGGCAGGAGATGAGATCCGTGTGCCCCGCGAGGTCCGAGAGCAGTCGACCACTGGCGACCTCCCAAAGGCGGATGTTCGTTTCCCTCGAGGTGGAAGCCAGGGTTGTTCCGTCAGGTGAGAAAGCGACGGTGCGCACGACATCCCATGTCTCGTTGATCAATTTGGTCCGTTTGCCTTGCGCCATGGTCCAGAGGTTGAGCGCTCCGTCACGTCCGGCGGTCGAAAACCGCTTCCCGTCCGGAGAAATGGCCAGGCTCAAGATGATCGATTCTTGCTGGGCGGCGATCCCGAGTGCCTTTTGTTTGCGTACATCCCACTTGCGGACGGTTGAATCGGCACTTCCCGAAAGTAGAGTCTTGCCGTCGGGTGAGAATGCGACACAAGACACGAGGGCTTCATGGCCATTGAACGTAATATTTGGATTCTTGGTCTTGTCGCGTCGGATGTGTTCTCGATCTTGATCCGAAAGAATGACGATGACAAGCACGATCAGCGCCGTCATGACGACCTGGGGCGATGGTAGGATTCGTCTCCAGCAGGCGGGGACGAAGTTTCGCTCGGAGGTCTCCCCGGATCGAACGTCGAATTCGTCGGCCGACATCCATCGTAATTCCATAGACTGTTCCCCTGAACCGATCCGAATCCACGTGCTACGAAAAAAAGACGAGACGTCGAGCCTCGAGTCGGGTTCTCCAGTCAACAACGCGCGTACGATGGACGCAGGTCTCGACACTTCGAGACTTGTGAGCGCCGTCATTTAAAGTCGGTTCGAAGTCTCCTCATCCCGAAGATGACGAGGTAGCCGATCGATCAGGCTCGAAAGAGCTATTTTTGCTCAAATGCAAAGGAGGGCCATGTTGTAGAATGTTTGATAAACTTCCGGTCTAACCAAAGGTTAGGGGTTGCCGTTCGCGATTGCGCGTTTGCAGCGAAATGCCAGTCTGGATCGTTGCTTGTAAGGCTTGCCTCGGTCTGCCGAGGCTTTCGCGGATGGCCCCGGCGGGCCGAGGCCTTCTCGGTGAAAGTTCACTTCGAATTTCGAAAGACGAAGTAGAAAGAGGAAACACTTTCTGACGCTCGGTAACGCGAGTTGGGAGGCTTTGATCGGGATGCCTGGGCAACCGCGAATTGGCTTCGAACCTCCTGGTCTCGAGCCTCACGTTTTGCGTTTCTCCGGCCTGGGCTTTTGGTGTTTTCTTCCTCTGAGAGTCAAGGTGCGTAAGTAGTCGTCTTTCCCCTTCATGACCATCTTTAAAAAGAAGAAAATCCGCAATTTTGGACCTGATCTCGCAACTACGTTTGTCTTTTGACGAGAGTGGGTTCGAGGGACTCGGTCAAGGCGAGAGCCGTTCGATGATCCACACACCGTCCGCTTCGAGGCGGTAACGGAAACGGTCGTGCAGCCGGCTCTGTCTTCCTTGCCAGAACTCGAAGACTTCCGGGATCAAGCGGTAGCCTCCCCAATTGGGAGGTCGGGGGATATCGCGGTTGTGAAACTCATCGCGTACCGCTGCATATTGCGACTCAAGGGCTTCGCGACCATCGAGTACCTCGCTCTGACGCGAGGCCCAGGCCCCCAGTTGGGAACCCAAGGGGCGGGTCTGGAAATAGGCATCGGACTCTGAGGTTGAAAGCCGCTCCACCCTGCCCTCGACCCGGACTTGGCGCTCAAGCGCAGGCCAGAAGATGACCAGCGCGGCCAAGGGATTTAAAGCCAGTTCACGTCCCTTTCGGCTGTCGTAGCAAGAGTGGAACGTGATCCCATGTTCGTTGACGTCCTTGAAGAGAACAATCCGCGCAGAAGGGCGACCGTCCGGCGTGGACGTTGCAAGCGTCATCGCGTTCACTTCCGGGACGTCTGAAGCCATCGCCTCCTGAATCCAGTGACGAAGCTGATGGATCGGGTCCGTCAACAGGTCCGACTCGTTCAACTGGGCACGCCCGTATTCTGTACGCATCGGGTTTGTCATCAACCGAGGTCCTCGATCCTACACGTCACGGAGAGCGATCAGCGGAATCACGAGTATCTAGTCTATCTTCAAACGCCCCAAAATGGCACCGAGGTTGCACGCAGACTCCCCGTTCAGCCTGAGGCTACATATCGTCGTATTCCACAAACTCTGGCTTTTTCTTTGATCGATTACGTTCATCTACGAGACCGTCTCCCGAGGCCGGGTCGTATGCGTCACAGGATGGCGTACATGGATCGATGCCAGTCCCTGACCTCTGGAGGATACCTTGGTACGGGATCACTACGCGCTGTGGAATCGCTTGGCGCAATCCGCTCTGATTCGTGCGGTTGTGAATCGCCGACTTCATGCTATCACCCGCCGCCGCACTCGTGAGCTCGGTCGGATCGACCTGGCGCAGACGCAAGCCGAAGTGCTCCTGGGCATTGTACGCAAAGCTGCGCTGACTCCCTTTGGAGGCGATCATCAGTTCGCTCGAATCGGCTCCCTGGCGGAGTTTCGAGAACGAGTCCCGTTGAGGACTTATGAGGATCATTGGAGGGACTATTGGGACAAGGCGGCTCCAGACGCGAGCGGAATCACGTGGCCCGGCCCGGTGCGTTATTGGGCGGTTGACGAACCGGGGCGGTCCGGCGAGGCCAAGAGGATCCCGGTTTCGTCGGAGATGCTCGAAACCTACCGAGCAGCGGTGAAAACGGTCATCGCCTCGCATTGGCGTGCTCATCCTCGGTCGCGGCTTTTTCAGGGCCGACTTTTGGTCTTGCCTGGAGAAACCAAGCCGTTGGAAAGCGGGACGCCCAGTGTCGTCCAGGGGCCACCGAGTTCGCTCGTGTGCTTGACGACAGGCCCTTGGATACGTCCTTTATTGCTCCCCACCGCGGATTCACATCCTGACGGGGAAAACCGCAACGAGAGACTCGTTGAGAGCAGCCTGCGCGAGCCGGTGACCCTCATCGTTGGCACCCCGGAGCAGCTCACGTCATTCTTGGGGCGGGTGCTGACGCAAAGTGGTAAGGCGACGATTGCCCAGGTCTGGCCGAGTCTGGAACTCGTGGTCCGAGTGGTTTCCGAACCGAAGTCGCATCCGGGGGGACTGACGTCTCTTCTCGGCTCGCGAGCGATCCGGATCATGGACTCGTTCGCGTGCGCCGAGGGGCTCATGGGATACACGACCCCGGGTAGCGACCACTTTCGATTCCATTTTGACCGAGGGATCTATTACGAGTTTATCCCCGTTCAGGAACTGGGTTCGCGGACTCCGACTCGGCACTGGTTGGGGAACATCAAGTCGGATACGGAATATGCCGTGGCGATCTCTTCGTGTTCCGGGTTATGGGGCTATTTGCTGGAGCAAACGATTCGTTTTCCGTCGATCACTCCGCCTCTCTTTTCAATCATCGGCAAGAGTCGGTCTCGTCGCGTACCGACCGAATCCATGCTCGAGAGCGGCGAGATCGGGGCGGCCATCGCCGACGCGTTGAGGGCGACGAGTTCCGTGGCGAGCGACTGGCGCGCCGGCTTTCTCTCGGAAACAGGACGCAGTCACTACGAGATTGTCTTGGAATTTCTGATCCCACCCCGCGATTTTGCGTTATTTCGTCGCGCTCTCGACGAGGAGCTGGCTCGGCGGAATGGTACGTATCGCAAGTTACGTGGGGAACAAGGCCCACTTTCGGCCCCTCGTGTCGCCGTCGCGATGGCGGGCGGACTCGATTCCTGGTCACGTACTCGAAGTCTGCCCGATGGTCCCCCTGTGGATTTGACCCACGAGCCCATGTCGGCCCTCATCGATTTTCTCCGCAGCCGAGGCTGGCTCCTGGCTGCGAGCGACCAAGACACAGCCGCTCGGCGCTGATGCGCGAGTCGCAGTCATTTTTTATGAAAAAATTTTGCTGTTTTCATTCGTTGAACCATCGGTCAGATTAAGTCGCCTGGCTCTTCGTCGCCATACTCCCGGCGCTTGTTCCTCGGGAATGTAAGCCAACAAAACGAATCCATGCTTGCAGGAGTAGCCCTGTGGGGTTCGAGGAATGTGTGCGCATGTTGGGCACGGTTTGGGGGCGAACGAAATCTTTCAGAAGGTGACGGAGTGCGAAAGTTTTGTGAGACAATGAGCTAAGGGAAAACGCTCAAGAGGTTGAACGAATTCCTTGGGTCTGAGAGTGTCGGAAAGATTCCAAACTGTCTTGACCGAGATGTATAATAGGGGGCATAAAGACGGGCGATCGACGGACCCCATTTTGGTTTGGATTCCGTTGTTATGAAGATGGTCTTATTCTTCATCGTCTGGTCACTTGCAAACTTTCCCACTGGGACAGGTGCCGACTCCGTGTCGGCGCATCCTGGCTGGATTGCCCGATCGCGGTCGATGACGACGGTGATCCGGAACTCTTCGGATCGCTCCTCTTCCCAGGAACCGGACGGCGGATGTCTGATCGCTTCGCTCCGGGATGAAGAAGATTCTTTCGAGGAAGACCTTGTCGCCGCCGCATCCTTGAGCGGCTGCGTGGAGCTCCTGCCCGGACTGAGTATTTTCTCTCGGTGCGTGGACACGAAGCAATTTCCCCCCTGCACCTTCCTCCAGACGTTTCCGCTTCGCTGTTGAGACTCGAAGCCGGAACGAGTGAACCTATGAGCTCACTCGCAGGTCTAGATGGCGGTTTGTCCGACAGAGCCTTGAAGGCTTGTCGCCAGAGTCGGTGAGCGGTGATTCGCTCCGGGGTTGTCGTCCCGCTTCGACGTTGCGGGGCGTTCGCCTGGCGTCGGCACCTCGATTGGTCCGGCTGTCAGCGGCCGGCTTGGCGTAGGACTTTTGTCGTAGACGAGGTAAGAGGCTCGATGCCTCAGGCGTGAGCTGTGCCTCTCGTCCCCCCATAGCCGCACACATTTCGCACGAATCACCGTTCTCTGGAGGAGGTTGTACCATGTATTTCACACACCATTTCGCCCACGAGGAGACGCTCTCGCGTGCTCGTTCCTGGCTGACGCGCTTGGGGTTTAGTCCTCATGAGATCCAAACCCACACGCAAGGGTCGCCTCGTCTTTCTTTATCCGTGAACGCTCAGCGCCTTCCGGAAGTCCGGTTCCTTATCAACGCTCTCGAACGTTCAGATCCTGATAGCTTCGCCAGCTTCTGGGAGGAGGCCAAAAAGACCCATCCCTGCCAGTCTGTGGCTGAAGAGGTGGATGCCGCAGAACCCTGTGTGCGCCCACATGCCGGTACGATTGGATGGCACCCACCCGATTGGTCGCTCATGCCCGAATCAGAGCTCAGGGCATTACGCGAGTGGATGAGCCGGTGAACATTCCTAGCTCTCCCTCTAGGAGCCTCCCTATAATCATGGCGAGGAGCCGTGGCGGTTGACATGTAAGGTCCCCGGCCGAATCGGTCGGTCGGGGACCAATTTTGTGAATTGGTCATGCCGGATTCGTCACGAGATGTTATCGTAGGGGTAGCCGCAGAAGTGACGAACCCTCCTTTAAACCACCCGCCTACTCCCGAACAATCCTTGGGTTTCGAGTGTCTCCTGAGAGCGGCGAGACAGAACTCGATCCGCTAAACCCGCGCGACCTCGCCGATGAGTGTCGCAATCGGGATCCGCGAATGAGAGGTATTCCTTCCTATGACAACGCAAATACTTAGCTCGCATCTTCTGGTAGAGAGCGTGCATGGCATCACCGTGGCGAAGTTTACCGATGAGTTGCTCGTCTCCGAAGAAGTGCTTCACGAAGTCGATGAGCAGTTGATCGGCTTGGTCGACAGCGCCCAGCCCGACCGAATCTTGCTGAACTTCAGCGAAGTGCGGGGGATGTCGAGTGCCATGCTCGGCATTCTGCTCAAGGTTGCACGCAAGGTATCCGGTCTTGGAGGAAGGCTCAAAATCTCCGGTCTCTCACCCGACTTGTTCGAGATCTTCCGGATCACGCGCTTCGACCGAATCTTTGAGACCTATTCCGAAGAGTGGGAGGCGCTCGACGCCTTCTAAAGGGAACGAAATATGATCGGGTGCTGACGCACCTACGCAAGCATCCAGTCGACTACCGCCGCTGCCCTGGGGCGGTCGGTAGTCGCTTATGTGATGGACCTTGCCTTCCTCTCTTCTCGAAAACGAATCCTCGGTTTTTAACAATCGGCTTGTGCTCGGCGTTGCTCGCGACGTCTCTACCTCTCACCTATGACGAGGGGGGCTGGGTTGCGCTCCTGGGACCTGCGCGTTTCCTGGCGCGCGGGTCGTTTACGGTGTTTTCATCGTTGTTCTTTGAAAACGGTGGATTTGGCACCCTGTTTGCAGGTCTCCACCCCGCCTGCTTCGTTCTGCCGCTCGGCTCTCATTTCGTTGGCTCGGTATTCGTCGCACAAGTGAGTGTGTTCCCAAATCCGCGAGTTCCGTCTCGGGTTTGGGCTCCCCCCTTAAAGCTTCTCAATCCTACTGGTTTGGGATTTTAGGGGCTTTCTAGGAATGGCGTACTCTGCCATAGGTCCGTGGTCACGGTTTCTGCCCGTTTGCGCGCACAGACTCTGCTCTATTTCGGCGATGTTGGTGGCGAAAGTGGCCGCAGCAACTCTGACATGTTCGACGGAAAATGTACAAACTTGAGAAAAAAGTACAACGAGCCGTGAGAGGCAAATGGGGTTTGTGAGCGAGGATCTCAAGATTTCTGTGTAAGGGCTACGGTGAGGAGATGCCTGGCCGAGACGATTCGTGAGGAGGTCAAAAATAACGCTGCCTCGTTGTCAGCAGCATCTTCCTTCAAGGGTCTAGGGAGGTTCTTGAACATGTCCGTGAAACTCCCACCGATTGCGTCGTGTCCCCGGTGCGGTACGATCGTTCTGGAGGCTGCGGGTTCCCTGGTTCATCCGACGTCAGGGGAACGTGAGACGTTGCGCAAAGCGCTTGGCCTCTATTGGTTTCACCATTCGAGGACACGATTTGATGGCCGCTATCACCGCTGCCCGGATCGTGAGGAATTCGATCTCGAGATCAATCGACGTCCTTACCAACGTATGATCGGTGGACGTGCTTATGCTTCGGGGGTCGGTCCGCGTTCCTGGCGATCGTCTTGGATCGCGGTAGCGTCCGCCGTATTCATCCAGGCGGTACTTGCGATTCCTGCCATCGCGGGTGCGGTCGGGTCGCGAGGCACTTTGCCGGCGACGGCGACGGAGGAGATCTTCCTCAACGTCGCCACCATGACGGAGACGAACCCCAAGGCCGAGGCGGGCAATGGCCCGCTCGCCTCCTGGCTTGGCAGAGAACTTTCCGGAGGACGCTATCGACTCCTCGAGGTGGTCTCCGAAGGTCCAGCGGGAACGAGTTTCCGCGCGAGGGATCTTAAGCACGAACTCGACGTGTTGATCGAAGTGCCCCACGCTCCAGCGACCGAGCCTGCTGCCTTCGCTGAGCGTTTCAGCCAAGGGGTGCGTCGCCATTCGCTCCTGGATCAGTCCCACCTCGTGAAGGTCGTCGAGGTGGGGGAATCCGGTCATTGGCCTTTTGCAGTGATGGAGTATCACCAGGGAGGGAGCCTGAAATTCAGGAGACCGACCGGCAAAGATGGACGACCGAGCCCCGCCTCACCCAAAGGTCTCTCCGTATGGTTGTTGGAGGTGGCGGAAGTGCTCGACTTCCTCCACGCCCGAGGCCACGTCCACCGTGACGTACGGCCGGCCAATATCGTGTTCGACGATCAGGGGAATGTCCATCTCGGCGGACTCGGCATGTCCGAAGCCATCCGTGCGGCCAACGAGGCCCGACCCGCCCAGGCGCGGAACCTCGCGAATCTCACGTTCGGAGCACCCGGATATATGGCGCCCGAGTTGGCTGCGGGGCTTCCGGTCGATGGCCAGGCCGATCAATACGCCCTCGCAGCAATCGTCTACGAGCTCCTGGGGAGCCGACTCCCTTTCGAGGGGCACTCGGCGATGGCGGTCTTGATTCAACAACTCACACGCGAACCTTTGGATCTCCATCGGCTTCGTCCCGACATCTCTCGGGCTCTCTCGCAGGCGGTCCTTCGGGGCCTTTCGCGAGACCCTCGCGCCCGCTTTCCTGACTGTGGTTCATTCGCGCGCGAGGTTCTGTCAGCGGCGGTCGTCGCCGACAACCAGGGCCTTACACTCATCCCGGCACCAACATCCGAGCGAAAATCCGAATCCGTCCCCAACGGCGTGAATCGATCACCGCCGGGTCTTCGCATTGCATTGCATTGGTCCTGGCGGCAATCCGCCTGGATTTTCCTCGGTATCACCGTCTGCACGCTTCTCCTTCGTAAACTTCGCTATCGAACCTATGAAAGCCGAAAAGATTTCACTTCCTCATGTGTCACGGAATCATTACGAGTTTATACGCTTGTGGAATTGCAAGAGGAACCGTCTCTCACGCCTGCGCCTTTGCCGATGCTCGTTTCCTCTCCCGCAACGTACTTGCCCGACCTGGTTCAGAACGAAAGCCGGGTTCACCCACTGGCCATTGTTACACGGCAAATCTGGAGAGCCACTTTGGTCTTCAAGAGAATCGTGCGAAAGAATCCATTGCCGTTGACCCAAACGTCGAAACGCCACGTGGAGAGATCGCTGGTTAAAATTCGTCGAGACCGTCATCCGGTGCCGATCAGGGCCGCTCTTTCCGTACGCGAGGCGCGGAGAAAGAATCGGAAATCTCTTCAGCCTCTCCAGCACCGTGCTGGGTGAGTGCCACGGCCCACGACGCCATCACCAACTTGCGGGCGACGGCGGCCGAGTCGTCCTGCCATGTCCGACCGTTGACCCTAACCCTATCAGGTTGTGTCACCTTAATCCCCTGCGACGATCTCCGCCCGCGTCCCGATGGCTGTGGGGACGGCGAGGCTGGTGGGTTCCTTCAGGAAACACTTCGAGCCCTCAGCGACACGGCGTTAGCGTCTCACGAGACGAGTACAGACTGGCCTGGGAATCTGCGATGGAGTACCC
>Ga0153954_1000107_pt1 | contig 72976 bp, 51 predicted proteins | sample TSFL038MetaG_FD_102277 | JGI IMG/M metagenome (GOLD analysis project Ga0153954, IMG submission 102277) | Attine ant fungus gardens microbial communities from Florida, USA - TSFL038 MetaG | ecosystem: Host-associated > Fungi > Mycelium > Unclassified | place: USA: Florida, Wekiwa Springs State...
CGCTGAAAGGTCGCCGGTTCGAGACTTGGGAGGAAGTCTGTCGTGCGGTCGAGGAGGCGACGGCCTACTGGAACGGGCATCGGCACCCGTTCGTCTGGGGTCGTCGGCGACGACATCGACCGCAACGCCGCCCCGGAATCGCCTCCGTACCGGGTGTCAGGGGACTTGCCGGATGAACCACTAAGGCCTCCACAGTAAATCTCGCCCCTGCCAGCCGATGAACGAAAACCAAATGCAAAGCCTGCCCCTGATCCCTCATATCCTATTCCTCCTCGACGACTGCCTCCAGTTCTTCCTCAAAGGGACCGATTCGAAGGATCATTTGCCCATTCTGAAAGAGCCGAAGCCAGAGATCCGGAAACTCTTCACCCATGCCGCGCACAAAGAAGGTCACATCCGGAAATCCAGCCGAAACATGCGACATAAGCCCCTCGAAATCGTCAGACCACAGTCCTTTGAAGTCGGACTTCCCCGTCTCCAGGGCATCACGCAACTGGTCGAGAACGAAGTCGACATCGGGGTACCTGTCCGGCTGAGAGGCAAGATAGGATCGAGCCCGGTCAAGGAGAGACCCAACCTCCGGTGGCTGCGTCGAAAACGTAAACTCTACATCTGTATAATAGCTCATGGAGGCAATCCTTTGAGAGGCCAAAGCGATCAGCTCAGCCATCAGAACGCTACATCAAGAAAACAAGAGGTATAACTTGATGCAAGACCGTCGCCAGTTCACCTTGAAAAACAAATAACCCGACTCAATCATCGCTAATGCTACCCATTCTCCGTAGATCCTGGAGGCGTGCTTCAATTTCTTGTTCATCGACATAGACCCAGCACTCTTCGATGAGTCGGCATGGAGCACCATCTGGTCTCGGGAACAATGCGTACAATGTGTAAGCGAGATCTTCCAAATTCCCCCGATCGATCCAATGGAAAAGTTGCTTTCGCATTTTCTTTCGGAGTTTCTCCTTTGCCGAGTTTCGCTCGTCGCTGTTCGAGGCTGTCGCGATTCGAAGAGCATCGCCGAATACACCCGTTGCTTTCCGAGAACGATCCTCAGGCATACCTCCCCAGAGACGATTGGCTAGCTGTTCGATGAGCGTGTAAGCTTCCGTGTAAAGCAGTAGCGGAACACTGAGCGCCAGTCCGGTCCGGTCCAGAGTCTGAGCGTGCCCCTGATCGTAGTAACGCTGAAGATTGACGCGGGCGTTCTCGATGATGGTCTCGTCCACCTGACCGGTGTAGATCCAATGGATATATGCCAATGCTGCTGCTCGTGTCCCTTCGCTGTAGTAAGGTGAATAAGAGTACTGTTCCTTCTCATCGATCGATTGAGCAAGACTGAGAAAGGCATAGGACTTAGCAGCCAATTCGTCCGCCTCTTCACGGCATCTCGCAAGATAACCAAGCACCGCATCCCTGAACAAACCTTTGCCATGAGGCGAGAGGCAGCGGGCCTCTCGCTCATCGTTTAGCTCCAACGACCGAGCAATGCCAAGCGAAGTTCGTAGTTCTCGCTCAAGCTTGCTGGCAATGTAGGTCTCAATTGGTCGCATGGCCTCCTTCTACCTTCCCTTAATGACTCTCCAACCAGGCGTTCCAACTTTCGCATAAGCAGTACGATAATTCACACGCCCGGCCCGGATATTGCCAACCGCTTTGTTGATAACAGTTTGGTCGAGGTTTTTCGCGCCGCGAATGATGCGTTCTGCCTCAGTGAGTGCAGTAGCGTTCCTCTTATCGACGGAAAATGTCTTCGAGGGCGAGTTTTGGAGGGAGTAATTCCTCGCTTTGGCATCCCAAAGATAGACATCACCGTTGGTGTCGACTGACACAATGTCAGAACCATTGGCATTTGGGTTGTGCCCCCACCCGCCCGTTGGAATGATCTGACCTGTCTTGGTAACGATATCATAGGCCAGCAGTGCTTCATACAGGGCTGCCAACACTTTGCTGGCTTTCATTGCGGCGAAGTTCAGTTGAGCGGCAGCGGGCGGGAGAGCACTCGACAAGGCGGCGGCACGATTGGACTTTCCTCCAAGCGGTGCAACACCCGGAAGAGATGCCGCGGCAAGGGCCACTGTTCCGGGAGGGGTCGAGGAACCGGAACCAGTACTACCCGAATCGTAGCTGTAGACGTCGAACCCTACAAGATTGAAGTAAGCCAGCGCTTGTGCGGCCACTCCTCCGAATTCATACAGTGATTGCAAGGCGGATACGATGCCGGGGAAGAACTCTTGGAGGGCAAGAGTGACATTGGCCAGGGCAAAATCTTGGAATGACTGGATGTCCTGTCTCGCCAGAGATTCTACGTAGCCGAAAACTCCGCCCTCAATCGCGGTAAGATTGGCGGCGATCGTTGATCCCGCCAATGAGGCCGACAACGAGAAGTCGTGGCCAGAAGGATCGGTGTTACTGACGGGATTCCCACCGGCGTAGGCGAACATGTTAAACGTGATCGGGTTAATCTCGCTTCCCTCCATGGAATCCCGTGAGTTGAACCTCCCTGTTGCCTGGTCGTAATATCGTGCTCGCAGGTAATCCTGTCCGATCGCCGCATCGAACTGGTAACCCGCGTACAGGAACTCGTTCGGCGTCGCTGGCGTCGCCGTCGACGTCTGCTTGATCAGGTTGCCGTAAGCGTCAAACGTGTACGTGTCGGTTACCGTGCCGCTAGTGTTCGTCAGTGCACGTGTGCTCCCCAGCCCGTCCACCGCGTAGAACGACTTCCCTGTGCCGCCCCCCGCCGTCGTACGGTCCTGGAACAGCAGGTCCAGACCTCGAACGTACGTCGCCAGCAGCACGCCACCCGGAGCGTATTCCTCCAGAACCTCGTCATACGCCTGATTCAGGTCGTTCAGGTACGTCGTCGTCGTGCCGTTCACCGTCTCCGAAACACGATTGCCGGCGTCGTCGTAAGCGTCACTCACCGTCTGCGTCGTGCTGCCGTTGACTGTGGTCACCGCCGAGATCAGACGACCTTCCACGTCCCAGCCGTACGTCGTCACCGTCGTGGTTGTGCTCGAACCCATAACATAATTGTAATTCGTGACCGTATGGGTCAAAGTGTTGCCCGCGTGATCGTACGTGTAGCTCTCGTAGTAGTAACCGGAATTGGGTTTGCTTCCGGAAATCTGCGTCAAACGATCGGCCGCATCGTAGTAGTAGGTCAGATTCGTCGCACCACTTCCGTCCCCGGTATCGGACATCGAGTAACGGTTGCCGGCCAGGTCGTAGACGTACGTGAACGTCCGGTTCGGACCCGACGGGTCGCTGGTGATGGCTTCCTGCGTCAGACGACCGTCGGCATCGTACGTGTACGTGTCCGTACGGCCGTTTGCCTCCGTGACCGAGTGAATCAGGCCTGCATTGTCCAGGACGTAGGTGTAGCCGACGAGCGTGGTCGTCCCCAGCTTGGTGACGACCGAGGTCAGGCGGTCGAGTGTGTCGTAGGTGCGGGTTTCGACCGTACCATTAGCCTGGTCGGTTTCGACCAGGTTGTTGTCCAGGTCGTAGTGGTAGGTCGTCACCAGCGGCGTGGTCAGCGTGGTTCCTTCCAGAGTTGCCGTGGTGACGGTGGCGAGCCGGCCCTCGTGGTCGTAGGCGTATGTGATGTGGGTCTTGGACGTGGAGACGCTTGTCTTCTGGCCCGTCGCCAGGTCGTAGGTGTAGGTGATGTTGCCCTGCGGAGAGTCGATTTCGACAAGGTTGCCGTGAACATCGTAGTACGTCGTGGTGGTGCCGTTGGCTGACGGATTCTCGCTGCTGGTGATGGTTACCGTGTCGTAACGACGCCCCGTTCCATCGAGACTGTCATAGGTGTACGTCACCTTCTCCGCCGCGGCGCTCGGACCCGTGGTCGCATTCGTCTGGTTCGCGTATTCCTCCGTCTCCGTCACACGCCCCTCGGCGTCATAGGCATACGTGATCACGTGGCCATCGAAGTCCGTCGTCGAGGCGAGCTGCCCCAGTGCATCGTAGCTCCACGTTGCCGTCGGCGTCGTAAAGTCGGGAAGCTGGGGAAGGGTCTCGGAGATCTTCTCCCCGAATGCGTCGTAGACGTACTTCGTGGTGTGATTGTTGGGGTCAGTCTCGGCGATGAGGTTGCCGAAGGTATCGTAGGCGTAATGGTAGACGGGTTGGACGAGTGGGCCACTGGTGTTGGTTGGATTGGTCACGGCCGGCAGATCGACCTCGCTCAGGTCGCCGGAGCTGTTGTACTTGTAGGTCGTGGTGTTGCCGTCCGGGTCGGTGGCGGACGTCTTGCGGCCGCTGGCGTCGTATTTGGTGCTTGAAGACGTGCCGTCGGCGAAGACCGTGTTGATCAGGTGGCTGTCGCCGTCGTAGAGGTACGAGGTGGTGTAGCCGCGGGCGTCGGTGCTGGTGGCGAACCGGCCGGCCGCGTCGTAGGTCGACGACGTCGACGAATAGAGGGTCCCTGGCGAGGTCAGGACCACGGTCGAGGTGCCGCCGGTGGTCTGCAAGGTCAGGACCACATTCGTATGCCGCTCCGTGCTGGCAACGGTGCCGTCGGCGTTGTACGAGGTGTGCGTGCCAGCGACGCCGGTTGCGCCGGGGGCGTGGACGTCGTCGGTCCAGACGGCGCGACCCGCTTCGTCGTAGAACGTCTCGGTGGTCGAAAGCTCGGTCGGCGTGCCACTGAGCGAGCTCGCCTGGGAGCCGTTGGAAAGCGTACTGATGGCGATCTGGACGTTGCTGTAACGCTGGTTCGCAATGGTGTTGCCGTTGGCGTCGTAGACGATGTGGGTACCGTCCGCTGCCTGACCGTAGAGATGCGCGTCGTCGGCCCAGGTGACGCGCCCCTGCGCGTCGTACACCGTCGAGCTGAGCAAGTACGGGTTAGTGTCGTGGGACGCGATCGCGCTGGTCGGAGCGCCCGAAGCCGGGACGGTGACCGTGATCACGACGTTATGGTACTGCTCGGTGCGGATGATGCGGCCGTCGGCGTCGTAGATCGTGTGGATACCGTCGGCCGACTTCCCGGGCAAGTGCGCGTCCGTGCTCCAGACGGCACGGCCGTCCGCATCGTAAACGGTCTCGGACGTGGTGCCGGTCGGGTCGATGCTCTGGACGAGTTGATCGTTGCCGTTGTACACGCTCGACGTCGACGTGATCGTCACCCCGTACAGGGTCGTGCTTGAGGATATACCGTTCCCGCTATACGTCGTCCGCGTGCCGGAGGAAGCCGGTTGGCCAAGGACGTGCGGCGTGTCAGTCCAGACCACACGGTTCTGAGCGTCCTTGATCGTGTCGGTGACGAGGCCGTTGGCGTTGGTCGTCTGGGTCAGCTTGTCGCCAGGGCTGAAAAGGCTGGCGGAGGGGGGGGGGGAACTCACCGGGTTGTAGGGCGAGGAGACGGCGATGGTGATCGTGCCCGTGGGATTGTTGTTCGGGTCGTAGGTCAAAAACGTGGTGATGCCACGGGGATCGGTCACGCTTGCCAGGTTCCCAGGGTTGCCGCCCGCTTCACCCGTGCCGTAGTAGGTGTACGACATTGTGCCGTTCGGCGTCGTCGTCGTCGCCAACTGGCCTGTCGACGTGTAGGTGGACGACATGGTCACGCCCCCAGGGCTTCGCGTCGAGATCAGGTTACCGTTGGCGTCGTAACTGAACGTCGTCGTATTCCCCAGCGCGTCGGTCTCCGTCATCGGCAGGCCGAACGAGTCGTAAGTGAAGCGGGTCACGTGGCCGGCGGCGTCGGTCGCCGTCACCACCTCACCGTTGGGGGTGTAGCTGTAGCTCGTCGTCAGCGTCTGGCCGCCCACCGTCTGCGTCTGCGACGTGAGGTTCGTGCCGTCGTAGATGCCGGCGCTGGAATGGCCCAGTGCGTCTGTCGTGCCGGTGGCGTTGCCGAGAGCGTCGAGAGTAACCGTGGAGGGGGCCCCACCGCCGGGCGGGGTCACCTGCTCGGTGAGGGAGTTCAGGTCATAGGTCAGACTCGATGTGTTGCCACTGGCGTCCGACAGTCCGGTTACCCGGCCCCCCGTGTACGTCACCTGGGCCACCGTCCGGCCCGTCGCGTCGATCACGTGGTCCAGCGTGTGCGGCGGACTCGGCGCGTAGACGAACTGCGTGGCGTTGCCGTTGCGGTCGGTGACCGAGATCAGGTTGCCGTCCACGTCGTAGTCGTAGACGATCGAATCACCCCGAGGGTCGGTGATCGTGGTGATCCGGCCCGCGTAGTCGCGCGTGAAGCTGACCCCCACGCCGCTGCTGCTGAAGATGCCGCCGTCGGTGTACGTCAGCGTGTTGCCGTTGCGGTCGCTCGCCGTGGAAAGCTGGCCCGTCGACGCATCGAACGTGTAGGCTGTGCCGTTATGCGTCGTCAACATATAGGAACTGCCGAACAGCGAGTCGGCGGGGTTATACGCCGTCAGGTCCGCGTCCTCGCCCGAATACGTCCCATCGCCGTTGGTGATTAACTCGGTCGCCGGAACCGTCAGGCGATCGGTTACCCCAAGGTCGGGCACGAACCGCGGCGTCACGTAGTCCTGGAACCCGAAGTACCCCGTCACCACCGGCTGAGGCTCGAACGTGAACCCCTCGGGATCCTGCCCAGGACGGGTGATCACGATCCGGGTCCCGTACTCGAACGGGGTCAACACACCGAGCGGAGCCAGCGTGCCGTCCGGCTGGCTCACCTGGAGCTGGAAGTCTCCTTCGTCCAGCGTCCAGCCGTAGCCGAAGTCCCCGTCCGTGTTCGCGTTCAACGTGTCATATGTCCGCGTGATCGTGATCGGGATCCCAGCCACCGGGATCGTCAGGTCGCTGAACGACAGGTGCAGGTTCCCCAGCTTGAGGTTGCCCCCAACGTTCACCACCTGGTCCACGGTCGTCGTCAGGTTGCCCGTGTTTGTGGCCTTCAGCTCCAGAACGTAGGCCCCGTTGGGCAGTGTCGTGGGGTCGAACGTCCCCAGCTTGCCGTCGCTGATCTGCGTCGTACCCCCCGACGCGATCTGTGTGAAGTGTGTCGAACCGACCGGAGCCACCGAGAGCGTGTAGGACTGCAGGTTGGCGTCCTGCACCGTCCCCAGCACGTCGATCGGGGCCGTCACCAGCGCGTCCAGGCTCTTGCGATACGACAGCGACCACCCTTTGAACGTCGCCGTGTTGGTCGTCGAGTGGTTGGTGATCGTCAGCGTGTACGTGCCGGAGGCGACACGGTTGGTGAACGGTGACAGCGGGTTCTGAGGCTTGAACCGGCCGGTGTACGGCGCCGTGCCGCTGGCCAGGGCCACCGTGGCGGTATCGTCCAGGACCGTGTTGGTGAAGTTGTGGCCGCCGACGCCGACGCCGTTGAACAGCGTGATCGGGGACATGCCGTTCGGGCCGGTCAGCGTGGCCGACAGGTCGGCATCGTTGACGTCGTCGATGCTAAAGGCCACGGCCAGATCCGCGATCGTCGCCGTGTCGTTGAGTGTGATCTTCGAGCTGACCGACTGCCCCGAGGCCACGTTCACGTTCGTGAACGTGGGGAGATGGGTCGTGGAGTTGGTGCCGTTCGTCGCCGCTACCGTCGACGACTGCGCGGTGAACGACACCTTCGGGGCCGTGGTCACGTTCGGGTTGAACACGTTGACCGTCGCCGTGGCAGGCGTGCTCGTGTTGCCCGCGGCGTCGGTCGCCGTGGCCGTGAACGTGGCGGTCCCGAGGCTGTTGAGCGTGATCGTCGCCGCCCCATGAGCGTCGAGCGGATAGCTCTTCCCGGCGTATGTGAGGGTCCGCGACGCCACGCCGATGTTGTCCGTCGCCTGCACGACGACCGTCACCGCGCCACCCAGCGGCGCGGTCGCGCTGCTGACCTGCAGGCTCACCTTCGGGGCCGGCAGGTCGGCGACGGCAGTCAGGCTGTAGTCGTGCGTGGTTGCCACGCCCGAAGTGTCCGTGACCGTAACGTGGAGCGTCAGGGGGACACCGACGTCACTCGGCCCAGGCTGCCAGGTGATCCGGCCCAGGCTGTCGATGGCCGGCGGGGTCTCGCCGGTGGGGAGGCCGGAGACGGTCAGGGAGTAGGTCAAGGGGTCGCCGTCGGCATCCTTGGCGTGGACGTCGAACTCATAAGGGACGCCCGCAGTCGCCGTGGGGACGGTCACCGGGTCGAAGGTCGGGGCGGCGTCGGCCTTGACCACCAGGGCGTACGTCTCTTCGGCTACCCCACCGTGGCCGTCGGTCACCTGCACGGTGATCGTGTACGTCCCGGCCGACGGGGTGCCGGAGAGGACGCCGGTGCTCGCGCCGATCGAGAGCCAGTAGTTGAACCCTAAGAGCTGGTACTGGAGCGAGTCGCCGTCGGGGTCCGTTGCCACCACCGTGTCGGTGAACAACTGGCTCGCGCGGGTCGTCTGCTTGGGGATCCAGTTCAAAACGGGCGGATGGTTGGGCGCCGCGGCCGCGACGACCAGCGTGAACGACTGCGTGTCGGTCCCTCCCAGGCCGTCGCTCACCTCGATCGTCAGCGGGTACGAGCCGGCCACCGGGTTAGCCCACTTGAGCAGGTTCGAGGAGGGACTCGAGAAATCGAGGCCCGTCGGGTGGCTGCCAACGATCTGGTACTGGATCGGGTCGCCGTCCGCGTCCTCGGCGCGGACCGCGTAGGTGTAGGGCTGCCCCGCTGCACCGTTCTGCTGGGGAGCCGAAAGGATCTGCGGCGGCGTATCGACCCCGCGGACGTTGATCGTGTACGACTGGGTCGCCGAACCCCCGTACGGGTCGTTGACGCGGACCGTCACCGGGAACGAGCCGACCTGGTCGTCTGTCGGGTTCCAGCGCACCGTGCCACGCACGGGATCGATTGACAGGCCGGGCGGGGCGGTGTCGAGGCTCCAGAGCAACGGATCGTGGTCGGGGTCGGTCGCGGCGAGGTCGTAGGCGTAGAGGTTCCCGAGGACCGCGACCGTCTCCGGATTCGTCGTGATCGAGGGGGGACTATTCTTGGCGGCCGCGCTGACGACAACCGTGAACGCCTGGGCCGGCGACGTCAGACCGCGGCCGTCGTCCACCGTGACGCTGAAGCTGTACGACCCTTCCTGGCTCACCGTGGTCGGCCACTGGATCCGGCCGGTCGCCGAGTCGAAGGTCAGTCCCGCCGGCAAGGTTGTCGGCGAGACCGCGGTCAGGTGATACGCCAACGGATCACCGTCAGGGTCGTAACCCTGGATCGGATAGACGTAGGTCTGACCGGCGCGGACCGTAGTGCGCGGGTTCGAGGTGATGGAAGGGGCGTGGTCCGTCGCCGACGCCACGGCCGTCAGGTTGAACAACTGGAGGGCAAGACCACCGTGCTGGTCGTCGACGACGATCGTGACGTTCGGTGGGGTGGTATTCGCAGGGGTCCAGGTGAGCAGGCCGGTAGTCTGGTTGAGGCTCATGCCCGACGGAATCGTGGCGCCGGCCAGCGTGTACACGAGCGTGTCGTTCTCGGCGTCCTGGGCGCGCACCTGGTACACGTACGGCTTGCCGACCAGGGGCACGCCGGCGGGCGTCGAGGTGATGATGGGGGGCGAGTCATACCGCGGCACTTCGACCGTGAACGACTGCACCGCAACGCCGCCGTGGGTGTCCTTGACCCGCACGAGGGCCGTAGATGAACCCGCCTGCGAGGCGATCGGGTTCCACGAGACGACGCCCGTGTCAGGGTCGACGACCATGCCCGCCGGGTGGACGGGTAGATCGAACGTGAGGGGGTCGTTGTCGAGGTCGGTGGCGTGGGCCTTGTAGACGACCGTCGCCTGCGGCTGGTCGGGAAGGATGGTCGGGTCGTTGGGCGGGGTGGTGGTGAAGGTCGGCAGGTGGTTGACGAAGGTGTTCGGGTTGTGGAACCCGAAGTCGTTGCCGACGAGGTACTGCGGGCCGTTGAACGTCAGGCTGTACGAGTTCGAGCCAGGCTGGGTACTCGCCCAGCCAGCCGGGGGGATCGCCCGGACGATGTAGGGGGCAGACGCCGACGCGTCGAGCCCGAGGAATGAATAGCTGCCGTCCGAGTCGGTGACCGTGGTGGCCTCGCCCGAGTCAAGCACGCCGTTGTTGTTGGCATCAAGGAAGACCGTCACCCCCTCCAGGCCATTCTCGTTCTGGTCGTGGGCTCCGGTGTTGTTGGCGTCATCGTAGACATTGCCGTAGATCTGGCCGGTGGCGAGGTTGTCGACCTGGACCTCCCAAGTCTGCGGCAGCGACTGGCCGCCGCGGTCATCGTCGGCCTGGACGGTGAACGTGTAGTTGCCGGGCTGGGCCTCCCAGATCAACATCCCCGTGTTCGGGTCGACGCTGACCTTGCCCGGCGCGTTGGTCGAGACGAGGTGGTAAGTCACCGGGTCGCCGTCGGGGTCGACCGCCGCGATTGGGTAGACGTACAACGGCGGCGCGGCGCCCGGAATCACATCCAGGTTGATCCGAAACTCCATGTCGTTCCAGTCGGGTCCCATGTTGTACTCGGGGAGGTCCTCCCAGGCGAACTGGGGGAAGTCGGGGGAGCCGGGAGCGGGGTTCGGCGGCGGGGTCTTCAGGTGGTCGAAGCTCGGGTCGTTCGCATAGTCGGGGTTGGCGGCGGGCCACGAGAAGAAGGCGATCGGATTCCCGTTGATATTGTCCGTCGGGTTCTTGGCGATCAGGTTCGCCGTCGTGTCATGCTGGATCATGTAGAAGGAGATGAGTGTGCCGGCCGTGAGCGTGAACGACTTCGTCGAGCCGATCGGATCAACCTGGTCGAACAGGACGAAGTAATTGCCAGGGCTGAAGACGGCCTGCGTGTAGCCCGCGCTGCCGGGGAGGATCCCCCCGACCCGGCCCTGGCCGTCTTGCACGATGTAGAACCCCTCCTCATCGTTGTAGGCGGTCTCGGAGTACGTGTACTCGAACGTGATCGTGGTCGACTTGCCGCGCTCACCAGGCACGGTATACACGGCGTGACTGTCGGAGCCCGGGGTAAAGTCAGCCAGCGGAGCCTCGATACGCGTTTGAGGTGTGCTGACGATGACCGGCGGCTGGTTGTCGGGCTGGGAATGGACCACCACGTCGTAAACCTGAGTGTCGGTGCCGCCGTGGCCGTCGATGACCTGGATCGTCACGTGTTGCACGCCGAGCTCGTCGGACGTCGGCGACCAGAGGACCTTCCCGTCGGAGGTCACTGCCAGGCCGGCAGGTCCCGAGACCAGCGAATAGGTCAAGGAATCGAAGTCGGGATCGGTGGCGTGCGACGGGTAGAGGTACGAGCTCCCGACGTAAGCGTCGACCACCGGTGTCGAGTCGAATTGCGGCGGCCGGTTGGCCTGGCCCTGAACGATCGTCAGGACATAGTCCTGGAAACCCGAAGCCCCCTTGTCGTCGTCCACGCGGAGACGCACGGCGTGGTTGCCGACCGTGCTCGTGTTGCTTCCGATGTTCCAGGTGACGACGCCTGTCTTCTGGTCCACGCTCATGCCCTGCGGTCCTGCGACCAGGCGGTAGCTGAGCGTGTCGTTGGGGTCAGGGTCGGCCGCCCGCGAGGCGTACTTGTAAACGGCACCCAAGGGCGCCTCGACGATCGGCACGGAGGTGAAGGCAGGGGCGTGGTTCTCGTGTCCGAGGAAGACGAGGTCGTAGGTGAACGGCTTCCCCTGGGGGTCGTAGAAGGCGAGCGTGCCGGTGCCGGTCGTGTCCCCTGGGCGGCTGGTACCGCTGCCGACGAGCTTGCTGTAGTCGTAGTAGTAGGTCCCATCAGGCGCGACGCCGTCGAAGTCGCGGACCTGCACCGTGGGGTCACTGATGTGCCGCACACCGACCAGGAGTGGGGTGTCGATGGCGAACGTACCGACGTTCTGCGCCGACATGTCGGCGTAGAGGACCGAGGTCGATGAGTCGAGCGACGTGCGGCCATATTGCACGGCGAAGCTCTGGGTCACGTCGGTCAGGAGCGAGAAGTCGATCGGGCCCGTGGAAGGGTTCCGGCCGTTGAGCTGCAAGGTGGCGGAGCTTCCCGACTGGCCGGAGGCGTCGGTCGCCGTGTAGCTCAGCGCGTTCGGTCCGGAGGTGACGTCGACCTGGCTGAAGAAGTTATTGCCGGCATCAACGGCGTCGACGGGCGAGCCGTTAACCGAGACGACGGGCGTGCCCGAGGTGCTGGTCTGGACCTGGCCGCTGACCAGGACCGGGCCCGAGCCGGTGGTCACGCTGGTGTTGTTAGCCGGCGAGTCGATCGTGACGACCGGGGGCGTCGGGTCGGCGATCGCCTCGGGGTGTGCATCGGCCGAGGCGAGCGCGAACGAGCTGGTGGCGGCGTGGCTTCCGGAAGTCCACGCGGTAGCCCCTGCGTAGTCGTAAACCCGGCCGGTCGAGCGGTCGACGACCCAGAGGTCGGTCCCGGCGGTGGGGTTGAGGGTAATGCCCGACGGGCTGACGTCGGCCGAGTCGAGGCTCCAGTGGCCTAGCAGGTGGCCCGTCGCGTTGTAGACGAAAACTGCGTGGGCGTGGTCGTCGGTGACCCAGAACGTCGAGCCGTCGCGCGTGACGATATCGCTTGGACTATCGTTAGCCGGGTCGAGATGGAACGCGCTCGAAGGGGTCACACCGCCGGCGCGAAGCGACGCCGCTCCGCGGTAGGCGAGGACCTGGTGAGTACCGGCGTCCAGGATCCAGAGGTTGGTGCCGTTGGTCGTAATCCCCTGCGGGTTCACCAGGCCGAAGGCGCGGAACGAGCCGAGCGGTGTGCCGTCGGTCTTCTGTACGCCAACTTCCTGGTTCGACGCGTCGACCATCCAGAGGTACGTCCCCGTCGCGTCCACGGCGATCCCGCTTGGGTGGGGGACGCTACCGTCGATCGCGAACGTGCCCGAGGTGCCGCCACCGGAGAGGTAGCGATAGACCGTGTCGCCGCCGGTCGAGGTCCCTGCGTCGGCCACGTAGAACTTCGTCTGTCCCGGCGCGGTCGGTGTGGGAGCGCTGCCGCCGTGGACGTTCTTCAAGGGAGCCCAGTCGACGAAGTAGGTCCCGTCGGTCAACTGGCCCGACAGATAGGCGACCGTGTCGGTGGGCCGAAGGGCACTCAGCACTCGGTCGAACTTCACATCGAGCCGCCCTCCCTGGGCAGGCACGATTTGGTACTGGTCGAGCAGCGCCGGGGCGCCGCCAGGCCCGAACCGGAGGCTCTGCGGGATGATGTCATGGACGTCGAAGGCCCCGCAACTGTAAACCTTCAACGGGTAGACGCCCTGCGCACCGCTATTGATGGCCGGCATTACGTCGAACGAGTTGCAGCCCATACCGAACTTGAGCACGACCTGACCCTGCCCAGCGTCGTCGTCGGTGACGGTCACGGTTGCCTGGTACACGCCCGGATTGGCGTAGTTGTGCGTGGCTGAGAACGTGCCGACCGTCAGCACCCCGTCGGATCCTTGGACGAGGGTTGGTGTCACGGTCGAGGTTGTCCCGTCTCCCCAGGCGATGGTCGTGGTGAAGGTCTCGACGGTCCCCGCCGACGCTCGCGTGAAGCCGGGGTCGGTGAACTGCCCGGAGATGACCACCGCCGGCGCGCCGGTGCTCGCATTGGCGCCGCCGGGCACGAACGAGAAACCCGCGGTGACTGTCGGCGCGACGTTCGTGATCGTGGTCGCAGTGTCAAGGCTCGCCGACGCGCCGTCCTTGTCGGTGACGACCACATGGACGGTGTATCTGCCGTTATCGGCGTAGACGTGGTTGGCCGTGGCCGAACCGCTGCCGTTCGCCTCGCTGACGATCCCCACGCTGCTCGTGCCGTCCCCCCAGTAGAACGTGGCCGTGTGCGTGTCGAGCACGCCGGGGTCGGTGAACGTCGCCGTGACCTGCTGGGCCAGCGGCGACCCCTCGGGGGTGGTGGTCCGCGTCAGGTCGCTCAATGACACCACCTTGGGGGCGACGTTATTGACCTGTACCGACACCGTGTTGGACGGGTAACTCCCGGTGTTGGTGGTAGCCGTGGCCGTGATCGCGTCGGTCACGGCGGGGACCACTCCGTCGGCATAGACGTGCGTCGTCGAGCTCGGGCGACCCGTTATGCTCGAGGTCGAACCATCCCCCCACTGGATCGTCCAACTGCTGATCAGGCTGCCGCTCGGTCCCGAGGTGGGTAAAGTCAGTGTGTAGGTCGACCCCTCGTTGATCGTGCCGTTGCCCTGGATCGAGACCGTCGGCGCAACGTGGTTGACGTGGACACCGATCGAGTTGGCGTTCCAGGTGCCGTCCTCATCCGTGGCCGTGGCCTTGACGACGTAGTCATGGGGCCCAGTGGCATAGACGTGCGTCGTCGAGCTTGGGTGGCCCGAGACATTTGAGGTCGAGCCGTCGCCCCAGTCGATCGTCCAGCCCGAGATCGTATCCTGCCCCGGGTCGGTGGAAGAAAGGCCGAGGGTATAGGTCGCCCCCTCGTCGGTCACCCCGGCGCCGCTAATCACCAAGGTCGGCGGGACATTGTTTACCACGATCGGGATCGAGTTGGCGTTCCAGGTGCCGTCCTGGTCGGTGCCGGTCGCCGTGATCGTGTAGGAGTTCAAGCCGTCGGTATAGACGTGAGTGACCGAGGTCGTGCTGTTGCCGTAGATGGTCTGTGCGGACGAACCGTCCCCCCAGTTGATCGACCACTGGTACAGGGTATGGTTGATCGGCTCCTGGGCCGAAAGGTTGAGGGTATACGTCGAGGCCTCGTTTGTCGTCGGCGCCCCGCTGAGGATCAGGGTCGGCGGCGTCGGGGCCACCGTGACCTGGAACGTGACATCGCTAGAGCCGCTCGGAACATGGTCGTCGTACACCCGGACATGCCCCGTGCGCGTACCCGGCGACGTGTAGACATGACTTAGGGATACCGTCCCTGAGCCGTTCCCCTCCGTGACGGTCGCGGACTGGGTGTTCCCGTCTCCCCAGTCGATCTGGGCGGTATGCTTGTCGAGAACGCCGGGGTCGGCGAACGAGGCCACCAACGGAACTGTGGCGCCAACCGAAGTCTGAACGTTGGACACCGGCGCGATCGTCGGGGGAAGGTTGTTGATCGTCGTCGTGACGGTCGTGGTGACAGCGCTGCCGGCCGTGTCGGTGACGGTCAGTGTCGCTGTGTCCGACCCATCCTGAGCATAGTGGCGGGTCGTCGTGATGTTGGAGGATGTGGTCCCGTCGGCGAACGTCCACAGGTACGAGAAGATCGGCCCCTCCACGTCGGTCGAGTTCCGCGCGTCGTAGGTGGCGTCCCCCCCCTCGGAAATCGTCTGATTGGTGCCGGCGTTGGCCACAGGGGACGCGTTGAGCCGGAAGTCGGTCCCTGCGACCGTCTGGTGCGACGAGGTGTCGGTGGCGCGGATATCGACGTGGTGCGAGCCCGCCGCCAGCCCGGTCGGCGTCCACTTGAAGGTGCCGTTAGATAGAGTGCTCGTGATATTCTGATACGCTCCGCCATCCACTCTGGCCTCGAGCGTGGCGATCCCCACGTCGTCGCTCGCAGTGCCGGTGACGGTCGGATCGTTGGTAAGCCGATCGGTGCGATACGCATCGGTACCGGGGCCGGTCGGCGCGGTGTCGTTGAACAGATCGACGGCTACCGAAGGGGACTGATCGCTTGAGGCAGGACATGTCAAGCGCACCGTCGTGTTGTGGTCGGAGTCGTTGTTGATGAGCCGGATGACCAGGTGGGCCGTGCTTTGCGGCTTGAGCCCGGAGATGTCGGTCGTGACTGTGACCACCGACGTGCCACTCTCCGTCGTCCCCGCCCCGAGCTTCGCCGGCAACCCCTCGGTAACGTTCAGGAAGGCGTTGCGGGACTCGCCGATCGTGGAGACCAGGGGCTTGCCCTGGTCGTCCACGAGCGCGACTTCAAAGGCATCGTTGATCGAATGGGAGTCGGTCGTGTCGAACGACAGGTCGTCGTACTGGAAAACCAGGGTCGATGGATTGTTGGGGATCGTCAGCGTCTTGTCTAGGCCGACGTTGTACGAGTTGCCTTCCGTCAAGATCAAGCCACCGCTCGTCGAGACCACCGTCCCACGGCCAGGGTCGCTTCCACCGCTCTCGTGCGTTGTCCAGCCGGACAGACTGTCGACGTCACTGCACGTGATTTGGATCGAGTTGCCCACGGGGGCGTCGAGTACCGAGGGGGCCGGCTGGGAGGCCGTTACCAGCGCTGGCGTCGACGTCTGGCTCGCCGTGGTTGGCGCCGTGGCCGTGGTCGAAGACGACGACGCGGCGGGAGCCATGGCCGTGTGGCTTGCTTGGTTCAGAGCCAGGGATTGCACCTGGCCACCCTGACCGGAAGTACCGCCGGCGCCGGCGAAGAAAGAGTTCGATCCGTCGCCGCTGGCGGAGGATGCAGCCCCCGACGCGATGTTGCCGCCCCCACCCCCGGTGACGGCCGCTGCCCCGAGGCTCCCTCCTCCCCCCTGCCCCGGTGCAATCGCTGCGCTCTGGGGCGCCCCCGATGCCCCACGGGGCTGAATCCCCAGGTCGTTCGCTTCGGTCGTTGAATGTGGGATCAGGCCGTCCAGCGATCCAGGCTGCCACGGAGTCGCAGCCGCAGGCGCAACGTCTCGCACCGAAAGCAGATCATCCGGCCGCGTCTGGAACCCGGCCTCCTCCGGCTGTCCTTGCCCCAATGGCACGGGCAACCCCTCCGCGCGGCTTGGCACGATCCTGACGGGGAGGGTCGCCCCCTTGCCAGAAGTCTCCTGAGGCTCCGCCCCCCCTCCGCCGCGAGCAACCCATCCACCTCAGCCGCCAGCGAGCCGCCAACCATTGAGCCGAGCCCAATCAGGAGCGAACCGGCAATATCTCGGCGCTCGAGGTCGTCTAACTGAAGCCGCCTCCGCCACAGCCGTACCCGGCCCGCCCGCGACCTATCAGTCGAACCGTTATCCTCGCGTTCCCCATTCGCTCGATTCACCAGCTGTAACACCAAATCTCGCAAGAAACGATCGGCAGGCTTCGGGGGGTACGTCATGGCGCGCTCCTCGATCGGCGACACCAGCCGTACCCTCGCTACGTCTGCGCGTAGCGCGAACCGGCTGTGCCTTGCAGGACTGGATACAATAGGGAAAGGCGTCAAAGATCTGTTGTTCTCACATGAATAGGATCATCGTCCCTTTCATATCTGTGAGAACATTTCTCAGCGCACATTCTTGTCAGCGGGTCGTGATTTTTCCCTTCTTATTTGGCCATTGCAAGCGCTTTTTCTTGTAAAGGCACTTCCTAGCAAGACACACCGCCTGCTCGCGACACCTAACCTGTTCAGCAACAGGTCATTATGCTGTTCCGGCAATCCCTTATTTTTTCCGTCCCTAGAGCCGGAACGTGGAGTTCGGTTCCGCGTGAGAGCCTTCCAGGATGATGGAGGAAGGGAGCTCGAACTGAGGAGTGAAGGGTAGCCCATGGGGTTTCGGGATCCAGCCCAGGCCAGGAGTTGCCGTGTCTTCGCAGACTAACAACAGATTATTCACAATCTTCACAGGCATTCAGTGCATGAAATCCCCCATCCAAACGATTAACAAAGCTTTTCCCCGCGATAACAGAACGAACCCTGGTCCGCACGCCAGTCCCGGCATTCAGCAGGGATTCGTTTGAAATGGTATGTTTACTTGTGAGTAATATTCGATTGTGCTCTGTGGCAATGGTTCTTCACCGAATGTACCCCCTGAACGTTCGCGCTGCGGGCGAGTACCTGAAAGGACGCGAGCGGACTGAGCCAGGGCAACTTCGGCTGTCTCTCCGGGCGTGAGCGAGAGGGCGGGGTGTCGTCTCAGGCACTAGAGCGGCTATCGCTTGGATTGCCTACAAAATCCCGGAAGATCGGATTGAAATCCCTGGGATCGATGTATTGGACGCACCATCAGCCGATGCGATGTAGATGGCCGGATGGGGTGGCGCTGGTGGCTTGTCCACCAGTGGGCCGAGGCCTGCGCCACTAGTGGACAAGCCACCAGTGCCACCCAGCCGGCCTCTTTACTTACTTCGAGCTACAGGGTCACTCTCTGGCCTGAGTGTGGGCTATCCAAGCGATTACCGCTCTAGCCAAGGCAAGGTTTCCGAACCGGCCAGGGAAAGCCAGAGGAGGCGTCGATGTGTCTTGTTGATTTGCTTGTGCTTTAATGAATCGATTGGGTATCTGAAGCTTGATCTTCCGTCGCCGCTTGGTCAGGCGGTCGTACCTCTTCGGGCCTGCGCTCCGCCGTTCGCAGTTCGTAGGACGGCGCGCTGCCGTCGGTTGGCGATGGTCGACTGGAGTGGGGCCGTGAGGACGCGAAGACTCGGGAGGTCTGCCGGTTCAGAGCTTTCGGACGTTACCTTTCTCGAGGGAATTCGCCAACAGTACCCATTGCTGAAAAAAAAACCACCGTCGAGTACGACGGTGGCGTTTCCGAGAAATCGAGGGAAGCAACCGACTCCGATCAGATCAGGCCGTCGATGGGTTTGCCATCGTCGACGAGCTTGATCGGGCGGCCCCGAGGCGTGGTCCACTGGGTGGCGAGGTCGAGTCCCATCGCTTTGGTCATGGTGGCGATGACGTCCATCGGGCCGACGGGGCGATCGATGATGTCGACTCCGTCCTTGTCCGTTTCGCCGATGATCTGGCCCCCCTTGATGCCGCCACCCCCCAGGACCACCGACCAGCTTCGCGGCCAGTGGTCGCGGCCGGCGTCTTGGTTGATCCTTGGGGTGCGGCCGAAGTCGCCCATCCAGGCGATGACCGTGCTATCGAGCAGGCCGCGTTGATCGAGGTCGGCAACCAGGGCGGACATCCCCTTGTCGAGCTCGGGGAGCAACCGCTTTGAGAGGGTGTCGAACGCATTGGCGTGCGTGTCCCAGCCGCCGAGGCTGACTTCGACGAACGTCACGCCCATCTCGACCAGTTTGCGAGCCATCAGGCAGCCCGCGCCGAAGGAGTCTCGGCCGTAGGCGTCGCGAACCGCCGGCGGTTCGCTGTCGAGACTCAGCGCGGCCCTCGTGTAGTCGGAACGCATCATGCGCACCGTCTTCTTGTACACGGCCTGGTGGTCCGTGGCCCCTGGCCCCCGGCGCTGAGAAATGAAGTTACGTTCGACCAGGTCGAGCATCTGGAGCCGACGGGTCATGCGATCGTCGCCGACGCCGTTGGGGGGCGAAAGGTTGGCCACCTTGCCGTTCGGGTTCGAAACGACGAACGGGGAGTAGGCCATCCCCAAGAATCCCGCCCCCACCCCCGGACCGTTGATCGAGATGGCATGAGGCAGAGCGAGATCCTGGTTTCTGGAACCCAGCTCATAAGCAAATGCCGAACCGAAGCTGGAGTGGACCACGGTCGGGTTGGGGGTGTACCCCGTGTGGAGAATGTAGGTGCCGCGGTCGTGATTGCCTTCCTTCGAGTTGAGCGAGCGAACGATGCTCAGATGCTTCATCTGCTTGGCGACGTTCGGCAGGTGCTCGGAGATCAAGACACCGTTGGCTGAGGTTTCGATCGGTTTGAACGGGCCGCCGTTCTTGTCGCTCTCGGGCTTCAGGTTCCACGTATCCATGTGGCTGGGACCGCCTCCCATCCACAGCAAGATGCAGCTCTTTGCCTTCTTGCGGGGCTGCTGAGCGTTCGCCTCGAGCGTTCCGAGAAACTGCATGGCCGGGACGGCCATGGCGCTGGTCGCCACATGGCCGAGGAAGTGTCGGCGGGACATCCCGCTGGGAAGGATCAGGCGGTCTGACATCGGTCGGAAACCCCCTTGAGCCTCGGTTTGAGGCGGTTTCGGGATGACGCGTTCCAGGGAATACCCTCCCCGGCCCGGCAATTGGGTTCAGTGGTTCAGGATGAACTCATTGGAGTTGAGCAGAGCCCAGAAGAGATCTTCCAGGACGTACACCGTGTCGGGATTCGATCCCAGAACGGTTCGAGACATGCTCATTTCGCTCCGCGAGGGATGACGACTCAAGGCGGCGAGAAACAGGTTGTTCACCATGTAGATCTCGGGAGCAGTCTTGCCCTGGCGGAGGGCACGGACCTTCAAGTCGTCAAGGAAGCTGCCCGATTTGCCGCCGACGGCTTTCTCCATGAGCTCGCCGTTCATCATCATGAGGGCTTGCGGGATCGTGCCGTTAAAGGTGGTCCCCTCCCCTTCTTCGTCGTTGGCGAAGGCAAAGACGAACTGGCCTAGCCAAGCGTCCCGCTGCTTGTCGATGTTCTTGGCTCCGGCCGCCTTGTGGGCCGCGGTCGCCGTGAGTAGCGAGTCGAAGAGTTGTTCGGGAGTGAGAGGCTTCAGGATCATATGGCTGAAGAGCGTCTCATCCTTCTCGTTCCCCTTGGTCATCGCGCTGGAGAGGTTGTAGGCCTGGCTATTCATGATCCAGCGCACCAAAGCCTTGATGTCGTATCCGTGGGTCCGGAACTCTTTGCCCAAGGCGTCGAGCAGTTCGGGATGGCTGGCTGGATTGTGTGCACCGAAATCATCAACGGGATTAACAAATCCACGGCCGAGGAAGTGCCCCCACATCCGATTCACAAAGGCTTTGGCGAAGTCTTCGTTCTTGGGATCGGTAATGAGTTTCCCGAGCTCGACGCGGCGATCAACATCGGTTCCTTGGCTGATCTTGCGTCCGTCGAGGAAGCGGGGGAAGACGACGTCCACCAAGCCGTTTCGCTTGTCGAAGCTGACGAAGGCATTGGTCGGGTCATCACTCATCTCGGTATGGTCGTAAACCTCGGCCCCCGTCGTGTCTTCCTTGCGGATCTCTTCGGTCTTCACCCCTTTGAAGAAGGCGTTGATCCCCCAGAAGTCGACTTGTTTCCAATCGTTTGAAGGGTGGTCGTGGCACTGTGTACACTGGATCTGCTGACCGAGGAATACCCGGGTGGTCACCGAGGTGAGAGGGACGGCCCCCATTTCCAGGTGCGAGAGTGGGAAGTTGACCGCACCATTCTCCTTGTTGGATCCCTTCGCGGTGATCAAGTCATAAGCGATTTCGTTCCAAGGCCGGTCGGCATTGAGCTGCTGGCGCAGCCAGGACGAGAGTGCGGCGCGATCGATCATTCGATCCTGCGTCTTACGCCCGATCAGGACCACCGTCCAGACGTTGCCGAAGTTCTTGGCGAAATCCTCGTGTTTCAGCAGGTATTCAACCAGCTTCGCCCGTTTCCCCTTTTCTCGGACGTGCAGGAACGCCGTCGCCTCTTCGACATTGGGAATTCGGCCCAGGACATCGAGATACGCCCGGCGCAAGAATTCCTCGTCCGTGCACTCGCGCGAGGGTTTGATTTTGGCCTCATCCCAGGCTTGCCGGATCATTTGATCCAAGAACCCCGGCTTCAGCATCGCACTGGTCGAGTCGTGGGCGGAACTCGCCGTGGTCGTGACGGCCTTCGGCTTTTGTTCACTTTTCTCACCTGCCCGCGCGAACGAAAGCCCCATGAGGATCGTCGGAATCGCACAAGCCGTCGCTGTATGCTGGATCACTCGCCATCCAGAACCCAATTTCATCGTCCCACTCCTGATAGAGGCTGAGGCCTGACGAATCGGAACGCGCGCTCGACTTGTCTCTCGGGAAGTGAGGGGAGCTGCTTAACTCCCAGGTTATGCCAAATTCTCTAGCCGGGTCAAAGAGATTCTGCAGGGAAGCAATGAGTTCTGTGTGATTGACTGCATCTGGGTGTGCATTAAAGGACGCACGGTTAATACGTAGGTTGGTTGCATGTGTGACGAGCCAGCCGGGATTTTGACCCGAAGTCGCGACTCCCAAGTGTCTAGTCGAGAACAACTTGGCGTCATGCATGCAATTGGTCGCGGATCGGTTACTTCATCGCGCGGGATTGACGGAGAGAGTAGAGTAGCCTCTGTCACGTCAGAATCGGTCACGAGAAGCTCGGCCTACCAAAAACCGCTGTACACAGAACGTGTGCGGATAAGCCACTATTGATGGTCAGAAAAGAAATATCCGGGGTGCCCTACGGGCACGAATCCCGAAGGTGGCTCCGATTGGATCATACGGACTAAACTTTCCTGGCTCTCAGTAAAGCGGTTTACGATCAGATTATTACAGAATCCCAGGCTATGTCGATGAGCCGGCGGGTGTTACGGGTGGGTTTGTCCACGGATGTCTTCCACAGAGCATCTTGTCTTCGATTGGGCGACGTGATCAGACAGGATGCCATCCGGGCGAAAACCTATGCCGGATCTCGACTTTGGAGAAAGCCGAGACCGGATGGGCCGCCGGACGGGAAGGATCCTGCGAACTCGTGCGAAGTGTCTGTCGTCCGGAATAGCTGAGACGAGAGAGAAGTGTCAGGCGCTTTCGCGATGGAAGTGAATCTCGTGCAGGCGGCGATAGAGAGGGGAGTTGCGGCGCAGCTCGCTGTCGGTTCCGACGGCTTCGATCCGGCCGGCGTTCATCAGGACGATCCGGTCGGCGAACTGGAGCGACCCCAGGCTATGGGTAATGAGGAAGGTGGTTCGATCGCGGGCAAATTCCTCGATCGCCTTGCGGATGAGGGCTTCGTCCTGGATGTCGACAGCGCTGGTAGCTTCGTCGAGGATGAGGATCGCCGGATCACGCAGCATGGCGCGGGCCAGCGCGATACGTTGCCGCTGTCCGCCCGAGAGTCCGAGACCGCGTTCGCCGATCACCGTATCGTAACCGTTGGGTAGCGCCGTAATGAACTGGTGTGCATAAGAACGCTTTGCGGCGGCGATGATGGCTTCGCGCGAGGCTCCCCGTTGGCCGTAAGCGATGTTGTTGGCGATCGTGTCTTCGAAGAGGATCGTCTCCTGGATCACGATACCGATCTGCTCACGGAGGCTGCGGAGTTGAACGTCGCGGAGATCATGACCGTCGATGCGGACCGAACCGGACAGTACGTCCCAAAAACGGGGGAGAAGATTCATCAGCGTTGACTTGCCGCATCCGTTCTGGCCGACGAGCGCGATCATCTCGCCGTGGCGGACCGTCAAGTTGATGCCGCGCAGGACGGGCTCACGATCATTGTAGCCGAAGACGACGTTGTCGAATTCGACGGTGCGACTGTGGCGTGATAGCCGCTTCACTCCCGCTTTATCGCCCACCTTGGGCTGTCGATCCATGAGAGCGCAGATGCGGTCCGCCGCGGCGGCCGCACGTTGGATCCGGGAATGAACGTTGGCCAGCTTACGAACGGGATCCGAGATCCCGGCGAGAACCGCGTACAGCGCGAGCAGGTCTTCGATTGCCATCGGCTGTGAGGCCAACTGCAGCTTGAACCCGCCGAGAACCAGGAAAATTGTGTCTTTGAGAACCAGGTACGACCCGGCCAGCAAGGCGATCGAGACCGTCGTCAGCGCCAAGATTTCCAGCACGGGGTCGGAGAGCGCATCGATGGTGGCCACCCGAACGCTCTTCTTGTAGAGACTCTTCGTCTCCAGGAAAAAGCGGCGACGCTCGCGCCGCTCCATCGTGTAGGCCTTGACGACGACGATCCCCTGGAAGGTTTCCTGGAGGATCTTATAAATCGTCGACATGCTTTCCAACGATCGCCGTACAGCGCGTTTCATGATCTGGCCGGCCCGCTTGGCCGTCATCGCCGAAACGGGGACAAGGACGAGGGCCAGGAACGTGAGGCGCCAATTGAGATAGACTGCGATGCTTAAGCAACTGATAATGCGTAGCGGTTCCCGGATTAGCTTGCTGAACAGGGTGTTGAGCCCCTGGCCAACCGAGTCCATATCGTTGGTGAACCGCGAAATGAGCTCGGCCGATCCCTGATCGCCGAAACTCGATAAGTCGAGGGCCATCGTCCTGCGATAGAAATGATTGCGCAAATCGAAGAGAGTCAACTGCATCACGTCGGCGACGAGCACTTCCTGCATAAACACGAAGAGCCCCTTGAGAGTCACTCCCAGCATGACCAGCCCGAGGAGCAAGACCAAGGTTGGATATCCTTCGTGCGGCAAATACTTGTTGACCCTGGGCTGTATCCATTGGTACCGCTTGAGCCAGGTCATGGCTGTGGCGTGCTCTCGTGTCAGGCTGGCGCGACGACTCTCGATCGGGATCGAGTGTGCGTGATGCTTGACGTCGTCAAAGAGGATTTTGAGCTCGTCGCGACGAGCCTCGGCAATCGCGAGATTCCGTCGCGCGACGCGGAGGTCGAGTTGATTGCGGCGCAGAGCTTTATCATTGCCGCCGCCCATGATGCCCGGGACGTCGACCTCCTGCTGAAGGAGTCTGGCAACATTCTCCTCGTGTTTCCCGACGTCCTTGTACACCGACGAGAAGCGCTGGACGAGTCGAGGATCGCGAGGGTTACTTACACCCTGGACGAAGTCGACTTCCTCAAGCCGGGCTTCGCACTTTTTCAAAATGAGCTCTTGGGTCGCGATCTCTTCGGCAACCCACTTCTGACAGTTCTCGTTGTAGAAGAGAATCTTCAGAAGTGGAAGAACGGTCGCGATATCGCCGGCGTAAAGCATGGCGACCATCAGGGCGCAGCCCAGCGAGACCCCGAACCGGAACCGGTATGGCCAGGCGAAACGCACAAGGCGGGCGAAGTTCTTCATGGTTAGCGAGCGCCCAAGACGTGTTTACCCAAAAGCGTCCTTGCCTCTCCTCGGCAATCGCGGAAGCGTGCCGAGAAATTGGGCTCGCGACGATGTACCACGAGTTCGCAAACTTGGCAATGCGAGTCTGGTAACACAGGAAGCTAGAGACTCCACAGGAAAATTCTGTCTTGGAAAACTCGCGAGTTGGGGCTAAGATCCAGGCCGCGAAGGTCTCGGAGTTTTCCCGACGACCGATTCAACCGTCAGGGAGGACGGGATGAAGGTACTCGCGCTCGTTGATGCGCCCGACCACGTCTGCTGCCGCTACCGAATACGAGCGTTCGAGCCCGCCCTCAGCGATGCCGGATGTCAACTGACCCTGCGCGGACTGGTTCGTGGAGTCGTCGCTCGGTGGTTGCAGTTGCGCCGGGTCTCTGAATACGATGCCGTGATCCTTCAACGCAAACTACTGCCGAGCTGGCAGCTCGCCGCGTTGAGGAAGCGATCCCGTCATTTAGTTTTCGACTTCGACGACGCCGTCCTTTACCGGGATTCGTACGACGCCCGAGGGCCTCACTCCTTTCGGAGAGAGCGCCGGTTTGCCCAGACCGTACGATTGGCAGACTCCGTGATCGCGGGCAACGACTTTCTGGCCGACTGTGCCTTGCGCGCCGGCGCGAGCCCTGAACGTGTTCGAGTGATTCCAACTTGTGTGGACACAACGCGTTACATGCCGCGTTCTCGTCACGGTGAAAACCCGAGCGGTTTGGATCTGGTCTGGATTGGCTCGTCGAGCACGCTGCAAGGACTCGAGCAGCGGCGGATGTTGTGGGAAAGAATCGGCAGGGAGCTTCCGGGGGTCCGCTTGCGCCTGATTTGCGACCGATTCCCCGAATTCGGGCCGTTGCCGGTCGTCCCCATCGCCTGGAACGAGACGAGCGAGGCGGCAGCCTTGGCTTCGGGGGATGTCGGCGTGAGTTGGATCCCCGATGACCTTTGGAGCCGCGGCAAGTGCGGGCTCAAGGTGGTCCAATACCAGGCGGCCGGGTTGCCGGTGCTGACCAATCCGGTTGGGGTGCACGTGCAGATGGTTGTCCCCGGAAAGACCGGTTTGCTCGCCGAAACGGACGACGAATGGATGGCCGCGATCCGGGAGCTGCTGCGGGATCCAGAAGCGCGTCAGCGGATGGGGACTGCCGCGCGAGCTTCGGTTGAGGTCGGATACTCGGTCGCAGCATGGGCTGAGTCGTTTGTGTCGTCGGTCGTCGCGCCGCCGCCCGCGCCGATGGTTCGGGGAGAGGTCGCGTTGCACCATCCGAAGCCACGAGAAAGGCCTGGGCTGAGATCGCACTCCTCGATCCCCAAACCACCCTCGGATTTCGAGGCTGCGCGGGTATCGGTATCGGACGGTTAAGGATTCGACGGCTTCGTCAGGGCGGACGAATGAGTTGGCTCTTCAAGAAAGTAGCACAATCTGATCCCTCGGAGCGTCTCTTCGAGCCGCCGCATTGGACCTGGTGCCAGGCCGGTGACGTGGGTTGGTGGGTGCGCGGAGATTGGGGGGAAACCCTCGTCGGCCCTCGGGGCCTGCGCCTTGACGAGTGGCGCCGCAACGGCCAGCTCACGGTCGTGAAGACGGGGCCACATCGGATCGTCTACCGCGCCGAGCTGCCGGAAGGGGCCATTTTCGTCAAGCATTACCTGGTTCCCGGGATTCGTGCCAAGGTTCGTCAGTGGTTCCGTCGCGGGAAGGGGCGGAACGAGGGAAGGCGCACACGTTACCTCGACCAGATCGGTGTGCCGACGATCACGCCGATTGCCCTCGGCGAACAGCGCAAGCGTTTCTTCTTGCTCGAGAATTATCTGGTCACGCATGCGATTCCCGAGATGGTCCCGCTCGACGAGTTCGTTGAGCGCCGGCTTGCCGATTGGCCGCTCGATCGGCAGGCGCGGATTCGGCAGTCGCTCGCCGAAGCCCTGGGGGTGATGACGGCCCGGCTTCATAACTCCGGCTTCGTCCACCAGGACTTCCATCCCGGCAACATCCTCGTTCGCATGGGGGCCGATGATCGTCCCGAACTGGCGATGATCGACCTCGATGCGCTTCGGGTCTGCCGTCCGCTCAATTGGTCCGAGGCGCAGTTGAATCTCGCGCTTTTGAATCATTACTTCTGGCTTCGTTGCGGGCGAGCCGATCGCCTTCGCTTCCTCAAGACCTATCTCAAGTCGCGCTCGGGATCGATTCCCAAACCCGGTGCGTTCGCACACGGCATTGAAGCCGCCACGCGGGCCTGGGCCGAGCGGCTTTGGAGGCGATGGGGACGTCGTTGCCGTGGCAGCAACAAGTACTTCGAGCGCTATCGCAGTTCCCGATCGTGGTCGGTTGCGTCCCGGGAACTCGACCCGGCGGTCATGGCCCGGCTCCTGGCCGACCCGGACGCGCCCTTCACCGACGAGGGAACGATCGTCCTCAAGCAGTCGCGGACGACGACCGTCGCCGAAACGACCCTCACCGTCAAAGGGCACGCCACGCGCGTAATCTACAAGCGATTCAACCGTCGGGCCTGGATCGACCCCCTCTTGACCTGGTTCCGACCCTCTCGCGCCTGGCAGTCGTGGCAGGCGGGGCAACATCTGGCGAGTCGGGCCATTCCCACGCCGCGGAACCTGGCGTTCATCGCCCGTCTGCGACCATTTCATCACGATCCGTTGTTCTGGTATCTGCCCCACGAGACGTATCTGATCACCATCAAAGAAACCCAGGCAATGACGCTGAGCGACTACGTCCACGGCTACTTGCCTACCCTCGACGCAGCGACGCGTCGCGAGCGGATCCGACGGCTCACGCTGGCCCTGGCGCGGTTCTTACGGGTGCTGCATGAACGTTCGCTCTCGGATCGTGACCTCAAGGCCTCGAATCTTCTGGTTTTGGGGGATCCCGACGCCCCGGAATTGCGTCTGAGCGTGATCGACCTGGTCGGTGTCCGACTCATTCATCCCTTGCCAAAGCATCGCCGGATCCAAAACCTGGCGCGTCTGAACCTCAGCCTGGCGGATGTGCCGGGGCGGACGCGAACTGACGCTCTTCAGTTCCTTCGTACGTATCTTACCTGGGGACTCTCTCCCCGCAACGATTGGAAAGGATTCTGGCGAGCGATCGCCGAGTCGAATCGAACGAAACGCGAACGAAACCAGCGTCGAGGACGCGTCGTGAGTTGATATTGAGCTTGGATTGAGCGAGGCAACGTGGCACGCACCTGAACCGATCGAACCGCCGAGGCTCCGATGATGCAGGAGACACGATCAACCCGACTTCTCCCGATCGTCTGCCTAGTGGCCACGCTGGGGTTTGGTGGTTGCGCAACCCTCAGCGGTGAGCAGGGAGAACCACTCGTCCCCACCCGCTATCGGACGGCGACGGGGCCTTACGCGGTCTACTCCAACTTCCCGATCCCCAACGACGCTCCGGCTATCCGCAGCTTGCAGTCTCTGGAAAGTGATATCGCCTCCCGGCTCGGGATTCGGGTCGAATCCGAGCAACCCGAGCAGACTCCGGTCGAGGTCTATATCCTCAACGATCGCCAAAGTTTTTCACATTTCCTCAAATTTTATTATCCAGAGCTTCCTCCTCGTCGCGCCTTTTTCATCGCGCAAGGATCACAGCGAGTTGTGTTCACGTTCATGGGAGATCGCCTTGAGGAGGACCTGAGGCATGAGGCGACGCACGCTCTCTTGAACGTCGTTTATGGCGACCTTCCCCTTTGGCTCGATGAAGGCCTGGCGGAATATTTCGAAGGGCCGACCGGGCGGCAGGGATTGAACTCCGAGCACCTCGGCAAATTGCCTCACGACCTCGCCGCAGGTTGGCGACCGGACCTGGCCAGGCTCGAAGCACTCAAGACCGTGCGTGAGATGACCCCCCGTGACTATCGTGAGTCTTGGGCCTGGGTCCACTACCTCTTGAACGAGTCGAAACCCGGTACATCGGTCTTGCTCACGTACCTCAATGACCTCGCCAAGGATACGAACACGCCCCCCCTGTCCTCTCGCCTTCGAGGCGTCGACACCAGGGCTTCCCGGGAACTGATCGCGCACCTCGATCACATCCGCTCGCAGCCGGTGGCCGCACTCCCTGCTTCGACCACCACAACTACGGTGAGCACCGACTCGACGGTTCGCCTTCAAGACAACGCCGTCGACTCGTCGCGGTCGTCGCTGCCTCGTCGTAGTAGCTTGTGGACACGTCTCCGCGGCATTTTCGGCCTCTGAGTCGTGCCGCCCACTCTATAAATCAAGAAAAGCGTTTGTGTAGGGTTGACCTTGATCTGTCGAGGTGATCGCGAACGACTTCGGCAGACCAAGGCCTACCCTACTCGAGTCGAAGTGGTGCGCATCCCGATTCATTGACGAACCGGTGCGGCAGAGGTCAGTGCTTTGCCGTGATCGGCACCCGATTGATTTTTGATGCGAGGATGAAATCGTTTTCGGACAGCCCACCGATGGCGTGGGTTGTCAGTTCAACGGTGATTTGACGGTAGCCTTCGAGATGGAGGTCGGGGTGATGCCCCTCCTGCTCGGCGAGGTCAGCCAGTTTGTTGAAGAAGTCGATCGCAGCGAGATAGTTCTTGGCCGTCCAGTGGCGACGGATACGTTGACCTTGATGCGTCAGTTCCCAGCCTTCGACCTGGGAGAGCAAGGCTGTGGCCTGATCGCTCGAGAGTGGCGTGGCTCCCCCTTCACAAGGGAGGCAGTGCTTTTGAGCCAGGTCTTCAGCGCTAAAGGTGCTCATGGCAATCTCTACCCGGGATGTGGGGCAGCCTAACGGAAGCTTTCTTGCTCGTTGGGGAAATCTCCGGAGGCAACGTCGGCGACGTACTGGGCGGCTGCCCGGCGAATGGCGTCGCCTAGTTCAGCATAGCGTCGAACGAACTTGGGGCGAAAGCCCTCGAAGAGGCCGACCAGATCGGGGGTGACGAGGACTTGGCCGTCGCACTTCGGACCCGCCCCGATGCCGATGGTCACGATCGGAAGCTCTTGGGTGATCCGTGCCGCCAGTTCGCTCGGGATGCACTCGAGAACCAGGGCAAACGCACCGGCGTCCGCCACGGCCCGCGCGTCCGCAAGAATTTCATCGATGTCGCGCTGGACCTTGAAGCCTCCCAGACGGCGGACCGACTGAGGAGTGAGCCCAACATGGCCGACCACCGGCACATCGGCCTCGACCAGAGCACGGATGGTGGCCGCGGAGCGCCGGCCTCCTTCGAGCTTGACCGCCCGGCACTCGGTCTCCTTGAGGAACCGGCCCGCGGACTCGATCGCCTGCTCGGGCGAGACCTGGTAGCTCAGGTAGGGCATGTCGGCCACGACCAGGGCCCGACGCGCCGCACGCGCGACCATTTCGACGTGGTAGACCATCTGGTCCATCGTCACCCGCAGGGTCGTGCTGTGCCCTTGCACGACCATGCCAAGCGTATCGCCCACGAGTAGGCAGTCGACCCCGGCCTCGTCCAGGAGACGGGCGGTCGGATAGTCGTAGGCGGTCAGCATGGTGACCTTACGACCCTCCTGCTTCCAGCGGGATAAATCAGGGGGTGTGACGGCCGATTCAACGGGTGCCATCCGGCGCTTCCTCTTTAACGGTCAAGTCCGCCAGCAAGACGCCGGGCCGGGCTACTACGATTTTGTATCGCCGTCCGATTGCTTTGTGCAAGGCCAGACGGACGCGGTCGTCCGTGGCGACGTCCGCAAGGTATCGGGCTCCTTGCCTTTTGTAGAACGCGATAAGGGCGAGTGGATCGCGACGATCCAGTGTCCCTCCCCACTCCCCGGCCGCTCGCATCGCAGCATCTCCTGTGAGCTCGAGTCTGCATCCTCTGCGATCGGCTTCAAACAAGAGCGCCTCGGGAGCGACGACCAGGGCATCGTTGGGAACATGGTCCTGGATCGCCTTGGCGGCTTCCCGGAGATGAGACCACTCCGGAGGCGTCCGCCAGGTCGACCGACTCTGGACCGCCGAGAGTCCGAGCAACGCCAGGCCGACCGCAACCGCGAGTGGGCGTTGACGTGCGCCCAGCCAGACGAACGATCGTCCCACGCCGACGGCCATCACCGGAGCGAGCATCAGCCAATAATATTCGTGATGCAATTTCGCTGCCAAAAGCGACAGTGTCATCAAGACCGTGGCCGTCCAGATCCGCCAAAGGCTGTCGAGCCCTCGGATGGCCAGAGCGCCGACCGCTCCGAGGAGGAATCCGAGAGGCGTGAAGGCCCGAACGCACAAGAATTTGCCAATGTTGGCCCAGGTCGTGACGTGAAGGAGGGCCGTCGGTACCAGAACCCGCATCCAGATCGCACGATTATCGGCCGAGGCTCGCGAACCGCCTCCGTCGGCGATGGCGCTGGCCGCGTGCAGATACCAGAGCAAGGCAGGAACGACCAGGAGACCGATTTGGGCGCACCTCGCTAACCAAATCCGCCGTTCTTTCCCTGAGCCCGACGCTCGATCCTCCGAGACGTCGCGTCGATGTCGAAGGGTGATCAGCGGGACGAGCAGAGGCGCCCAAACAATCTTCAGAGCAAGTCCGACCGCAATCAAGACGCCTCCAGGGATGATCCAGCCCTGGCCGTCGCCGCGTTCGTATTGATCCCAGCAACGAAAGCCGGCCAGCAGGCAGCCGAGCATCATGGCGTCGGGTTGGAACGCTCTGCCGTAGCGGATGGTGAGCGGAAAGAAGGTAAAGGCGGCCAGGGCCAAAATCGCGACGACTCCCCCTTCGCGGCGTCGCGTGAGTCCAAAGAGTCCCCATCCACCCAGCGTCATCGCCAGTGCCGAGACCAGGCGGCCCGCCGGCTCGAGCTCGAGGCCGGTGAGTCGATGGAAAGCGACCACTGTCGCCGCATAGATCGGCGGCTCGACCCAGAAGAAATTCGGGAAGGGTGCCGTATCCAGCTTCGGGTGGAGGAAGCCCGAGCCACGATCCAGGTTGCGCGCCACCATGGCCGTCGGAATCTGACGCCCGACGTAGTTTTCGACGATCGGTTGGTCCCAGCCGACGGTACGGAGACCGAACGTCGCGAGAAGTAGGGCTGAGAGAACCAGCCATTCCTGAGATGGGCGCAGAGGTAGCCTCCTGACCTCCTCGCAAGGCACCGCTCGACTCCTGTCCGAAGCGGTGATGAAAGCTGTGGGATCATAACGATCGGTCAACGAGAGGGTCAAGTGAACGATGAGGAGCGTGGGAAGGATCGTGGAGTCCTCAAAGCATGTTCAGTGAGGCCGGCTGAGTGCGCCACAACCGGTGAACTCGTGACTCAAGAATCAGGTCACGGGTGCTCTCGCAAGGGGAAGGAATCGCCGAGATCCGCCTCCGTAACTCGGTTACGCGCAGCATGATCTCCTAAAGATATCGAGTTTGACTTTTGAGAAAAACATCCAAAAAAGCTTTGCCTTGGCAGAGAGGAAATGTCACGATTTGTTAGTCAGTCACTTCTCAAATTTTTCGGTTCTTCTTTTCGGCGACAAGCGCGACCGCAATATGAGGAACCTGCCTCTGTCAGCGCGGTCTGCGCGGACGTGGGAGACAAGAGATGCATGTCCGAGATGTCCTCAAGTCGAAAGCCGGCCATGTAATTACCATCGAGGCAGACGCGAAGGTTGCCGAAGCCATCGCACGCTTGGTTCAAAACAACATCGGTTCCTTGCCCGTGGTCAACGATGATGGTCGGATGATTGGTATCCTGAGCGAGCGCGACGTCCTTCGCGGGTTGCACAACTGCGGAGAACGGTTCCAGAGGATGCGAGTTGGTGAAGTGATGACGCCGGCACCCGTCACCTGCAACCTGGAGGATGACGTTGACGACGTGATGGGGCACATGAGCGAGCGACGGATTGCCAAGGTCCCGGTCTTGGATGGAACGCAACTGGTCGGGATCGTTTCCGTGGGAGACGTGATCAAGCTGATGTATGAACGCGTGAATTCAGAAAACCAGCACCTGATGTCCTATATCCACGGGTCTCTCTGAGACAATGCCGGGCCTCGCCGCGCGGGCGACGGATCCCCACGTCACGATCGAGAGCCGTGCGAGGTCGAGCAATCTGGGAGAGCGACTTCGGCCGGCGGTGGCGACCGGCCGAAGGTCGGGAGGCGAGCACGCCTCGATGGCACCAGGCGACGGGGTTACGGTTGCCGCAGGAACTCCAGGAGGTCGGCGACCCCTTGCACGCCAAGTGACTCTTCAAGGCCTTCAGGCATGAGAGAGCGACCACTGGAACGGAAGTCTTCGATCTCGGAGCGGAGCACGGATTCCTCTGTCCCCTCGGCGCGTCGGAGCTTGAGGCTCGAGGCGGTTTCCTCGGCCAGGAGACCGGAGAGAACCTGTCCCTTCGTCGTCACGAGCAGGTAGCTCACGAAGTCGGGAGCGACGTCCTTATTCGGGTCGAGAATGTCGTTGAGAAGAGCCGAAGGGGGACGGCCGGCGATCCCGGAGAGGTCGGGACCGACCCGGTTCCCTTTACCTCGGCGCTGGTGGCATGTCTGACAATTCTTGGCAAACAGTTCCTCACCCCTTTGTGCGTTCCCTGACATCCCCAGGGCCGGGAGATAAGCTTGAACCACCGCGCGGCGGTCGGTCGCGACGGACTTCGCCAGCAACGCCTCGGCCCGCTTGCGCAAGGCCGTGTCACGGATCCGGCGAAGCCCTTCAAGTCCCGAAGCGTCGAGCTCGGTCAGGCCAATCGTGTCTTGCTCGAGCGCATCGACCAGTTGGCTTGCGAGCACCTCGGAGCTGAGTAGCGATGCGATCACCTCGCGCCGGGTGGCCGTCCCCAGATCCTTCCATGCATTCAGGATCCGCGAGGCCAAAGCTGGAGTGCCGACGACCGAGATTGCTCGAGCCGCGGCGAGCTGGACCGGCACCGGCTGATCGGCTTGCAACAGGCTCGGGATGATCTCCGAAACGATACGCGGCCGGCACGAAACCAGGATCTGAAGCGCCTGAACGCGGCTGTCGGGGCGTGCTTTGCCGTCACCGGCTAGCTTTTCGGTCCGCGGCAAGAGGGCATCGACGGCAGCCGCGAGGGGTTGATGCTCCGACGACGGCGCTTTGATCAGATCATGGAGCGAAGGCCCCGATCGTGAAAGGCCGTCCGCGAGTCCGGCCAGAAGGGCGATCCGTCCCAGGTCGGCTTCATTCTCGGGACCGGGCGTGAGTCGAGTAGCCAGATCCTTGATCTCTTCGGGTTTGCGGCGAACTCCCAGAATGGACGCCGTCTGCGTGAGCAACCGGGTCTGCGCCGGGCTTGGCGAAGCAAGCCAATCGGGATGTTCCGTGAGGAGAACCTTGAGGAACGGACTCGCCAGGTCTCGAAGGCCGCTGAGAATCGCGATCCGCATCCAGTCGTCGGTTGCGTCTCGGGCCGCGATCTTGGCGAGTGCCGTGGCTGCTGGACTTCCCCCGATGTCTCCGAGGCCGATCGCCGCCTGGAAGCGGACCCTCATTTCGGAGTCGTCGGCCAGGCTTGCGAGGTCGTCGGCCAGGTTGGGACGACTTGCCGCCAGCCGTGCCGCGTTTTCACGGACGTGAGGTTCCGTGTCATGGAGTGCTTGTTTTAGCAAGGTTTCACCAAGGCTGCTCAGGCCGTCGAGTGTCCAGAGTGCGTGCAACCGCGCCAGCGGGTTGGGAGAGGAGCGAACCGTTTTCGCAAGCTCTGGAGCTGCGGTCCGGTCTTGGCGTTCGACGAGAAGGCGCTGGGCCGTGTCGCGCCACCAGCCGTTGGGATGCCCCAGCAAAGGAACGAGTTCCTTGGCGTCGGCTCGGCTCAAATGAGGTTCGTCCCTCGCCGTTCGAGGCGCATTCTTGGGGCCGATCCGCCAGATCCGTCCTCGATTGTGCCAACGTCGAAAATCGACCGACTTCCGGAGATCTTCGGGAACGAATTGGGGGTGTTCCACCATCTCGCGGTAGAAGTCGACGAGATAGAAGGCTCCATCGGGGCCGGTCGCCAGATTGACGGGTCGGAAGCATAAGTCGGTCGACGCCAGGAATTCCTTGTTCTGTTCGACGCGTTTCGCCATGAAGGTAGGGCCTTTGGGGACGAGTTCGCGACGATGAACGAGATTCAAAAGCGACTCACATACAAACGCGTTGCCATGATAGGCTTCCGCAATCGCATCGCCGCGATAAATCGTGGATCCGCAGCTCGCATTGAAGAAGGCGACCGATTCTCGGTTGAACCGGGCTTGGGTGGGGCTGATCGAGAAGACACGGTCGGGGTCGGCCGGGTCGAGGATCGACTCCACCGACGTTGACTCGGCGAGATAAGGATTACGGCTCAGTGTTCGTTCCTCGAGCACGACGTGGCGGAATGGGATCGTGTTCCAGGACGGAAACCGGTTTCCCCAATCATCGCGGGGGAGGCCGAACTGGCTGAAGCCAGCGACCGCCTCAACTTCGCCGGTGGCCGGGCGGAAGCGGAAATCGCGATGCCTGGTGGCGACCGCCTTGGAGGGGGGATCCTCAGGGCGACGGATTTCCCCCTCACTACGACCGTTCGCTCCGTAGACCCAGTTGTCGAGGCCCCAGGTCAGACCATTCACGCGGAGTTGCGTGTTTCCCTCGCCGAATCCGGTCAGGACGACCTTCCGCACCTCAGCGCGGCCATCACCGTCCTTGTCCTGAAAGAACCAGATGTTGGGTGCGGCCGTTACCAAGACGCCGCCGTTCCAGGGAAGAACGCTGGTCGGGTAGGGCAAGCCCTGGGCGAAGACCGTGACATGCTCGAACTTGCCGTCATGATCGCGATCTTCAAGCCTTCTGATCTGTCCGGCCGTTGGCCCAGAGGGATAGTCGATCATTTCGGCGACGAACATCCGGCCGTCCTCATCCCAGGCCACGGCCACCGGGCTGGTAACATCCGGCTCCGCGGCCACGAGTTCCATGGTCAAGTTGGGATCGGCCAACCGGAACCTGGCAAGCTCCTCTGAGGGGGACAGGGGCACGGGTCCAGTCTCCGCTCCGGTAGCGACTCGTCCTCCTAAGAGAATGAGGGGGATGAGCATCAACGGGCGGAGGCGGAGCAAGGTAGGTCTCATGGCGTCGTTCCGTGGTCTGACGGGAGAGATCGGGACGCAGGGAGCTCGGAACCATCCACGGTGGCGAAGCTTGCTTCGCGTGGATGGCTCGGCGCTGGCGTGCTTCCGATCGCAAGCGGATGGAGAATGCTGAACCAATCTGGGAGCACTAGCGGATCGCCACGTGTGCTCCTATGAAAATCCTTTGTAGCGTTGACTCTGACACCCGGTTAGCGCGAGGCGCTCGAGGTGGCTTCGTCGTGAAGTCGCTCGAGCAGTTTCACGGCTTCGGCGGCGATCGCTTCACCGGTGCCACGCTCGAGGTGGCTGTGCAGGCCGGTCCAGACCTGGTAGCCGCCCCGGTCGAAACCGCGCTGGTCGGGGACGTAACCGATGTAGTCGTTCGCGAGTTCGAAGACATAGGTATAACGGAACGGTGAACGCCTCTTGATGTCTTCGCCGAGCACGGTGAAGTATTCGCCCGGAACCCCGACCACGGCCGTATCGCCGATCTGGATCGCCTGAACCCAGGTCTTTCGCTCCTGCCCTTGCAGGGGGGCGAGCTCTTTGCGCATGTCTCGGAAGATGTCGACGACGAACTGGGCGACCTTCGGATCCTTGATCTGTTTCGCTTCATAGTCGACGACCGCCTTGTCGTCTTTGGCTTCGTCGAAGTGCCTCACTTTATACGCGAACTCGCTACGGATCCCCTTCACTTTACGGACGGGGTGGGGTTGGGCCTGAGCGAGTGCGTCGGTCACTGCCCGTGAGATCCGAAGCGTGGCCTCTGCGTTGAGGAGGTCCAGGTTATGTGTCGATCCTGAAGCCCCCTCGAAGAAGAGGAACGTCCCCCCCTTCTCTTTCTCGAGTCCCTGGGCGGCCAGCCCGTAGAAGGAGGGAGACCGGACGTTCCCCTTCGTCGTGCCGATCGTGTGCGTCGAGTGGTTGAAGAGCACGGCTTCCAGCGAACCGTCCGGGTGTCGGAATGCCCAGACCGGAAGTTCGGGGTCGAACGGTCCCGTGGGACGCACCGCATCGGTGAGCGGTCCGGTCCAGAAAATCATGCCGTTGGACAGCTCGAGCCGGCTATTTTTACCGACCGACGATTCTTCGCCCAAGCGGAACGACATGGTCACCGGGCCCAGCCTTTTGGCGGCGGCCAGGGCCGCTTCGACGACCTTGTCTTCGACCTGATGCGTAAACGCTTCCTCACGTTCGTAACCGTGGATCTTGACCGTGGTCGGGGCGTGGTGCGTGTGCGTGGCGTTGATGAGGATGTGGTCGAACGGGATGCCAGTCTCGCGCTCGATCCGCTTCGCGGCGCGGTCCAGGATGTCCCGATTGAGCATCAGGACATCGCAGGCGATCAGGGCGACCTTCGCCCCCTCCGGATCCTGAACCACGATGGCTGAGGCCCGAAGCTCCCCTTCTTGGCCTTGAACCTTGTGGGGTCCGATCCCTCCGCCGATGACCAGGCTGTCATCGGCCTCGAGCTTCGCTGCTGCCGCGCCCGCCTTGAGTTCCCCGGCGGAAGCGCTTGAGCCCAGCGCCAAGACGAGGAACGCGATGCTCCATCTTGTCGGATTCATCAGATTAACTCCCTGAGCCAAATTAAGTTCCCGAAAGCCAGTGAGGAGTGTCCGAACCCCGTCCCGTGCGGCAGGCCAAAACCTACCTCATGGGTTGAACGAACGTACGACGGAGCGTTAACGGGGGGACGATTCCTTCTGACCAACAATCGTGTGGTGCTATCCGATCGAATCAAGGTTTGCTGGCGGGACTGTCATCAAGGCTTCGGATCTCGACGTTCCGGAAGTAGATCTCGGCCGCTTCGATCTCAAGCGCGATGCGGCCTCGGGTAACCGGAGCGGGCTTTCCCGGCTTCTTGGGGTCGACGAGGCGAACGTTGAGGCCTCGGTTCACGACATGACCATTCAGGATATGAGTGGTTGTATCCCCCTTGGCAATGATCTCGGCCGTATTCCAGTCCTCGCGTTCGAATTCACCGGGAAGCCGACGAAGGTAGGCAATCCCCGCTCCACCCAGGACGTAGGGCTGTCCCGCTTGTTCGGGCTCACGGAAGATGGGGCCGAGTTTCTCGTCCTTGGTCTTGGGGTCGATCCAACTGTCGAGTTGGATGCCGAAGAGGGCGATGAGGTCACCGACGTCGGTCTGCTGAACCTGGAACTGGAGCGAACGCGGCCAGACCTGGTCCTCGCCAAGGATGTGGTAGTACAGTCCCGCGTCCCGTTTCAGCGCCAGGCGAGGCTCGAATTTCTTGTCGCCCCAGCGGTACTGAACCCGGAAATGATAGTTCCCATATTCCTTTTCCGTGGCGATGTAACCCATCACCACCTGACTCTTGTCCGGAGTATCTTTGTAGAGATGGATGGCGCCATCTTCGATCACGATGATATGGTCGGGGTCGCTGTTCTTACCGTGCTTCTGGAGGAAGGTATACCAGCCGGTCAGGTCCTTGCCATTGAAGAGCTTTTCGAACTGTCCCGGCGACCCAGCAGAAGGATCGGCGCCGAAACAAGGCGGCTGGACTGCCCCCACCAACGCGCCCACGGCGCAAATCAACAAGCGCGATCGGAATGCCATGCAAATCACTCCGTACTGATCAGGAAGGGTTGAAGGGTCTCGCTCAGGCTCACAAGCTTGGAGCAAAGGAGACCGTGCGGCAAGGGCCGACTCCGCTCGCACGCGGTTTGCCGGCGGTAAGGCGAGAGCGTTTCATTAAGGCAGGAAGAGTCACGGCGGGTGACTAGCGTCCCAATAACAAGCATCAGGTCGCTCGAAGTTCACGACCACCGCGACCCGGAAAAAGTGTCCCCGCTCACGTCGCGAGCTTTGACGGGATGGCAGCAGGCCCATCGGCACGGCAGGGTATGGGGGTGGTGAGCGGGAACTTGCCCGTCAAAGCTTGCGGGGAGGAGCCAGTTGCGAGTGCCTCGCTGATGCCTTCGACCGGCCCGTCCTGAGCGATTTGGCCATGTCCCTCGGTGTTTGCACCAGCGGCGGCGCAGGGGGCATCGTCCCCGGTGGCAGATTCTGGGGGGTGCCCGCTAGCTTATCCTCTCCCTCGCAGCCCGAGAAGACGACGATCAGGAGGAGTGTGACTCCTTGGAACAGGATGGAACGCATAAATCACCTTCTGTCCGTAAGGGAGGATGGGACGCCCCCTCGGCAAAGTGCTGAACGGGAGCGTCCAATGTTCGACTTCGACTCCGATGCCCCCGCTCGATCAATAGGAATCAGAGCTGATGACTTCGCCCATCGCCCGGCTGCCCAACGCCCACCAGGTCGGCAGAGCGATCGAATCTTTGATGAACTTGACGGAGCCGTCGGAGAAGCCGACATTCACGCCCCCCGGGTGGTTGCTGTTGGCCGCTGCCGCTCCGGCCGGCCCGACGAACTGGATGTAAGCGATATCCCCCGAGTTACCGCAGTGGAGGCTGTTGGGGGACGCGACGTGCATATAATTCGCCAGGCTGACATGCGTGGGGTAAGCCAGCAGCCAGTTGTAGCCGAGGTAGCCGGAAGCCGTGAGATTGGCCGTGGTCGTGGCCGGGAGCGACTTGCACGTTTGAGCAAACTTCATCGCGCCGGCGGCACCCGTGTTGATATCGCTCGAATCCGTCCCCTGATCGAAGATCACGCGCTTGGCGTTGGGCGAGTTCACGGTCACAGGGGTGCTGGTAATCCCCAGGCCGATCAGGTGCTCACTGAACAGCGCCGTGTTCGAAGTTCCGTCCGTGACCGACTGGACGCCGACCGGAGCGACGGTACCGCCCCAACCTGTACCCCCTGAGCGCAGAGCCAGGTCTGAGGGCGGAATAATCGTGCCGCTGTACGCCATGATCTGGCCCGGCCCGCCGAAGTTGCCCACATAGTTCATCGTCGCCCAGGGATACCCCGGCCGCTGGGTCATGCTTTCCGAAGGGCAGATCAAACTGGCCACCTGCGTGTAGCCCGCCGTGGTGATCTGATATCCATAGTTGCCCTGATAAAAATTCATCTGGTTGAACAGAATTTGCTGTTCCACCTGAGGCAGGAGCGCAACGGCCCAGCCCCATGAGAAGCCCGAATCCTGGTTCCACGAGGTTGGATAATTGCACTGCAGGGGGAAAACGTTATAAGTCGAGATGTAGTTGTGAACGGCCAGCCCCAACTGTTTGAGATTGTTGACGCATTGCGCCCTTCGAGCTGCCTCGCGAGCAGCCTGGACTGCGGGGAGCAACAGAGCGATAAGGACGGCGATGATGGCGATCACGACCAACAATTCAATCAGTGTGAAACCTCTCGGTCGCTTCATAGAAATGCTCCCCGTATGAACACAGTCACATGAATTGAGAACGGCAGGCGTTACACGGAATGATGGAACGCCGCACCCGTCTTGGGAGAGGAAGGCCAGATCGTTCAAGGGTAGGCTTCGATGGCATGGATCGTCCATGAGATAATGGGGCTTTTTTTTTAAGATTTTGAGTCGCGCGGAAACGGGAGCCTATTTGAGGTCGAGAAGGCCCGGATTCCCGCGTTTTTTGCTCAGGACCGGCGTGCACGATTACGAAATTGGGTCGGGGTGCACTGACGGAGGCGACGGAAAAGACGGTTGAAGAACGAAAGCTGTGTGAAACCACAAGATTGCGCGATCTCGAGAATGGGACGCTCTGTTTCGGCGAGGTCCCGGCAGGCGGCTTCCAGGCGAACTTGAGAAACGAAGTCGCTGAATGTCTTGCCGGAGTGCCGCTTGAACTGGCGAGTGAAGGTGGGCTTGCTCATCCCGGTCAGATCAAGTACTTCCTCCAGCCGGATCTCCTCGCGGAAATTCGCCAGAAGAAAGCGCACGGCCTCGGCGATGGCCTGCTGGTGCTCGGAGATATTCGGCAAGGCGAAGGCATGCTCGGAGAGTGTGGCGTGCTCGGCTTGAGGGGCCGAAGCGAGTCGCGCCAGGAGCCTTAGGAGTAGACCGAGTTGATCGGCACCACTGCTCTGAAGGAGTTCATGCAGACCGACTGAGATCAACTGGGCGGTGCTTCCGGTGTATCGCAGTCCGCGCGCTGCGAGCTTGAACAAAGGCCCGAGGGAGCTGGTCTCGGGGAAGGTCCAGAAGGGATGTCCGGGCGAGAACTCCCACTGCACCGAGATTCCCGCCGAGGGGCCGTACGTATGCCAGTGGTGTGGGAGTTTCTCGCCCAGGAGGACGAGGTCTCCCGCCGCAAAGCGGCCGATATGATCACCGACGAACCGAGTCCCCTCGCCTCCGGTGAACAGCGTCAGTTCCATGGCGACGTGATAATGCCAATGCTCTCCTTCGCCGTGGATCGGAACCCTCCTACCCGGTCCGATGATCACGTCGACCTCGCGCAAGGTCCTGGACCATCGCAGGACGCGAAAGGAATGGCCGCTCGGAGGATGAATCGGTTCACGATGCCCGCGCATGACTCATTATCACGGGGTGGGTGAATTAGGGAAACCCGAAATGAGACAATAGTGCCAGTTCAAGAGACTATAGGCGTAGAAGGATTTGCGGCGAGTTGCCAAAATCATAATCGACGTCGGTCTCCTTCGCATCTCTTCAAAAGGTCGAGTGCCATGAGTGCCCCGGTTACCTATCGTTTCTCCTTTGGTCCTTGGAACATCAGCGAAGGAGCGGATCCGTTTGGGCCGGACGCACGCGCCGTCTTTCCGCATGAAAAGAAGTTCGCCTTGTATCGTGGCCTCGGCTTCGAAGGCGTTCAGTTCCACGATGACGACGTCGTGCCGGGAATCGATGGCCTCAGCCCCGATCAGATTCAGAAGAAGGCCGACGAAGTCGGGCGGATGCTCAGGGATCAGGGTCTGACGCCGGAGTTCGTCGCTCCTCGGCTTTGGTTTGCGGATCAGACGGTGGACGGGGGCTATACCTCCAATAGCGCAGAGGATCGCACCTACGCTTGGGACCGCACCCGCAAGAGCATCGACATCGCCAATGCGATCGGTTGCAAGACGATTGTGCTCTGGCTCGCTCGCGAGGGGACGTATATCCGCGAGGCCAAGGACGCGCGGCTGGCCTACAACCGGATTCTCGACACCATCAATCAGATCCTGGAGTACGACGCTGAGGCTGAGGTCTGGATCGAGCCCAAGCCGAACGAGCCGACGGACCAGGCCTATGTGCCGACGATCGGTCACGCGATCGCGCTGTCTTATGCTTCGAAAGATCACCGTCGTGTCAAAGGACTCATCGAGAGTGCCCATGCACTCCTGGCGGGGCTTGACCCCAGCGATGAGATGGCCTTTGCCTTGGCCCACGACAAACTCGGCAGCGTGCACCTCAATGACCAAAACGGCCTGAAGTACGACCAGGACAAGAACTTTGGCGGCGCAAACCTGCGGGTTGGATTCAACCAGGTTCGCGTCCTCGAGGAAGCCGGCTACGGTCGCCGTGGCGAGTTCATCGGACTCGACGTGAAGGCGATCCGCACTCAGCGCGGCTGCCCCGTGACGGATCACCTGAAGAACAGCCGCACCATCTTCCTCCACCTGGTGGAGAAAGTGCGCACGCTTGATAACGCACTCGTGAAGCAGCTCCGTGAGGCCCGCGACTACGAGGCACTCGAGCTTTACATCCTCAATCACCTGATGGGGATCAAGTGAGCTGAGACCAAGGTCTCGCAAATCGAGGGAGCGGCCCGGCGGATCCGCTGGGCCGGCTTAAAGCGCTCGAGTTGAGATCCGAGATCCTGGAACCTTCGTTCGGAAAAACGGGTTGCGATCCTGTTTCCAGATTCCTTGATGCCTGACCGTAGATGGCCGTGATGAGTCAACGGGCGAAAAGAGCACGAAATCGGCCTTCCCAACCTCGATAGCTCCACCCAAAAGGGGAAGTGTTCAACGAAAGTTGCGGGAAGAATTGGGGATATCCATCGTTTCACTTTCCACTTGGCGTGGAGCTATCGAGGTTGGGAAGGCCTGAGAGACATTTCAACCTTCAATCACCAACTACCAAGAGTCGGGACCACTTGTTCGAAGAAGCTTACTAAATCCGAGCCTTTCGCTGTCAACGCTACTTTTTGTGTTTCTTTCGGAAAGCGCCGGGTGAGGAACCCGTCGACCTGCGAAACCAAGTACTCAGATACTCGACCGAAGAGAAGCCGGCACGCGCCGCGACCTCTGGAAGCGGAAGGTCGGTCTCGGTGAGCAACTGTTTGGCGCGTTGCAACCTCACGGCCGTGATCGCCGAGTGAATCGAACGGCCCAGTCCTGCTCGAAACCGGCGCTGAAGCACGCTGCGTGAGGTAGACACGTGGTCCAGGACATCTTCGACTAGGATGCCGCTGCACGCCTGCTGGCGAATGAAATGCATGGCTTCGGCCAGGAGCGGGTCGGAGATCGCCGTGATCTCGGTCGACTGGCGTGCGACGATTCCGAACGGGGGAATCTCGCGTCGCAATTCACCCACGGGCTCGTTTTTCAGGATGCGATCGAGCATGGCTGCCGCCTCGTATCCGATGCGGTGACAGTCGGGGATCACGCTCGATAAGGGCGGATAGGCCAACTCACACGCGAGGATATCGTTGTCGACACCAACGACGGCGACCTCTTCCGGCACGGCGATCCTGGCACGACGGCAGGCATCGAGGAGCTGAATCCCCCGGTAGTCATTGCAGGCCATCAGGCCCAGGGGTTTCGGAAACCGTGCAATCCAATGAGACAGGGCCTTAACTTCGGTCTCCCAGGCGGCCTGCTGGTGGCCCCAAGTCACGGGTTGGCTCTCGAGGTACACGTCGCACGAGTAGCCGGCCTTTCGGATCTTGCTATCGAAACTGGCCCAACGCCGACGTGACCATTCGAATTCCGGATAGCCCAGAAACGCGAACCGGGTGAAGCCTCGTTCCAGGAGGTGTTCGGCGGCCAGCGTACCGATCGCCTCCTGGTCGCTCTGGACCGTGGGAAGGCCCGAGGTTGGTGCCTGATCGTCCAGGTCGATGATCGGGATCCCTGTCTTGGGGATCAGGTGACCGAATTGCGGTAAGAGTGTCGTGATGATCCCGTCACCGTCCCAGTCCGCCAGCCAAGGGGGCGCGGGGTCCTGGAGCGAGCGATGCTCGAAGAAAATCGTCCATGGACCATTCACGCGGAGATATTGCGCCACACCGTGAAGGATGTCTCGGCCATAGGCCATCGACGTTTCAATGAGGAGCGCCACGCGTGGCGATGCCCTACGGTACCGGAGTGGTTTCATGATCTGGAACAAAGGATCCGGCGTCAGGCCCGATATGCTCTCGCGTTGACCGGATCTCCCTGAGAATTTCTCGAGCCGAAGCCATTGGCTCATGTCACATCGATCATATTTCATGGCTCCGAAACAATCTAGGGTGGCTCCAGGGGGCTGACCGAATATCGAAAAAAATTGCCCGATTATTGAATTGTGAAGGGACCATTGACCCGGTATCCTAATGTCGCTTGAGTGGATGTAGACGTGACTCGCGGATTTTTTGTGTAAGATTCCTTCAGAATGCACCCAATCCGGTTCCACACATCTTGCCTGTAGTTTTCCCGGTGTTTCTACGCCTCGATTTCGGCGTGGATCGCGTCGCGCCGGCTTGAGATGGACCTGACGGGCAACCTCGTTACTCCTATTTATCGTCAATTGATAAAAGGGGAGAAATGATGATCTTGCCTCTAGGTCAAGGGTCCGCGAACCCCGCGTCCCAAACCCCAAAGTCTGCTAGAGCGGTTTGCGATTGGATGGCCTACAAATCCCGGAAGATCGGAGTGAAATCCCTGGGATTTCTGTGTGGGACGCACTGTCAATGCGAAATCCGCTTGAGGAGCGCCGAACGTTTGGCTGGCCTACATCGTACTGTAGGGTGAGGGGATGCCCTCAGGAGGTTTCCCATGAGACCCTACTCCGACGACCTACGGATCCGCATCATTGAGGCCATCCAGCGTGGCGAGGAGTCCTGGCGTCAGATCGCAAGGCGGTTCGTCGTCGACGTCTCCTTCGTCATCCGGCTGGTCCGAAGCTATCGGGAGACCGGGACGATCCAGCCCAGGCCCCATGGCGGTGGCCGGAGGCCCGCTCTCGGGCCGGAACAACTCGAACGCCTCCGGGAACTCGTCCGAGAGCGGCCCGACGCCACCCTGGAGGTGCTGCGCCTGGCCCTGGGCGTCTCCTGCAGCACCATGGCGATCGACAGGGCGTTGAAGAAGCTCGGCCTCCCGCGGAAGAAGAAGGTTCTCCACGCCGCCGAGCGTGACACCCCGAAGAACAAGCGGAAGCGGGCCGACTTTCGCAGGAAGATGAAGGGCCACTCGCCGGGGATCGCTGGTTTTCGTCGATGAGACTTCGGTGAATTCGGCGATGACCCGGGTCTACGGTCGGGCTCCGGTCGGTGAGCGGGTCTAGGGGCGGTGCCCAACCACTGAGAGACGGTCACACTGAGCTGTGGCGTGCGGTTGTCCGGGGTAACGGCCCCAATCGTGGTCGACACGGCGGTCGACCCCTCACCGCGGGACGACGAATGATCCCGGACGCGGTCGATCGGCGCAGATCGGCCTTCACCCGGGACACGCCCGGGTGAAGATCCCGGGATCATTGCACGGCCTTGCTCGTCCGCGTGAGAGAGCGGGCGGCCCGGAGGATCCTGGGCGTGGGTTCGGGCGCTGTGACCGGCGGGCTGTCCGGCTCGACCAGGTCGGGCTCGTCGGGCGACGAGACGACCCTCGCCTTCGGGACGACCGCCAGGTGGTCGACCACCTGCTTGATCCCCCGGGTGTCGCGGGCCAAGGCCACGGCCCGCTCCTTTGCCTCCTGGCTCGCCACCATCCCGTGGAGCTCGACCGTACCGCCATCCCCGGCACGGACCTCGATCTTCGACGAGTCGAGGCCCTTGTCGCTGTCGAGCCGGTCGTCGACCTGGGATGCCGCGTCGCCACCCAGCCGGCCCGATCCGACGGTCGAGCCGATCCAGGAGGAGGCCGAGCGGGTCGCCCGGTCGAACGCCTGGCCGATCTCCTCGGCCGGCCCCTGGTCGCCCCGGCCCAACCCGGCCGAGAGGGCGGCGACGAAGCCGCAGGCGAAGCCGGCGAACAGCCAGCGGACCCGGAGCATCAGTCCCGATTTCGAAGCCTGGTGGTGGCCGCCCGGGCCGGGCGTCGCCGACGCGGGCGCATCCTGCTTACTCATTGACCGATCCTCCTTGAGTCAGCCCGGAGAGCGTGCTCCGGGCGTGGCAAGACCCCGTTTCTGGGTCGCGGGAAGCGTCGGCAATCTATCAAGCGCCCGACCAAAGTCAACGCCACTCCATAACCTCAGCCTGCTCAGACTTCCGTCAGCGGCGTATCGCCTCACGCCCTCCTGGCGTGAGATTCGAGCGCGGCGTCGGCGATGATCTGGGCGTTCAGGCCGTCGTAAAACTCGGGACGGCGGGCCGCCCCTCGACGATCGCCGAGACGAACTCCCAGACGAGGTCGTAGCGGAAGACGGTGGCGGGCTTCCCCTGGCTCGGGTCTTGGGGGCTGAAAAGGGCAGGTTTCTTTATCAGGATGCTACGAAAATCCAAGCCGTGAGTTTAGGGGGGAGCGGCTGAGTCCGCTCGAAGTCACGCGGGCCGATGACCGGCCCGACGACAGACACCGATGGGCCGTCTCCTCGCAGACATCATGACCTGCTACGGATGAACGGCCGTTCTACCGACCCTGGTTCTAGAGCGGATTGCGATTGGATCGCCTACAAAATCCCGGAAGATGTGAGTGAAATCCCTGGGATTTCTGTGTTAGGCGCACCATCAACCGATACGATGTAGATGGCCGTATGGGGTGGTACTGGCGGCTTGTTCACTAGTGGACCCAGGCTGGCGCCATTGGTGGACAAGTCGCCAGTACTACCCAACCGGCCTCTTTACTACCTTGGAGCCACAGGGTCACTCTCTGGCCTGAGTGTGGGCTATCCAAGCGATTACCGCTCGAGAACTAGGGTGGTTCCAGGGGGCTGACCGAATATCGAAAAAAATTGCCCGATTATTGAATTGTGAAGGAACCATTGACACGGTATCCTAATCTCGTTTGAGTGGATGTAGACGTGACTCTCGGATTTTTCGTGTAAGACTTCTTCAGAATGAGCCCAATCCGGTTCCACGCATCTTGCCTGTAGTTTTCCTGGTGTCTCTACGCCTCGATTTCGGTGTGGATCACCTCGCGCCGGCTTGAGATGGACCTGACGGGCAACCTCATTCTCCTATTTATCGTCAATTGATAAAAGGGGAGAAATGATGATTTTGCCTCTAGATCGAGGGTCCGCGGACCCCGCGTCTCAAGCCCCAAAGTCTGCTAGGGCGGTGATCGTTCGATCTGCGCCCAGAATGCCAGTTGATTCTGGTGGGAATGTCTCGAGTGATTCCAGGAACAATCCGTCGCGATTGCCGATTTATAAAGATATGTAAATAAATAGATTTTGTTGGCCCTGGTGGCTTACCTACCAGTGACGCAGGCCTTGGCCCACTGGTGGGCAGGCCCCAGGGCCAACCCAATACGCCTCTTTACTTCGACCTGGGATTTTCCACTCTCTTGCCTTGGTGTGTGCCATCCGAACGGTAACGGCTCTAGAGTGGGATCAAGGGCGGGAGGAACGCGCCCACGAAATTCGCCGTCGTAATGCAGACCTTGACCGTGTCCGGGATCGTTAACGCAGTTTGCTGGAAGGGAGCGTCAGCGCCGACGGATACGAGGAACTGGGCAGGTTGGCCGAAGCGCTGGGCCGTCGTTTCGAGGCCGAAGGCTGGTGGTCACTTGTGGCCCAGGCCGACCCCGACAATCAGGCGATCCACCAACGAGTCAGGCATCGTCGACCACGAAGGTCGAGGACTAGGGGGCGTTGCTGCCGATTTTGATGAGGATGGTAAGATCCACCTCGTTGTGGCCAACAACGCGACGGAGAACACCTACGATCACAACCTTGGCAATCTGAAATTCGAGGAAATCGCGTTCCAGGCGGGCGTGGCCTGCAATGCGGAAGGAGCCTTCCAGGCCGGGATGGGGATCGCTACGGGGGACCTCGACAACGACGGCCGGATCGACATTCTCATCGTTTCACAAAATTCGCCATTAGCCTATTTTCATAACAAGACCGAAGGCGCCCATGCCGTTACCCTGCTCCTCGAGGGGACGGCCTCGAATCGCGATGCCGTCGGTGCCCGCATCACTCTGCTCTCGGGAGGCCGCAAACGGATCGCTCAGCGCACGGGAGGCGGCAGCTATCTCTCTGCGAGCGACCCTCGACTTCACTTCGGGCTTGCCGCAAATCGACGCGTCGTTGCGATCGAGGTCCAATGGCCCTCGGGGCGTAGAGACTCCTACAAAAATCTCCCCGCGGATCTTGGTTACCGCCTTCGTGAGGGAGATTCTATCCCAAAGCACCTGGCCGGATTCGCTCTTCCCCCTCAGCGCGACACGGCTCCTGAGAGAAAACCGAGGAACGACTTCTAGGAGCCTTGTGTGATTGAGGATATGTAAAAAATAAAAATAACGGCGTGCTTTCTCGAAACCTCGAGGAGCGTTTGCGATGTCGGCAATTGCGAGCAATCAACAGGCTTCGGAAGTCTCATGGGGACTTGAACGCGGTGATTGGAAGGAACTCGAGCAGAGGAACGCGTTTCCAACCGCGAGTCAAAGAAGCGTCGGCGCCAAACGCAGGCTTGACCGCCCGCCGCATGTGGCCTTCATCCTCGAGACGTCGATGGCCCATGGCCGCGAGATTCTCCATGGCGTGGCCGAGTATGTCCGGGAAAACGGACCCTGGACGGTTTATCTCGACCAGCGCTCGCTCGAGGATCCTCCTCCGCTCTGGATCAAGGATTGGCAGGGAGACGGCATCCTCGCACGGCTTTCTCCTCCCTTGGCGGAGTCGCTGCTCAAGACGGGAATTCCCACCGTCGACCTGGACGACCAGGCGCCTTGCTCCGGATTACCCACGGTGCAATGTGACCACGAGGCGATCGGAACGCTGGCGGCGGAACATCTACTCGAGCGGGGATTTTCGCGGTTTGCGTACCTGGGATATCCTCAGTTTCGTTGGTCGAGGCTTCGGTACCAAGGGTTCGCTGCTCGGATCCGGGCCGCCGAGCTTGTCTGCGAGGAGTACGGTCAGGCTCAACCCGTGACGTGGGGTCATCAACTCGTCTCCTGGGAGACGGAGATCGACGCCGTGGCTCGTTGGATCGCGGCGCTACCCAAACCGCTCGGGCTCATGTCATGCAACGACTTTCGCGGTATCCAGGCGCTCGACGCCTGCCGACGCGCCGGCGTCTCCGTCCCCGAGGAAGTGGCGGTGATCGGCGTTGACAACGACCCACTGGCGTGTGAGTTAGCCTACCCGCCGCTGTCGAGCGTCATCCCCGACTGCCGAAGGATCGGCTATCAGGCTGCGGAGATCTTGCATCGCCTGATGCGGGGCGAGTGTCCCCAGGGCCCGGAGCGCGACGTCGCCCCTCTTGGAGTTGCGGTCCGAGCCTCGACCGAGATCATGGCCATCGCCGACTCGCTCGTCGCTGACGCCATGCGATTCATCCGTGAACGTGCCTGCGAAGGGATCCGGGTTGAAGATGTCCTCGACCATGTCGCCGTCTCGCGCAGCGTGCTCCAACGCCGATTTCGGAAGGCGATTGGTCTGACGGTTCACGACGCGATCGCTCGAGCCAAGCTGAGGCGGGTCAAACAGCTTCTCAGCGAAACGGACCTCTCGCTCACCGCAGTGGCCGATCGCGCGGGCTTTGCCCACGTCGAATACCTGAGCGCCGCGTTCCGTAAGGCGACCGGTTCGACCCCGGGAACCTATCGTCGAGAGCATCGCGGCTGCCGCCCCTGAGGGAACCTGTTCGCAATCTCAAGAGGATGCTTATCAGAAAGGGAACTGGCTCCGAGTCCTCGTGGTGCCCGTCCCCTTTCTGATAGTCCCTGTTATTGGGACCACTTCGTTGGCTTACGGTCCCAACGATGAGCTTTGAGCCGTTCAAGCAGGCCGGCGTCGAGCGGTTTGCCGTCGCTGGCTGCGATGTTCGACGTGACGTGCTTGATCTTACGCATGCCAGGGATGATCGTCGACACCGTCGGGTCGGCCAGAATCCAGCGCAAGGCCAGTTCGGGCATCGTCATCTCGGCGGGCACGAGGGGACGCAACGCTTCGGCCCGGTCGACGCTCGCCGACAGATTTTCGGGGACAAAGTAGGTGTTGCGCCAGTCCCCCTCAGGCCATTTCGTCTCTTTCGTGAGGGTGCCGGTGAGCGTCCCCTCGTCGAACGGCACCCGAGCCAGGATGCCAATGTTCCGTTCGCGGCAGAGCGGGAAGAGCTCGTCCTGGGGCGCCTGATCGAAGATGTTGTAGATCACTTGAACGGCGTCGACCAACCCCGTGCGGATTGTCTCGAGCACGTTATTCGGCTCCCAGCGATTGACGCTCACCCCCACGGCGCGCACCAAGCCTTCGCTCTTGAGGTCGTCCATCGCCCGTTGCCAGCGCGGATCCTTCGCCCACGCGTCTTCCCAAACGTGAAACTGGAGCAGGTCGATCTTGTCCAGGCCGAGATTGGCCAGGCTCTTCTCGGCATACTCACGAATGTGATCGGGAGGAAAACAGTCGTCGAGCGTGAAGTCGCGGCGCGAGGGCCAGATGAAGTTCTTCGGCGGCAGCTTGGTCGCAACGAGCAATTCGCGATCCGGATGCGAGCGAACGAGCTGACCCAAGAGGCGCTCCGAGTGCCCTGCTCCGTATCCCCAGGCGGTGTCGAAGAAGTTGCAGCCCAGAGCCACCGACTCGTTCAACGAGGCCAAGGACTCGGCGTCATCCGATCCCGACCATCCGGCCATCCCCCACATCCCATAGCCAATCTCACTAACCGACCAACCCGTCCGTCCCAGCGTTCGATACTGCATCGTCGAGAATCCTCGCTCCTTGGCCGACCAGAGAACCTATATGAAAAACGTGAAAGCGTGAAATTCTGGAGAGGTATCAAGAATAAAATGGATCTGTAGAGGGGGATTCGCTCATCAATCTTCTCGTCATGGAATAACGCAGGGTCTGTATGATTTCTTTGGGGTGAAGACCTTGCCTCGCCATCTACCATCGGGGACCAATCTCGAGGGCCGAGCCCAGCCTGCGAGGAGGAGTTTTGGACTCCTCCCCGAGGGATAGCTGGTGCAACCCGTTGGTCTCTCAACGTTCCTTGAGGTAAATGTTGCGGAACTCGAGCGGGTTGCCGTGATGCTGGAGTTCGATGGTGCCGGTTGTGGGGATGGGCTTGGAGCGATCGGTGTAGTTTTCCATGGTCACGTTGTCGACCACGCGTTCGCCGTTGAGGTCGACGGTCACCTTGTCCCCCTTCATGATGATGTGGAAAGTGTTCCACTCACCCACGGGCTTGTCGGCGACTTTGGTCGGCTTGCTGGGGTTCTTCTCATTGTTGTAGAGCCCGCCCGAGCCGACGGGATCGTCCCAGATCTGGACCTGGGGATTGCTGCGGAGGTAGATGCCCGAGTCCCCTTTCTTGCCGATCTTCCAGTCGACATAGAGCTCGAAGTCGCCGTAGTCCTTGGCGGTCCGGAGGCTATCCCCTTTGCCATCATAGTGCAGGACGCCGTCGATGATGCTCCAGTGCTTGGAAGCGTCTTTCTCGTCCTTTTTCCAGTTGGTGAGGTCCTTGCCATTGAACAGCGCGATAAAACCGGGCGGAGGCGTGTTCAACGGCTTGGTGTCTACGCCGACCGAGGCGGTTGCCAGTACGAGCGCGAGCAACGACATGAGGCGATACTCCCAGGAATGAGCTCAACGTTGTTTGGGTGTGAATCTGTGGCCTTTGCGGCCCGCGAGCGGTACCAATAAACCCGAACCGGCTCGAGATGTCACCCCGCCAGTGGCGAAACAACCCGACGGTTGGCTGAGAAGTGGAGTTCATGCTTGGCGAGCGGATCAGCGTGCCTTGGCATGGCCATCGACGATCGCTCGTCGTATGGGGCGATATTGGTCGGGGCACTCGCCGTTCCACCGGCTGTAGATCGCCGTCATGTCGGCGAGTCGAGCCAGGATCTTGGGGTCGAGCTGAGTGGCCTGGAAACGCCAACTCCAGTTTCCGTCCGGCTGCCCGGGCACATTCATCCGAGCTTCGCTGCCAAGTCCAAGGACGTCCTGAAGCGGGAACACGACGGTGTCGGCGACGGAGGCCATGATGACCCGGATCATGTCCCAGTGGACGTCGATCGTCGAGGTCCCCAAGTATCGCCTCACGTAATCGCGTTCGGCAAGTACTTGTTCATGACTCTGGGTGCTTTCGTCGTGTGTGGGGTCGAACCAGCCGACGGCGGTGTCATTGTCGTGCGTACCGGTATAGGCTACACAATGGTTGATGTAGCGATGCGGTAGATGGACTTCGCTGCCTGGGTCGCCGCCGAAGCCGAACTGGATCACGCGCATGCCGGGGAGCCTGAAGCGATCCCGAAGCGCTTCGACTTCGGGCGTGATGTCCCCGAGGTCTTCGGCGATGATCGGCAATCCCCCCAGCCCTTCGCGGAGCGCGTCGAGGAACGCTGTGCCGGGTCCCAAAGCCCAACGGCCGGTCGCGGCGGTCGCCGAGTTGGCGGGGACTTCCCAGTAGGCCTCGAAGCCTCGGAAATGGTCGAGTCGAACGAGGTCGACCCGATTGGTCAGGGCTTTCATCCGGCCGATCCACCACGCGAAATGCTCCGATGCGTGGGCATTCCAGCGGTAGAGCGGATTCCCCCAGAGCTGGCCGGTCTCGCTGAAATAGTCAGGGGGTACTCCCGCCACAACCGTCGGGCGGCCGTCCTCGTCGAGCTGAAATAGGTCGGGGCGAGCCCAGACGTCGGCGCTGTCTTGAGCGACGAAGATCGGCAGGTCGCCGATCAGGCGGAGCCCGTGCGCCTTGCAGGTCTTGCGGAGTGCCTTCCACTGGCGGTCGAAGGCATATTGCACGAACTGATAGTACTGGATCGAATCGGCCAAGGCCTTGCGCTGGTGTCCCAGGGCGTCGGCTTCACGACGGACCAGTCCCGGCTCCCAGTCGTACCAGGCGACTCCGCCGTGCGACTCTTTCAAAGCCATGAACAGGGCATAGTCGTCGAGCCAATGGGCGTTCTCGCGTAAGAACGACTCGAATTCGAGATGACTGCGTTTGAATCGCCTGTAGGCAAGGCGATGGAGACGCTCCTTGGCGGCAGCGACGGCGTCGAAATCGACGCGCGATTGCGGGAGCGAGGGATACTCGGCGAGATCGTTGGTCTCGAGCCAGCCGTCCTCAACCAGGAGCTCGGGGCTCAGCAGGAGCGGGTTGCCGGCGTGGGACGAATACGATTGGTAGGGGGAATTTCCATAGCCTGTCGGCCCGATCGGAAGGATTTGCCACCAGCGCTGGCCGACGTTGGCCAGGACCTTCGCAAAGGCGTGGGCCTGAGGACCGAGATCGCCGATTCCAAACCGGCCTGGAAGGGAGGTCGGGTGGAGCAAAATGCCGCTGGCGCGGGGAAGCCGCATGTCGACGCTCTCCTCGTTGATCCTTCAAGTTGCGGGCCGGCCCTGGTCGCGTTCTCCGACATCCTCCGCCTGGAGGAAAGCCCCGGCAGGGTGGGCGTTGAGACGAAACTGGTCGCCTTGGATGCGGATGGCGTCGAGCCCAAACTTTTCGGTACGACTCCGAACCCCCGTCCAACGATCGGCCGGTCCCCATTGGAGGATCCGGACAAGGCGGCGACCACCATAACACGCCGCAAGGGCCTCGGCCAAGCCGTTGCAGGTCCTCGATTGGGGATAGACCGGCACCCCGCGCACCTCTCGGCTCCAGCCCGTCAGATCGAGCCGACGCCAGGCGCTAAGGGTCGTCCGCTGAAGATGATTCCGGATCCCCTCCGGCCAGTCGTCAATCTCCGTCTCGTGAAGGTACACCTCGGTCTTTCCGACATGGCTCGCATATAAGGCGTGCGCTGGCCAGGCATCAATCCAGCCCCAACGCTCGCCCACGGGGAGAACCAGGGCTACCACCAATGCCCCTTGAACCAGCCGCTCGACGAAAAGCCTTCCCGGCCGCTGATTCACACGAAGGACCGGGGGCCAATCGGGATTGAAGATGCAGAAGACCTCCACCATCATCGCGGCGTTCCAGACCAGGACGATGGTGCTGTGCCGTAAGCCGAACGGTCCCAGGATCCCGAGCAAGGCCGCGTGGAGGAGCATCGCGCCTGCCATTCCGAATCGACGGGTCGCGGGCAGAGCCAGAGCGAGCGCGATGGCAATCTCGGTTAAGGGCATGGCCAGGATCGTCGCGACGCGAACCGAGTCCGACCACGATTGCCAGACAAGTCCGAACGGTCGCACGGCTGTATCAAGAAAGAGAGAGCCGAGCTCGTTGACAAAAGAGATGTCAAGCTTCGAGAGCCCGGAGTGAAGGTACACGGAGATATACCACCACCGGATGAGCCTCAGCGAGGCCGCCGAAGGGAGGCTGGCGAGCAGGAGGCCAACCACGAAGAACTGGTAGATCCACGGTTGAAATCGCCCTTGATCCTGGAGGACGAGGAGTAAAAGTACGGCGAAAGTCGCACTTATGAGCACTCGCCAGCAGAGTTCGGCCGCCACGGCGAGGAGCGCGATGATCACGAACCCGAAAAGTCCCCAGGCCAGCGGCGCGGGGAAGCTCGGGATGCCGTTGAGGAAAGGAACGCGCGGGAAAGCATCACTCTCGACCCAGAGCGGCCATGACAGGACGAGCATGGTGAGCGTGGCGAGTGCCATCACCGCGCGAAGCCGCGCGCAAGCTTGAGCGTTCGTGTCGCTCGCATTCATCCCCGAGGTTAGCGGACTGGCCTCAGAGCTCATTGGCCAGCGAGTACGTCCCGCTTCCTTCTCGTTTGAGTTTGCCTTGGGCAACGAGCTCTTCCCAGATGCCCGGAGGATGACCGGTCGGGGGCGTGATCCCCGAGATCCGCGACTTCTTGCTCCCCATGCTCAGCCCCGATTCGTCATCGAGTCGGGCAAGCTTGAGCCGCTTCTTGAACGCCTTGAACGCTCGTTTGAGCTCCTCTTCCGTGGCCATGTGCTCTCCTACGATCGGTCGCTTGATATCTGCTGGGGCGATAAGGACACGCGAGCCGCGGGACTGCACGACGCTCGGCTCGTGGACAGGGCTTCAGCATTCTGAAGTGAGTTCACCCGAGAAATCGGCCCCAGGCACGGACGACTTACGCCAGGAAGTCGGAGATGATCTGGCGGAAGGCCGTGCCATCCTCGATGTGCGGCAGGTGACCCACTCCTGGCAGGATAGTCATGCGGGCACCCGGGATCAAGGCGACCAATTCCTCGGCGACGGGCGGCGGGTTGACCAGGTCATGCTCCCCGGTGAGAACGAGCGTGGGCACCTTGATCGCTCCCAGACGCTCTCGCGCCTCATGGTAAGCGGCCGCGTGTGCCTGGCGTGCGTAGGCCTCAGCATCCTGTGGCCAGGTGTTCCGCTCTGCGAAACGAACCAGCCCTTCGATTTGCTGCAGATTCGCATAAAAGCGAGCCGCGACCAGCCAAGGAAGCGTTGCCCGGGTGAACGTGGCGGGATCGGAGAGCCGCCTGAGAACGACCCAAGCCTCGAGCACCGCGCGGCGCCAAGCGTCTGCGCCCGGGTGGGTGGAGGCCAGTACCAGACTCCGAACCATCCCAGGATGTCGCAGCGCGAGTTCCTGCGCCACCAGCCCCCCCATCGAGTGCCCCACGACGTGGGCTCCGGAGAGATCCAAGGCGTCGAGCCAGGCGGCAACATCATCCGCCATATCCGCCGTGGAATACGTCTCCGTCGCGCGATCGCTCTGTCCGACGTCACGATTATCAAGCGCGAGGGCCCGATACTTGAGTCCAAAGTGCCGCATCGGCACACTGAACGCCCGATGGTCCCCCCCCAGGCCACTGAGCAGAATCAAGGGCTCCCCCTGCCCGGCTTCGTCGAAGAAAAGCTGACGACCATTCGCCAAGATCTTGGGCATTCGCGGCACTCTCTCCTAACAACCTGAACGAGTCGAAAGTGATTCGACTCGATCCAGCTTGACACATCCCCCATCGTGGCCCATTATAGAACCATCTTAAGGCCCCCATCGTCTAGCGGCCTAGGATACTAGGTTCTCAGCCTAGGGACCGGGGTTCGAGTCCCCGTGGGGGTATCCCGAAAGGGCATAAGGGGTTACGGTGAAAACCGTGACCCCTTTTTGCTGCGCACCTCTCAATGCTCATCCCCATTTCATCCGAGTAGTATTGAAGTCGCAAGCTCTAACTTCACCGGTTCTTCGATCGATTCGTCGTGTTTCCCCAAGTGGTAACCGAGTTACACTCGAGTTTGCTACCTTATCCCCAAATTATCCCCAGGCTGGGGACGACGTTTAGGCGTAAATGCTTGCAAGGTTGCATGGCTTTGGCGGTTTACCATCACCTTGAAAGCTGCAAATTTATATCTCACCGGGTTTCGATCGGGTTTGCGACCTTATGCTCGAGTTATGCCCCGTCTCAGGATGGCGACGCTCGGGCGCAAGTGCATGGGTGCTCAGTCTGTGGACGGTTCACCGTAATCTTGAGCCCGACATTAGCGGCCGACGACCCGGTCTACATGTCGCGTTCAATGCTCCGAAACGGCCGGCGGGCCGATACGAGCGCGAATGCGACTGTCGAAGAGAGGACATCAAGTCAGGGAAGGCCAGCCCCGGGATTACGGAGGCAGGATCGGCAACCCATTTCAGCAAGGCGAATACCAGAGCCAGTTGATGGACTTATGCGACGGGTTGATGGCCGGGCTGTCCGGGAATTCGCCCGATGGCGGACCCCGGTCTCCGGCTTGGCCGAGAGAATCGGGAACTGCAGGTGGCGAATGCTGTAGGGGTAACACCGAAGCCGTCGCTGCCGGAATGACCACGCCAGATGATGGTGTTGTGTTCATGAGTGCGCGTTTCGGCTTCGGGATGAACAACAAAACGTTCATCCTGAACAAGACGCAGCAAAAGGTCCGGGACGCCAAGCGCGAAGCCACAGCCAAGCCGAAACCGAAATTTACGCCAGGTCAGCCCGTCGAGGGGTATCTCGAACCGCCGCCGAAGCCGCGTGCGAAAGGCGAGCCGGATGTGCTGCTAGCGCTGGAAGGTGTGAAGGAATTGCTCGAGCAGTTCGGGTCCGGAAGGCGAAGTGGATGGTCGATCTGCTGGGGTGAGCGTGTGTGTTCAATCTATCAATCATGTTGAGATGATTCTGTACTATTTCGCTGATCAAGACATCCTCGTACGCCGTTGAAGGAAGGGATCATGCAGCGATTCAGTTTGGAGCAACTCAATACGCTTGACCTGGTCGTGGGCCACCTGATGATGCTTGAGTACGGCATGAGCCAGAAGTTCAGCCCCGAACTCGAAAAATACGGGATTACCTTGCCCGTTCAGAGGCTGTATAACACATTCGCCCTGATGCACCTGATTACCACGATGTTCTTGCTGGATAAGAAAGATCATCTTCTGATGGGCGGTTTTTGCTATCAGGCGCTCAATAGTCTCGGATTAGCAGACAAACTCGAGCCTCTACGAAAAACCTTCGATGGAAAAGTCGGAAAGACAACGTTAGGGGAATATATTCGGCTGAGCCGCAACAAACTCGCTACCCACGGCGACCTTACAGTTTTCTCACTTCCCCCAGCGGTTCAGGACGCCTCTGGATCTCCGCGAGCCATAGCTCAATTCGATCGCCTGATGGAAAAGCTTGATGGACAGACTACAAGGCTTCGGATCATCCTCGAAAATCGGATGAAAAGGGAGCGAGCTTACCACAAGAAGCAGGCGTAACGGAAAAGCTGATTGGATTACTGGGACTTCCCGCGCGGCGAGATCAAACCGGGCCTCCAAAACTTTGTTATGAACGTCTGAGCATGTCATCCGCTTCTAGCGATCCTTCTCGCCCGGATGGTTGGCATGCGTACAGCGTGGTTACGCCAGCGGGCGAGTTTTCGAACTGGCCAATAGGTCGCGATGGAGGCAGGAGGACCGCACCGACGAGCCGGTCTATGGCGAGCGGCCGAAGGCGAAACTCTTACGCGACGATGGCACCGGCGCGCACTAACTGGACATCGAAGGCACATCGACAATCGTCCGAGTAATCGCCAGCGGAGCGTTCTGAGATGCGTAATGCTCGACAGGAAGTCGTTAGGAGTTGATCCTGGTGTAATGGACAAGATTTCATCAGGTTGCCCGCTTGGGCCAAAGGTAAGCCGCGATGGGCGGCTATCCGTGGCTCTGTCGCAAAGCAGTCTGGAATCGGCATCGACGACTTGACAGTTTGAGTTGAAGGGGAGGCCACTCCGTGGTGGACTGGATTACGACCAAGTGCACCAGCCCCACGAAGGACCTCCCCATGAACACGCTATCGCTGCGCGACATAGTCTGCAACGCTGCGGCCGTCTTCTCGCGATGTTACGGCGCCGTCACTCGCCGCGCCGAGCAAGCCGGTTGCAGCCGACAGACCCTCTACCACCACGCCCGCCAACTCGAGCGACAGTTGCAGCCCCAGGACAATATTCCAGTTCCGGCCGAAGTCCCCAGCAGGACTTTGGCCCAGGTTGCCAGCCTTGATGACCCCACACGCCGTCGGCTGGCGGTGACCGCCTTCGCCATGGGCATCAGTACCCGTCAGATCGAGGATTTGCTCCGCGTGATCCTCGGCGAGGATGGTCCCGATCACACCACCATCGGCCGCTGGGTCGCCGACGCAGCCAAGACCGCTCGGCCGGTCCTGGAGACGCTCGACGCCGCGTGCATCCCCAAGGTTTCCACCCTCGCGGTGGACGAGATCTTTTTTGGGGGCGACCGACTCTGGTCGGCATCGAGCCTTCGAGCCTGACGGCCGTCTTCTGTGAAAACGCGACCGACCGCAAGGCCGAGACCTGGGCCAAACTCGTGAAGCCTTTTGAGTCCCTGGAGTTCGCCATCTCGGACGCCGCCCAAGGGATTGCGGCGGGCGTCGTGAAGGTCGCCCAGTCCCGTCATGACGTCCCCTCGGCCTTACCCTTGGAGCACGGGCTGGATGTGTTCCACACGGTGATGGAAGCCAAGCGGGTCTTGGCCCAGCACTGGCGTCGCGCCGAGGCGGCCTGGGAGAAGGCGGAGACCATCGCCCGCAAAGTCGCGCAGTCGAAGCAGCAGGGGATCGACGCGCGAGGCGTGGCCCCAACCGCTCGAGCGGCGTGGCGGTCAGCGATCGCCTTGTTCGAGCAGGTCGAAGGGCAGGAAGCGGCCTGGGATCGGATTCACGCGGCGTTGGACCTGTTCGGCCCCGACGGCCAACTCAACGACCGGTGCCGCGCCCAAGCCGAGATCGGCGCGGCGCTGGAGGTGTTGAGCGGTGCCGACTGGTCGAAGGTCCGGAACTTCTTGAAAGAGAGACGCAGCCTGGCGTTTCTGGACCGAATGCATCGCCGGCTAGAGCAGGCTGAGCCGCGTCGCTCGTGGCGTGAGGGTTGGTGGCTTCGTCATCGTCGGGTTCGGCCTGCGGACCTGCGGATGTCGCTGGTGCAAGCCGTGGCCTGCGACCGCGAACTGGACGAAGAGGAATGCGCTTCCTACGGACGGGTCGCGGTGGTGCTGGGTGATACGTTCCGAGCCAGCAGCGCGGTGGAGTGCATGAACAGCGTGTTGCGCATGCAGCAGTCACGCCATCGACGAATGACTCAGCCGATGCTCGACCTCAAGCAGCTCTACTGGAACACGCGGTCGTTCCGCTGCGGTCCTCGCAAGAACGTCTGCCCATACCTGAAACTGGGCCTGCAACTGCCCACCTACGACTTCTGGGAATTGCTCACCATCGATCCCGCCCAGTTGACGCAACAACTGTCAACTCAAGGAAATGCCGAATGAGACAATCCCCGATTTTCTATACGGCCTCAACGGCCGCTCGATCGCGGCCGAAGCCGACATGCTGGAAGCGGTAAGTCACCTATGGAGCGGGGACGTGGTGCCGGTCCGCCTCGAAAGGGGGGGAAGGATGATGGATCTATTGCTCCCCCTGGGAGCGGATTCGCATGGTGACCAGTACAACTACAGGGCAGACGACTTTCCCAAGGTGATCGAATACGCCGTGCCGTTCTATTCCTACGAGTGCGGGGGGCCCATCGTGGATCTCAGCGGGCGTGCTATCGGGGTCACGATCGCCAGGGCCGGCCCGCACGGCGGCATGGTGGTCCCGGGAGACTGCGTCCGGAAGCTACTGCCGGATTTGCAGAGCGGCTGATTGTCCGGGAACTGGACGCCGGTTCGTCCACCTGGCAAGTAAGACCTCGGTCCAACCGAACGGATGGTGAGACCTCCGCTTGCACTCAATCGCAACTTTCAGACCGTATTTTTCCGGTGGCAGGCTTGCTGCTGCCCAACAGTTTCTTGCCGGCGGGCCGGAGCGATCCATCCGGGCTGACGTGCCGGTAGAGCGTCTGCCGCGTGATGCCCAGTTCGGCGCATAGCTCGCCGACCTTGGTTTCCTTCTGGCCCATAGCAGCCATCGCCAGTCGGAGCTTGGCGGCGGTCATCTTATAGGGCCTACCACCGTTTCGGCCACGCGCGCGGGCGGCGGCCATACCTGCCTTGGTACGTTCGATGATCAATTCCCTCTCGAACTCGGCCAGGGCGGCGAAGATGCCGAAGACCAGCTTGCCGCTGGAGGAAGTCGTGTCGATGCTGCCCTTGTGGCCGGAGAGTACTTTGAACCCGATGCCACGGGCGGTCAGATCATGCACTGTGTTGACCAGGTGACGCAGGTCGCGGACCAGCCGGTCGAGCTTCCAGACGATGAGCGTGTCACCCTCGCGCAAGGCTTTCAGGCAGGCGGCGAGTCCGGACCGGTCATCACGCTTGCCCGAGGCGGCATCTTCGCTGCTCTGCCCTCTCGAGGATGATGGCCTTTTAGCAGTGCTTGCGCAACCGTTCTGCCATTTCTGCGGCAGTCCCGAAACGATTCGAAGGAAGGCGTTGGGCCGCCTTCCTGCAGATCTTGGCGAGGTGACGGTAATGGCGGAATCCGGCCTTCTTCGGGTCATTGTCTTGGTATTTTTTTTTATCCATGCTAGCTTCGAATTCAGGAGTGCCATCCCCATGACGACCGTGAATATTTCCCTACCGGACGAGATGAAGGCGTTCATCGAAACTCATCTCGCCCAGGAAGGCTACACTTCTGCCAGTGAGTGTCTCCGTGCTCTCATCCACGAGTTTCAGAAGCGGAAGGCTATAGTGGACCCCGAAAATCGGACCACCAGTTAAGCGACACTGATGGCCCGAAACAGGGGAAGCGATGGCGGGGAAGCGGAAGGTCCACATCGCCCTTCGAGAAGCGGTGCATCACGGCGTGCCGTTCGATGGATTCCGCCAGTTCGGGCGCCAGCCTCTCGAACAAGTCGCAGCGCTTCAGGTGTCTGGAGCATTGACACATCGAAAGTGACCGAATATATATGGCCATCGAAATGACGGTGCCCGATTACCGGTGCGGCCTCCACCGGATCTCGGAATCTCGGTGGGGACAACGGCCCTTCCTTGAAGTCCTCCCTGTATCCTCGGGAGTTATTTGAATGAAATGGCTGTGTCGATCGGCGTCGATCGGGATCTTGGCGTTGCTCGCGTCCGCCTGTGGCTCGGGCGACCCGCTCGGAGTCGGGGTTTCGGGGACCGTCACGTACAAGGGGAAGCCGATCAAGGAGGGATTGATCACCTTCATCCCGACGGTCGGGACCCAGGGGCCCAAGGCCGGGGCGAACATCGATGAAGGCCAGTATTCGATCCCGCGTCGAGGCGCCCTCGCGCCCGGGAAATACCGAGTCGAAATACGTGCGTTCGAGGAAAGCGGGAAGGAGATCCCCAAGAGTATGCGGACGGCCCAGATGTTCGGCCGTCCCGTCGAGCAGGTGACGAACAACCCCGGCGCGACGGAGCAACTCGAGAAGCTGAAGAAGGAGAAGAAGAACGTCATCCCGGCCCGCTACAACGACGATTCGGAATTAAGCAGGGAGCTGCCCGACCAGAGCGAAGTCGCGATGGACTTTGAAATCTGAGGGCGGCTCCCTGCGGTGAGTGGCCCTCGCGACGATCGATTCATCGCATCCTTCGGTCCCTTCACGCGATTATCTTTCGGAGGTCGTTCATGCGAAACCGTCGGAACGGGCGTGGTTTCACGCTGATCGAGTTGCTCGTCGTAATCGCAATCATCGCCGTGCTGATCGCGCTGCTTCTGCCGGCGGTCCAAGCGGCCCGGGAAGCGGCCCGACGCGCCCAGTGCATCAACAACATGAAGCAGATCGGCCTTGCGATGCACAACTACTTGCAGACCACCAATGCATTCCCGATCGGTAGCATCATCAACGGCGCGAATTGGCCGTGTCAGCCCAGCCTCCGCACCCCCTGGACCATGCACGTCCTGCCATACCTGGAGGCGACCACGATTGCCAATGCGTTCAACTATGCGGTGGGGATCGCCGGCCCGGGATGGGCGGGTTCAAACAGCAACCAGTCGATCGTGGCGACGCGGATCAACGTCCTGAACTGCCCATCGGACCAGGCCCAAGTCTTCCTCGCGACGTGGCGGCCCAAGTTCAATTATGGAGCCAACTGGGGCAACACCAACCTCGGTCAGCTCAATGTCGGCACCGCTGGGACGACGGGGTACGTCGCGTATCAACAATCGCCGTTCGGCGTGAACAAGTCGCAGTCGATCGCCGCTTTCACCGACGGGACCAGCAACTCCATCTTGAACTCGGAAGTACTCCAGGTCTCCGACCAGAACGACGAGCGCTGCGAGTGGTGGAACGACGTTACGACCAACTTCATGACCTACCTCACCCCGAATAGTACATCACCCGACGGGTTGGATAGCTGGTGCGTGAACAACCCTCGGCGGAACGAGCCGTGTATCGCGCAGGGGAACACCTATAACCTCTATATCGGGTCGCGGAGCCGGCACCCCGGCGGGGTCAACAGCCTCTTCGCGGACGGCTCGGTGCGCTTCATCAAGACCTCGGTCAATTTCTTGACCTGGCAAGCGCTCGGGAGCATCCAGGCTGGTGAGGTGGTCAGTTCGGATGCATACTGACGGACCCCGCCGTCGCGCCGCTCCGGAGCGTGCCGGCGTGCCGGCCTCACGGCGAGGAGTCAAGCTCGTGGCGGCGGCCGTTCTGGCGATGGCCGCCGGGGCGATCGGCTTGAGCTGGTCGACGCCAGGCCGGCTTTGGTGGGCGGACCGGGCCCTCGGCTGGGGCCGCCTCGATGAGGCCGAGGCCATCCTGCGGCCGCTGGTTGTTGAGGAGGACATCGGCGCTATCACCCGGCTGGCGCGGCTTCGCCTCCTTCGGCGCAAGCCCCATTCGGTGGTCCGCCTCCTGGAAACCCGGCTCCGGTCGCGGACCGAGCCGCAGTGGTTGGAAATCCTTGGCGAGGCCGATCTGGCGCTGGGCCGAACCCACGAAGCATGGGCGGTTTATCGCGCGTTCCTAGAACACCGCCCCGACGACATCCCGGCCCTGATCCGTTACGCCGAGCTGACGTACCGCCACGCCGGGCTTGCCCAGGCGCTGGTACCGTACCAGCACCTGGCCGAGCTCCAGCCTGGAGAGTTGCGGTGGCCCCGGTCCGTCGGCCAAATCTACATGGAGATAGACCGTTATGAGCTGGCGGCGACGGCGTTCCGCGAGGCGTTGCGACTGAATCCCTCCGACGGCGACGTCCGTTTTGCTCTCGCCGAGGCGGAGTTCCTCGCCGGTCGGCTGGACGATGCGCGGGCTCACCTCGACGCGGTGGCGCGGGAACGGCCGGGCGATCCGAGGATCGGCACAGCGCTCGCCGAATGCCTCCTCGCCCTGGGCCGGACCGACGAGGCGGTCGTGGGACTAGAGGCCATCCTGGCCCGTGAGCCGGGCCAGGCCCGAGCGCTCCGCCTCCGCGCCGAGGTCCATCTCCAGCGCCGGGAACTGGGGCGGGCCCTGGAGTTGCTCGAACGCGCCAACGCGAGCGATCCGCAGGACTGGAGGGTGCTCTACAAGCTGGCCCAGGTGTATGATCGCCTCGGGCGCCACGACGAAGCCCGAGACGCCGAGTTCCGGATGCGCGAGTTCCAGCACGAGGCCTCCGATCGCTTCTAATCCCGCCGATCGCAGATCCCATCAACCCGAAAAGGCGGTCTCGATGGCCCATCCGACGCGGCAATCCCCCCGTCTGCTGACCTGGGCGGCCGTCACCCTCCTCGCGGTGTTGGGGACATCGCTGGCGTTCTGGCTGGGGGCCCCGTCCGGGCGGGGCCGGACGTCAGGGCCGCTGGACCTCCGGCCGGTCCCCTTGCAGCCGGCCGCCCCATCCCCGTTCTCATTACGCGACATGACCGCAGAGTCGGGGATCGACTTCTCGTATCGCAACGGCGAGGAGGCGGGCCGCCGGACTATCCTGGAGTCCCTGGGGGGGGGCGTCGCCATCTTCGACTACGACGGAGACGGCCGACCCGACCTCTTCTTCCCGGGCGGTGGGGAATTCCGGAAGACGGCTTCCGGCTTCGAGGTCGTCGGCCGACCCGATCGCCTCTATCGCAACCTCGGGGGCTGGCGATTCCGGGACATCACGGCCGAGGTCGGCCTCGACCAGACCACCGGCTACCGCCACGGCGCGACGGTGGGCGACTACGATAACGACGGCGATCCGGACCTGCTGGTGACCGGATATGAGGGCGCCACTCTGTACCGCAATGAGGCGGGCCGCCGCTTCGTCGACGTGACTCGGGACGCCGGCCTGGTCGAGCCCGGATGGTCCACGAGCGCGGCCTGGGCCGACGTGGACGGCGACGGCCGGCTCGATCTCTATGTCACCCGATACGTCGACTGGTCGCCCCGAAACCATCCTCCCTGCTCGTACCGCTATTCGGAGGAGATCGACATCTGTGCGCCATCGGTGTTCGACGGCCTGACCGACCTGCTCTATCGCAATGAAGGCGGCGGCCGTTTCCGCGAGGTCGGCCGGTCCGCCGGGATCCGGGAGGCGGGCAAGGGGCTGGGCGTCGTGGCTTGCGACATCGACGGCGACCGCGACATCGACTTCTACGTCGCCAACGACACGACGCCCAACCTGCTCTACGCCAATCGTGGTGATGGCACGTTCGAGGAGATGGGCTTCGCCGCCGGGGTCGCCATGAGCGCGGAGGGGATCTCCACCGGGAGCATGGGCGTCGAAGCGGGTGATGCCGACGGCGACGGCGACCTCGACCTTCTCGTCAGCAACTACGAAGGGGAGACCAACGAGTTGTATCGCAACGACGGCGGGATGAGCTTCACGCCGATCGCCATGTCCGTCGGACTCGGGGCGGTCTCCCGCCCCATGGTGGGCTGGGGCGCCGGGCTGCTCGACCTGGACAACGACGGCAGGCTCGACGTCTTCGTCGCCAATGGTCACCTCATGCACCATCTGCCCCGCAACCCGTTGGCACAACGCCAGCTCCTGTTCCACCAAGGCGAGGGCGGCCGCTTCGTTGACGTGGGCCTCGGGTCGGGCGAATACTTCGCCGGACTCCACCCAGGCCGCGGGAACGCGGCAGGAGACCTGGACAACGATGGGGACCTGGACCTGGTGATCGTGCATCAGAACCAACCAGTAGTCCTGCTCCGCAATGATTCGGTGCGGGCCCGGCTCGGCCTACGACTGCGTCTCGAAGGGGTCGCCAGCAATCGGTCGGCCATCGGGGCCGTCGTCACCGTCGAGGCGGCGGGTCGCACGCTGACGCGGCCGATGCTGGGCGGCGGCGGCTATCTCTCCCAGAACGACAGCCGACTGGTCGTCGGACTGGGGGACGGTCCGGCTGCCGAACGGGTCGTGGTCTCGTGGCCCGATGGCCAAATCGATCGATACGACCGGCTGGACGCGGCCTATCCCTGGCTGCTTCGCGAGGGCGAAGGCGCGGTCGTGGATCCACGTGCCGGCGGCCGCTGAACGCCCGCCGCCTCCCGGGGATGGACCCGGATGTAATGGTCGGTGAAGTCGCCATGCAGCCAGCCGTAGCGGACCTTGGGCATGTGGCAGCCGAGGCAGTCACGGCTCGGGCTCACTGGGCAGGTCGATCGGGTTCTCGCGCCGATCGCCCCGCCGTTCCGGGAGGCCCCTGCGTCGGCGCGGGCCGTCGCGTGGCAGGAGAGGCATTTCGCCTCGTAGTAGGCCGGCGCGGTCTCGGCGTTCCGGTGCGGATCGTGGCAGGTGACGCAGCTCAGCTCGCCGACGCTCTCGGCATAGCAACGGCTCCAGGGGAGCGTTGAGCCGGGGAACCGCGTCCAGTCGGGGGCGGTGCGGCTGGCGGGCATGGCCAGGAAATGCTGGCTGTGACAATCGCCGCACAACTGGCCGATCGCTGCGGCAGGAGTCTTCGCGGGGGCGGCGATGGCCGAATCGGGAAACCCGGCGCCGACGGCGGTCAAGTGAAGGCCACCAGGCCCATGACACCGTTCGCAGCCGATTCCGCGATCGAGCGACTCCGGGCCCGTCCGATCCCGGAACGCGCGGGCGTTAGTCGTGTGACAGATCAGGCACTCGTGGGCCTCCGCCTCCGAACCGAAGGGCGCGCCAAGGTAGTCTTCGACCCGCGCCGGGCGCCCCTCCTGGGCCTTCGTGAGGTCCCATCCCTGCCCCGCGCTCCCCCGATGGTACGAGAAGCGCAGGGTCCGATAGCGCCCGTCGGCATCGGCCCCGATCAGCGAGGTGTAGCGATCGCTCGAACCCAGCGCGTAGGCGACCACGGCTCGCAGGATCCGATCTTCAACGCGGGTCTCCGCCGCCACCCCCTTCTCGTTCCGCTTGAGCAGATGCCGGACCCCGGGATCGGACGGGTCGGGAAGAGGTTGATCGGGAAGAGGCAGGTCGGCCAATTCGCGGCCGCGCCGGAGGGTCTGAGCATGGCGGCTGGCGAGGACCGTCTTCTGGATCTCGGAGTGGCAGCCGGCGCAGCGGGCCTCGCCGACGTAGGGGGACGGCTCGGGCTCGAGCGGCTGTTCGGCGCGGTATTTCCCGGACTCGGCGAGCGCTGACGCAGCCTCGGCCTCCTTCCCTTCCAGCAAGCACGCCCGGCTTAGGAGCCACGACGCCTCGCGATCCGGCCCGGCGTCCCGGATCCGGAGCAGGGCGTCCCGGGCCTCGCCGGATCGCCCCAATCGCAGGAACTCGCGGCCCAGCAGCCGCGTCGCGCCGAAACGGTCCGCGGATACGATCCGGATGTCCGGGTCGCGCCGGAGGGCGCGCTGGAGCGCCCCGACCGCCCCCGCCGGGTCCTGGTCGGTGGCGCGGATGACGCCCAGGAGCAGGTCGCCCCGGGCCTCACGACCAGGCATTGTCGACAGCCGACCGGCGGCCCGGGCGGCCTCGGAAACCTGGCCGGTCTCCAGCGCGAGCCGGGCATACAGGTCGAGGGACTCCACATGGTCGGGGTCCGAGGCCAGACCCATCCAGAGGAGCTGGCGCCCCTCGACCGACCGGCCGGCAAGGCTGTTACCCAGCGCGATCAGGTAATAATCCTCGGCTTCCAGGAGGCCGGTTCCCAGGCCGGCGTAGATCGAATGCGCCTCAGGGTGCCGGCCCAGACGGGCCGTGGACCGGGCCAGCAGCCGCTGGGCTTCGGTGTCCTTATTCACCGTCTGGAGCCGTTCGCGGGCTAGCTGGTAAGCGGCGTCCCAATCACCCCGACGATACGCCCAGATGCCGCGAGACACAGCCGACGGCCACAGGCGAGACCAGCCCCACCATACGCCGCCGACCAGGAGGGCCGCGACGATCACGAGACGCCCTCGGCGCCACCCCGAACGCACGCGAACCGCAGTCTGCATCGCGATCCTCCCGGCCCTATCGACCGTAGCGTACTCGTCCTGATGGCGCGGGAGCACCCCGCCCGCTCTCGCCGATGGCTCATCCCGATCCGTTCTTCTTCTCCTCCTTCGTCTTCTCCTCTTTCGGCGAGGGATCGAGCCATTCATTTCTCCCGGAACTCAAGTCGGCCTCCGAGGGGACCGTAAACTTGAAGCCCAGATCCTGGGCCTGCAGGTCCGCGGGTGGCTCGCCGAAGGCGAGGGCCTCGATGTCGAGAGTCAGGCTGCCATTGGGAGGGATGACTGGCAATCGCCCCAGGGCGCCGTAGGCGAGGTTGGGCGGCATCGTCACCTTGCGACGTTCGCCGACCTTCATGCCGGCGATTCCCTCATTCCAACCTTGGATAAGGCGCGAGTCGCCGAGCTTGAACGTCACGGGACGGTTCGCCTCCCGCGTCGAGAAGAAGGGCTTGCCCCCATCAGAGGAGGCGATGCAATGGATGGTGACCGTGTCGCCGGACTTGGCCTGCAGGCCGGTTCCCTCCTCGAGCGTCTCGTAGACGAGCCCCGAAGCCAGTTTGGCGGGCTCTCCGATCTTCGTGGGCTTAGCAAACGTTGGCAGCGCGGGCCGTGGCGGTGACGCGGGCGACGGTGACGCGGGCGACGGTGACGCGGGCGGCGGTGACGCCCGCTCGTTCTGACATCCCCCCGTCAGCACTGCGAGAGCCAGGGCCAGTAGTGACGCCGGCAACTGGATTCGACGCCGGCCTTCCTCGGCCTCCAAGGCCCAGGCTGCCCGCCATCCTCTGAAACGTCTCATGTTTGAGATTCCCAATCAGGATTCCGCACCGTAGCCCCGCATCCGGCCAGCACCCGACGGTCGACGATCCACTCGGCGATGAGGAAAAGCGACACGCTCGAGTCGGAGATTATTCTCGCAGACTCAAGGATCCAGCTTGAAAATGTCCATAAGCCTAACTCCTTTGCCGGTAAGAGCAAGTCGTTCGTGCCTCGTTGCCTCGTTTTAGTTTGCGTTGCGAAATAGGTGGGAATCGCAGCGTCCTGGTACGCTCAGGAGAAGTCCCGGAACCGCGCCGAACGGACTGATGACGGGGCGGCGTCATGCTCAGGAATCGATGCGACCTGACGGACCTGTTCACGCTGATGACCCAGGTCGGTCGGAGCAGGGGACTACTTCAAACCACGCTCGCGAGAAGATCCACACGGAATCAGGCTGGTGGAGAGGACGACGACCTTCGAATCGCTGCGGCAGACATCGACTCGATAACGTTTCGCAGCAGGGCAAAGCGGTCGAGTAGATATGGTTCGTCGATTTGCATGGGATCGCCAACAGCGAATCGCGCAGCGGTTCCAGCCTTCTCAAGATAATCTTGGCCGACTAGGCCCCGATTGTGCTCCAACACATCGCGAGCGGCTTTCATCTCGCAAAGCGCCGCCCGCTGATCTTCGTCAGGACATCCGAGGTTGACCCGGTTGTCGATGAACCGGAACCACTGGTCTGGACGCCGGTATGCGAGGCCGCGCACAACACGTTCGATGACATCGTTGAGGATCGCCGTGATGTCAGGCGCAGACAGAATCTCAGACAATGGGACCTGGATTTCTTCCCGCCGCTGCGAACGGGGTCGGTCCGCAGCCTCGTTAGAAGCAGTATCCAGTTGTTTGGGGTAAGCCCTAAGCCAGAGCCGGGCCATCCCGCAGATCCAGTCCTCCAGAAGTCCGGATAGACCCCTGAAGACCGACTCCGCGAGGTGGATAGTCACATACCGCTGAGCCAGAGACTCCAGGCCCGTGACGGGTATCTCCAAGTTGCTGGCCGTATCCACAATCCCGACGGGGCGACCCTCGTGCGCGAGTTGCTGGACAACTCGCCAGGCCTGGCGAGTGTGCAGGTAGAAGTCGCGGGCCTCGTCCAACTGGTTCAGAATCCGATCGGCAAGCTCGCCAACTTCCTTGTCGAGGGTCACCATAAGATAGCGCCCGGCCGTCATCCGGCCTCGTCCAGGAGATGCTGGATCCGAGCCCCATCACCGGCACGGCCGAAGTTAATCACGGCGATCGCCGGCCTGCCATCGAGCGAGATGGCATCGACATCCGGCCAATAGCGAATCCCGTGTAGATCGAACAACTCGCGCACGCGGGCAAGTTGAGTCACAGGCACCATCAGATACGGGCCGGCGACTCCATCGGTCGAGACGCGCAACCGTTCTCGTGTCATCTCGTCGATCATCGCAAAGGGCCTCAGAACAGCGAAGAATTCCCAGCTTCAATTTTATGAATCTCGCTGGAGGCTGGCCAGCGGCGTCAAACTAACGGCGTCGTTCCTCGTGCGCTCAGCTTTGAGATTCATTAACAGCCGTTCACGATCCGGGTCGCGATTTCGGTTGCCCCCCTGCTGTTAACTTCCCCGTTAAATGTCACCTTTTTGACCCGCTATTTGTCACCCAAATCTGTTCTGAAAGCCGTGCCAACCTTCGGAAATCGCATGCGATCATGATTGCTACTGACCGATAGGAGTTTTTCTTTCGGGCGAGCGGCATTATGCGCTTGCAAGTGGTAGACGCGCCGGAGACCATGCGGTCAATTTGTGACCGTCCTCCCGACTTGAGCCGCATGCGAGGAGCGACCGTGACTGACTACCGCCAGCTTCTCTCATGCTCCGATGACGAGTTGGCCCGGGGCGATCCGCTAGTGATGAACCTGCTGGTGGCCAAGAGTCTCCCTGGCCTGGCCGATCTCGACATCGCCCGTTATCAGAAACTGGCCGACCAGTGGGCCTATGGAATCCACAAGCGTCTTCCGGGGGCGGAAGCCGCTTTCCGCAAAACACCCCAGGATTAGAAGAATGATGTTCGATTCGTCCGCCTGGCAGTGATGTGCGAATACGTGGATCGCGAGCTAGGGATTGGCTACCGGGAGGATCAAAAGGATCTCAAGGCGGTCGCGTATACCGATCCGTCGGACCTGTTCCTCAACGGGGTGATGGATCGCGGCAAGGCACCTGCGGCAATATGGCGACCCTCCACGTCGCCCTCGGGTGGCGTCTAGGTTGGCCAGTATCGTTGGCATCCGTGGCGTTCCACCACATCTGCCGCTACGACGACCGCGAGGTGACGCACAACATCGAGACGACGAACACGGGCAAGGGCGGTTTCAGTTCGCCCACGGATGACTACTACGTCAAGCAATACAAGCTGGGCCGGAAGGCGATCAGCAGCGGCTCGGACTTAAGGGCGTTGAAGCCGCGCGAACTGCTGGGCGTCTTCATCGGAGCCCGTGCCCGGCACATGAGGGATACGGGCAGCGACGCGGCGGCGGAAGCCGACTATCTGACGGCTCGCTCCCTGTACCCGTCGAGCCGGGCCCTGTATATTCACGGGATGGGCGTGTCGATCGTGCGGAGCGTGGGGCTGTTCGAGGATTCGGAAAAGGGACACCCGTCGCAACTCGCGGCCTGGCTGACCTACCAATACGGGTCGCATCGCCTGCCGGCGGGTTGCCACCGCACGGGCCAAGCTCCGCTCGTCGAACGAATCGACCACTTCGCTTCCTCATCGGTCGTCGTTCAAGCGGCGAGCCACGGGAAATAGGGAAATATCAACCGGTCGCAATCGGAAGTCCTAAGAGGTCGCCATGACTGACACCCTGACGACGGGCAAGTTTTCGGTCGCCCTTGTTGGATACGGATCGGACGACCTGTTGGTTGGGTTAGGGGGTTCGAACTCTATCCGCCGCTCGGGTTCGACGCAGGCGACGGCAACCTTTACCGCTATGTGGGCAACGATCCGACCAACGAAACTGATCCCAGCGGATTGGCTGAAGAACCTCCGGGGGGATGGAATTGGCCGTTGTGGGATGGGACAAAAGCTGCGACTTGGAGCTTTTTCAACAACGTTCTCCTTGGGGTTCCGAATCTTGTCACGGAGACGGGACCGAATTTTGAGGCCAACTTCAAGGCAAACCAAGAACGGGGACAAGCGAACGCGGCAGCCGGGTCGAACTTCGATGCTGGACGGGGAAGCAATGCGAGCTTTCCGGATGGGCTTGCTTCGCCCGATTTGCAGCAAAACATGATGACCGCCGCGGAACTCGGCGGGGCTGCGACGACGCCTTTCCGGCCGGGTATCACCCCGGGTGCTTCTCGATTTGCTCCGAAGACGGGGGCTTCTGCATCAGTCAAACCGCCAGGAACGCAGCGAATCCAAGGTGGGGCTGGCGGTGGATGGCCTGTCATTGATGAAGTCGTTGATCCGGCGAGAGTGGTCAAACAGGCTGATGAATTGTCCTGCGGTCCTGCCGCTGCGGAAATGTTACTCAGGGATCGAGGAGTCTCCGCTCTCCAAGGGCAGATCAGAAGCCAGACTCAATTGGCCGTCACAAATGTTGATGAATTGGCCAAAATTATGGGCAATTTCGATCCAAGTGGGCGTTGGGTTGGTAATACCGTTTCTGTTGGCAGCTTCGATGGCTTGAATAAGACGGGGTCATGGATGGCCATGTTCAAGGAGTTTGGAAACAAAATCGGTCATTTCGTTGTGGTGGATGGTGTCGATGACGTGGGCAGAGTCATCATTCGAGATCCCGCCGATCAGACGATCTACAAGATGGAGAAAAAGGATTTCCTGAATGTTTGGAATGGATTTTCTGTTTATAAGAACCCATAAGGAAAATCATGTCTAATACTGAAAAACCAAAATTGCTGTCGTTGTCAGGAGATCGATGCCTTGGGCAGGTAGAAGCCACTATTGCGATTGGCGAATATTGTAAATTAATGAAAATATCTATAAACAAAAACGGCGGCATCGTCAGCTTGAATGGGGATAACGAATTTTGGAAATTTTCATCTTCTCATGTCGACGCTTCTTCTAATTTGTGCAAAATTTTGTTTGATTATTTCGACAATAAAGAAGTCGAAATTCCATCGGAGTTATAAGGCATTTTCGTCAACCAATTTGCGTGCAATCGCCTTCGATTGCGGCGATGTTGGCGCGGCGGCGGTCTTCCCCCTTCACCCTGAGTCAAGCGATCTTTGATGAATCGGGCACAAACTGATCCATTTTATCAATTATTCGTTGTTTGCTTCTGCCTGCCCAAGAGTTGTAGCCGTTCATAGGGTGGGAGAAGTGGGATTAGGCGACGTTGATTTCTGAAGTGTTAACGGGCACGAGGGACGGGGCTGCGTGACCACAACGAACCGCTTCAAAACACGAGGTCAGATAGTCCAGGACGTTACGTCCCTGCTGCCGAGATGTGGCCACTACGGTCAGCATCCGTTCCCCAAATCGACTTCCCCGAACACTATCTGTGCCGCCACTGATACGCCGCCAGATGACCGCATGACGCAGCGCGCGTTCCGCCGCGTTATTCGTCGGCTCAACGCCGGGGTGCCGAGCGAACGTCCACAGGCCCTCTTCTACCTTGAGGATCTCGAAGCAGGTCGCGGCCGTCTGCGCACGAACTCTTCAAGCCCTTCTCAAGGACCCGCTTGACGTCCCGGCGCAAACGGCTCATCCCCTCTTGGAACTCCTCCCATCCGAGGGGACCGGCTCGGACTTGGTGCCAGTCGTGGAAC
>Ga0153954_1000108_pt1 | contig 72670 bp, 62 predicted proteins | sample TSFL038MetaG_FD_102277 | JGI IMG/M metagenome (GOLD analysis project Ga0153954, IMG submission 102277) | Attine ant fungus gardens microbial communities from Florida, USA - TSFL038 MetaG | ecosystem: Host-associated > Fungi > Mycelium > Unclassified | place: USA: Florida, Wekiwa Springs State...
AACCTCCTCGAACCCCCGCCAATCCTCCACGACGAGCGACAGATGAGCCTAAGTCTATGCTAAACCCCAACCGGACAGCCGTGGGCTTGCCCCGGCTATCCATGTCGTTCTTGACGCGCGGAGACAAAGACGTGGATGCCCGGGCCAAGCCCGGGCATGACGATCATAGGTCGTAGGGACACGCCAAACAGAGTCTTACGCCTTGCTCTTCTGCTTTGCGGCTTCCTTCTGCAGGTCCGGCGCGTTGACGGCCGGGATCGCGATGCGGCCGGGGCCGGTGTGCTGGAGCGCCGCTGCGGCTTTTTCGTTCTGCATGATCTTGGCCATCACGGCCTGGCCGGCGCGCTCGAACACGCCGCGATTGTCGATCAGGAATTGCCGGGAGTCGCGCAGGGGCTTGATGAAGCCCTGGATTTCCGGGATCACGTAGCGCGCCACCATGTCCCAGCTCCGGCGTGTATTCTCCGGATTGGCCCAGTCATGGGCGAAGCCGACGATGGTGCCGACGCCGCCGGATACCTCCACCAGGTTCTTGATGGTGGCGATGAGGTCGTCGGGCGTGCCGATGGTGGAGGCTGCCGCCGGCCCGCCGGCTGTCTTCTCGATCGCATCTTCCGGTGACTTGAACGGCTCGAGTCCGGGCCGCATCAATGTGCCGACATTATATTCATTGTGCCAGCGCATCAGGCCGGCGCCGGCCTCGCGATAGGCCTGCTCGCGGGTCTCGGCGATGTGCCAGGAGAGCAGCACGCGCCAGTTGGAACGGCTGACCGTGGTGCCGGCTTTCCTCGCCGCGTCCTCGGCAAATTCCCATTGCTGCGGCAGCGCCATCAACCCCTGCGTCGACATCGAGCCGAGCGAGATGATGCCGATGCCGTATTTGCCGGCGAGCGTCATGCCCGAAGGCGAGATCTGCGATGCCACCACAAACGGCATCTCCTCCTGCAAGGGCAGGATCTGCAGCGCGGCGTCGTGCATCTCGAACCAGTCGCTCTTCACGGTCACGCGCTCGCCGTTGAACAGGCGGCGGATCACCGCGATCGCCTCGTCCTGACGGTCGCGCTGGGTCATCGGATCGATGCCGAGGGTGTGAGCGTCGGACGCAAGCGCGCCGGGACCGGAGCCGAAAATGGCGCGTCCGCCGGTCATGTGGTCGAGCTGCACCATGCGCTGCGCGACGTTGAAGGGATGATGATAGGGCAGCGAGATCACGCCAGTGCCGAGCTTGATCCGCTTGGTGCGTTCGCCGGCCGCGGCCAGAAACATCTCCGGCGAGGCGATCATTTCCCACCCCGAGGAATGGTGCTCGCCGCACCAGAACTCGTCGTAGCCGAGCTCGTCGAGCTGCTGCACGAAATCGAGGTCGCGGCGGAATTGCAGCGTCGGATGCTCGCCGATCGGATGGTGCGGGGCGAGGAAGGCTCCGAATTTGAGGCGCGCCATGACGTTTCCTTGATGTTGTTGTTACCGCTTTTTGCTGCGTTATTGGTAAGCTAGCCATGCCCCGGTTTCAACGTCGAGGTGAGCGGGGCGGCAATGCATTTTCCCGGCCAGCGGAAAGAGGCGCGCAGGTTAGCGACTCGACGCAAATTCTGAGGTGAATTGACGCCAGCTGCGGCTAGCGGTTGCTGAAGATGGTGCGGTTTGCCTGCCGGGAATTGACGGCGATTTAACGCGCGGCGCGTCGTCGCATTTGCGATGGAGTGTAGGGTGGGCAAAGCGCAGCGTGCCCACCATCACGACCGGAGTGCCAGACGGTGGGCACGGCGCAAGAGCGCCTTTGCCCACCCTACGATCCCGACGTGTCGTCCCGGAATGACGACGATGGCTACCGCGTCATCCGATTCCAGGCATCGAGCCCGGCGATCTTGTAGGCCTCGGCGAGTGTCGGGTAGTTGAATGTGTTCTGGATGAAGTAGTCGATGGTGCCCTTCAGATTGAGCACGGCCTGGCCGATATGGATCAGCTCGGTTGCGCCTTCGCCCAGGATATGCACGCCGAGCAGCCGTCTCGTCTTGGTCGAGAAGATCATCTTCATCATGCCGCTGTTCAGCCCCATGATGTGACCACGAGAGGTTTCGCGAAAGCGAGCGACGCCTACCTCGTAGGGGATGCCGCGGGTGCGCACCTCCTCCTCGGTCAGGCCGGTCGTGGAAATTTCCGGCACCGAATAGATTCCGTACGGAAAATATTCCGGCGGGGCCATCGGCTCGATGCCGAGCGCATGGCAGGCAGCGACGCGGCCCTGCTCCATCGAGGTCGAGGCGAGACTGGGAAAGCCGATCACGTCGCCGGCGGCATAGACGTGCGGCACGCAGGTCTGGAGCGTGACCGGATCGACCGTGATCCGTCCGCGATGATCGACGGTAATGCCGGCGGCATCGAGGTTGAGGCGATCGGTAGCGCCGACCCGGCCGGCGGCGAACAGCAGCATCTCCGTGACCACGACGCGGCCGTCTGCGAGCCTGATCTGGATCGCACCGCTGCTGGTCCGTTCGATGGCGTTGACCGCGGAGCCCAGTCGCAGCGAGACGTTGCGGTCCCGCAGCTCATGCATGAACTCGTCGATCAGCTCCTTGTCGATGAAATCGAGGAAGGTTGGCCTTGGTTCGATCAGCGTCACCGCGACGTCGAGTGCGGAAAAGATGGTCGCGTATTCGACGCCGATGACACCGGCGCCGATCACGGCCAGACTGCGTGGCAGCTTTGGCAGCCCGATGATCTCGTCGCTGTCGAATACGGTCTTGTTGTCGAACGGAACGTAGTCGGGGCGGAACGGCCGGGTGCCGCAGGCGATCAGGATATGCGCGGCGGTGACTGTCTTGACCTCGCCGATTGGCGAGGTCACCTCGATCCGGTGAGGCTCGACGAAGCGCGCCTCTCCATTGGCAGTGCGCACCAGATTGCGGCTGAATTGATGTTCGAGCACCTCGACTTCGTGGTCGAGCGTCTTCTGCAGCCGCATGATCAGATCGTCGGCGGCGATGTCGTGCTTGACCCGATAGGAGCGTCCATAGAAGCCGCGCTCGCGCCAGCCGGACAGATTGAGCACGGTTTCGCGGAGAGTCTTGGAGGGGATGGTGCCGGTATGGACGGAAACGCCGCCGACCCGCCGTCCCTTTTCGACCACCAGGACCGATTTGCCGAGTTTTGCGAATTGCACCGCGGCGCGACGTCCGGAGGGGCCGGACCCGATCACCAGCATGTCATAATCGTACATCGAAGGCAGTCCCGAACGCGCGAAAAGGGCTCAAGGTATGGCAGCAGACTCTGAATATGCAGCTAACGGGCCAGTCCGGACCGGGCGCTTACCTCAGAGGTAATCGCGGAGATGACCGGCATCTGAGATATCCGATGCGACAGGTTTCAGGCGGGACTTCCCGTGCATCAGATGGTTTCAGCCAATCTCGAGACGTCGCACCGTTGGTGGGTGCTCGCGATCGTGGTCGGCGCGCAATTCATGTTCGGTGTCGACGCCTTTGTCGTCAATGTCGCTATTCCCACCATCGCCACCGAGCTTCACGCCTCAACGGCCGAGGTCGAATCGATCATCGCGATCTATTTGATCGCCTATGCCACGCTGATCGTGACCGGCGGTCGGCTCGGCGACATCCATGGCACCAAAAGCGTGTTTCTGGTCGGCGTGCTCGGCTTCACGCTGACCTCGCTGTGGTGCGGACTGGCGCAGTCGGGGTTTGAGCTGATCATCGCGCGGCTGGCGCAGGGCGCGACTGCAGCGCTGATGGTGCCTCAGGTGCTCGCAACCTTGCATCTGCTGTTCTCCGACCATGCGCGAAGCCGCGCCTTTGCGATCTACGGCGTCACGCTCGGACTCGCCGGTGCGGCGGGCTTTGCGCTCGGCGGCATCCTGGTGACGCTTGATCTGGCGGGCGTCGGCTGGCGCGCGGTGTTCTTTGTCAATGTGCCGTTCGGCATCCTCATTCTGGTGGCCGCGGCGAAGATCATGCCGTCGGTGCCGCGCCGTGCCGGCGCACGGCTCGATGTGACGGGCGCCGTCGTGTTGTTTCTCGGTCTGTTGTGCCTGATCGGACCGCTCCTGTTCGGTCACGATTTTCACTGGTCGGCCCTGGTGTGGCTGACCATGGTGGCGGGCGTTGCGATCGTGGCGGTCTTCCTGCGGCTCGAGCGCGCGGTCGAGCGGCGCGGCGGCATGCCGCTGATCGATCTCTCTTTGCTGTCCGACAACGCTTTCATGCGCGGATTGGGCGCTGCGTTTTTCTTCTTCTTCGCCAATCTGTCATTCTACCTTGTCATGACCATGTATATGCAGACGGCGTTGCAGATTCCGCCGCTCGAGGCCGGCCTCGTGTTCGTGCCGCTGGCGCTGACCTTCGTCATCGCTTCCCGCGTCAGTGGCGTCCGCGCCAAGCACCGCGGTACGTTGGTGCTGATCGAAGGCTGCGCAATCCAAGTCGCAGGCCTCGCGGTGTTGGCGCTGACGGTCACCTTGATCGCGCCGGCCGCGCTGACGCTCGCGCTGATATTGATGATCTTTGGCTACGGCCAGGGATTGGTGATGGCGCCGCTGTCGGGCGTGGTGCTGTCAAGCGTGAAGCCGGCCAGCGCGGGTTCCGGCTCCGGCATGTACGGCACCACGGCGCAGATCGCCAATGCGGCCGGCGTCGCCGCGATCGGTGCGGTATTCTTTGCCGTCGCAGCTGCATTGACCCCGACGCAGGCGTTGCTTGTCTCGATTGTGTTGTTTGCGCTCTCGATTGTGATCAGCGCCGCAATGCTGTCATGGATGAGTCGCGCCGCTGACTGAAGTTTACGCGGCTTATCGCCCCAACCGTTGCAAATCGGCTGCAATCGCCGCGTTTTGTGGGGATTGACAGCACACGGTCTTTTTATTTTGCACTGCAGCAACTATCTTGTCATGTCGAGGTTCATGAATCTCGTGCGATGGAGTTGCTGTGTCGCTTGCCAATAATGTCGATTTCCTGAGACACCTGCCGAAGCTCGATGCTTTCGGTCGTCTGCAAGAGCTCGGGCGCGGCGTGCGTCCGGATGCCGGAACCCCCCTGGTCGAGATCCGCGATTTCGGATCGAATCCGGGTAATTTGCGCATGTTTTCCTTCGTGCCGCGGCAACGGCAACCGTCGCCCGGGCTCGTCGTCGTTTTGCATGGCTGCGGTCAGACTGCCGCGGGCTATAATCGCGGCACCGGCTGGTCGACGCTCGCGAAGCAGTTCGGCTTTGCGCTGTTGATGCCGGAGCAGCAGCTGTCGAACAATGCCAATGGCTGCTTCAACTGGTTCAATCCGGACGACATCGCGCGCGATCAGGGCGAGGCGGCCTCGATCCGCCAGATGGTCGCGCGCATGGCGAAGGACCATCACATCGATCCGCGCCGCATCTTCGTCACCGGGCTTTCTGCCGGCGGCGCGATGGCGTCGGTGATGCTGGCGACCTATCCCGAAGTGTTCGCGGCCGGCGCCGTCATCGCCGGCCTGCCGTTCGGCATCGCCGGCAATGTGCGCGAGGCGCTCACCGGCATGCGCTCCGCGCCGGCGCGCACGCCGCGCAAGCTCGGCGATCTCGTGCGCAAGGCTTCGCCACATATGGGCGCATGGCCCCGAATGTCGGTGTGGCATGGCAGTGCCGATCGCATCGTGCATCCCGGCAACGCCAACGAGATCGTCAAGCAGTGGCTCGACCTGCATCATCTGCCGTTGGCTCCGATGTCGGAAGGTACGGTCGACGGCCATCCGCACCAGGTCTGGTGGAATGCGGATGGCGAAACGGTCGTCGAGTCTTACACCATCACCGATATGGCGCACGGCACGCCGCTCGGGGTCGCCGACAACGATCAGCGCTACGGCGCGCACGGCCCGTTTCTGATCGAGGCGGGGATTTCCTCCTCCTATCACATCGCCAAATTCTTCGGGCTGACGGAATGGGTTCGTCAGGCGAAGCCGGCGAAGAAGGCGGCCGCATCGGACTCGCCGAGCGCCAAGCTGATTCCCGCGGTGTCCCCGATGCAGGCGCCGGCGCCAAACCGTGCCCAGGTGCGGCGGCCGCAGGAGCCGCAGCCCAAGCCGACGCGCGAACCGCGCCGCCGCAGCATCGATGTCAACGCCGTGATCACCCGCGCGCTCACCGCCGCGGGTTTGATGAAGTAGCCTGACAGCCGGCTGTGTTTTCAACCTCCCCTTGAAAAAGGGGAGGTCGCTTTGCTCCGTCAGGAGCAAAGCGGGAGGGGACCCGGTGTCTCCACATCCGCCGTCGCTTGTGGCTGACCCCCACCCGCCTCCCCCTTTCAGGGGGAGGAGCGCACCGATGTTGCAGTAGTCCGGTTTCGTCCCGGTGATTGGCCGAGTTACAACTCGCCCGTGATGAACGGATTGGTCATCCGCTCCTGGCCGATGCTCGAGCCCGCGCCATGGCCGCAGATGAAGCCGACATCGTCGCCGAGCGGCAGGAGCTTTTCGAGGATCGACTTGATCAATGTCTCGTGGCTGCCGCCGGGCAGGTCGGTGCGTCCGACCGAGCCGTTGAACAAGACGTCGCCGACATGGGCGAAGCGCATGTCCTTGTTGAAATAGACCACGCTGCCCGGGGAATGGCCGGGACAATGCAGGATGTCGAAGGTGAGATCGCCGATTTTGACCTGCTCGCCTTCCTCGAGATAGCGGTCGGAGTTGAAGTTGCGCACGCCGCTCATGCCGAAGCGCGCGCCGCTTTCGACCACATGCTCGAGCATATGCGCGTCCGCCTTGTGCGGTCCCTCGATCGGCACCTTCAGCGCATCGCGCAACTCCGCGGCGCCGCCGACGTGATCGATATGGCCGTGCGTGAGCCAGATCTTCTCGACGGTGACGCCGGCCTGCTTGATCGCTTCCAGAATCTTCGGCACGTCGCCGCCGGGGTCGATCACCACCGCCTTCTTGCTCGGCTCGTGCCAGAGGATGGTGCAGTTCTGCTCAAACAGCGTCACCGGCACGATCATCGCGCCGGCTTTCGCCTGGGTCTCGGTTTCCTGTGTCATCGCGGCAGCATGCCGATTTTTGGCGGCGCGCCAAGTGAAAGATTTATCAAGTGAAAGATTTGCGCGGCGCGGCTTCGAAATCGGCTAGACTGGCGTGATGGAATCGCCCGTCCGCCCGATCAACCTGGTTCCGCCGCCGGATCGCCGCCAGTCCGAGACCGCGCTTGCGGTCGCGCGCGGCACCGCGCGGCTGCTGCGCTCGCTCGGCTTCACCTCGATCAGCGAATTGCCGCTGCCGTCAGGGCGCCGCGCCGACCTGGTGGCGCTCAACGAGCGCGGCGAAATCTGGATTGTCGAGATCAAATCCTCGGTCGAGGACTTGCGCGCGGACCACAAATGGGAAGATTACCGCGCCCATTGCGACCGGCTGTTCTTCGCCTTCACGCAGGAATTGCCTCCCGAGATCTTTCCGAAAGACACCGGCCTGATCGTCGCGGATGCCTATGGCGCGCATATGCTTTGCGATGCGCCGGAGCACCGTCTGCCGGCGCCGACACGCAAGCTGATGATGGTGCGTTTTGCAATGGCCGCAAGCTTGCGGATCAACCGCCTGATCGATCCGCAGGGCCACGCGGAGCTCTGGGACTAAGGCCCCACGGCTCGATCACCGCGCGCCGATCCGCATTTGCCGTTGATCGACGTGAACGTGCGGTCTCCTCGATGCGACCAAGCAGGGAAATCGGGGGCAAGAGCATGCATATCGAGCGCCGCGAGGGCAGCGTGACGCTGTACTTTGAGCTCTCGCCGAGCCAGCAGGCGATGACGATTCTCTTCGCACTGGTCATGGCAGGCTTCATCATCGGCCTGCTCTATGGCTGCATCCAGGCCATCTTGCACGCAACGACCGCGCGCGCCTTGCAGATCGTGCCGTTTTTTCTCGGCTGTGCCGCATTTGCGGCATGGAACGGTGTCAGCACGCTCCTCAATCAGGATTGCACCACCGTCTTCGACCTCGGGACAAGAACGGCAACGCTGACCAAGGGCGGGATCATCACCCGCCAATACGGGCCGGTATCGTTCGACGAGATCGCCGGGCTCGGCACCAGGGTCGGCTTTGCCGAGCGCCATCGAAGCGTGATTGCCGAGCTCGTGCTGTCGAGCGGCGAGCAATGGCGGCTCGGCTATGAGCTGATCTGGCTGCGGCCGGCTTCGTCGAGCGGCATCCCTGACCTGATCGCGAACGTGCGCGAAGCGACCGGTCTTGCCGGCCGCGACGAGGAATGATTCCCGGCGGGATGGAAGGCCGCGTCAGCGCGGCGCGCGCTTGGCCAGGATCCGCTGCAGCGTGCGGCGATGCATGTTGAGCCGCCGCGCGGTCTCCGAGACGTTGCGGTTGCACATCTCATAAATGCGCTGGATGTGTTCCCAGCGGACGCGGTCCGCCGACATCGGATTCTGCGGCAGCTCGGATTTCTCGGTATCCGTCGCCAGCAGCGCCGCGACCACGTCGTCGGCATCGGCGGGTTTCGCGAGATAGTCCACCGCGCCCATCTTCACGGCGGTGACGGCGGTGGCGATGTTGCCATAGCCGGTCAGGATAATGGCGCGCGCATCGGGCCGCTTGCGCTTCAGCGCGGAAACCACATCGAGCCCGTTGCCATCGCCAAGGCGCAAATCCACCACGGCAAAGGCCGGCGCGGCCTTGCCGATCTGGGCGAGGCCATCGGACACGGTATCGCAGGAGGTCACGTCGAAGCCGCGAGTCTCCATCGCCCGGGACAGCCGCTCCAGAAACGGCTTGTCGTCTTCCACGATCAAGAGAGATCGGTCAGGGTGTTCGGCAAGTTCGGCGGTGGCGGTCAAGATCTGGGTTCCCGGTTGCGTGTCACCAAAATATGGGGCGGCAAAGCGAACTGCCAAGGTCGCCAAACGCCACAGGCGGTTAAGGCATTGGCTCGCCACCACTTTCGGTCGATTCAAAGCGCTCGCGGGGCCACGCGATCTGGACCACCGCACCATGATCGGGGAAGACGCGATTGGCAAACGATACCCTGGCGCCGGTGCGTTCAAGCAGCGTCCGCGCGATGAAGACGCCGAGCCCGAGCCCGGTGTGTTCGCTCGGTGTCTCGTCGGGCCCGCGGCGGCGCGACAAATAGGGCTCGCCGATGCGTTTCAGAATATCGGGCGCGAAGCCCGGCCCATCGTCGGAAATCACGATCTCGACCGTGTCGTTGTTCCACCAGGCGTTCACCTCGACTGCGTCGCGCGCGAAATCGACCGCGTTTTCCAGGATATTGCCGACGCCATAGAGGATTGCCGGATTGCGTGAGCCGACCGGCTCCTTGGTTCCCGCGACCGCGATCCGCACCTTGATATCGACACCGAAATCGCGATGCGGTGCCACCGTCTCCTCGATCAGCGTCGACAGCTTCATGCGGTCAAATGGCGCGCCGGTGGCAGAGAGCTGGGTGATCTTGGACAAAATGTCGCGGCAGCGCTGCGCCTGCTCGCGCAGGGTCTTGATGTCGCCGGCGGTCTGCGGGTTCTCGGCCAGCGTCTTCTCCAGCTCGCGCGATACCAGCACGATGGTCGACAGCGGCGTGCCGAGCTCATGCGCGGCGGCCGCGGCGAGCCCGTCGAGCTGGGTGAGATGCTGCTCGCGCGCCAGCACCAGCTCGGTCGCAGCCAGCGCATCCGAGAGCTTGCGCGCTTCCTCGGTGACCTGGAACGAATAGAGGCTGGTGACGCCGATCGCGAGCACGATCGAGATCCAGACGCCGATCAGATAGATCGGCGGCAGCACCAGCGGCTCGTCGCTGTCCCACGGCAGCGGTTGATGGAAGAACATCAGCACCGATGCGCAGGCGACCGCCAGCAGCCCGAGCGTGATGGTCAGCCGCACCGGCAGCGCGGTGGCCGAGATCAGGACCGGCGCCAGGAACAGGAATGAGAACGGATTTTCAAGACCGCCGGTCAGGTACAACAGCGCGGCCAGCTCGATGATGTTGAGAGCCAGCAGGCCGGCGGCATGGCGCGGCTCCAGCCGCTGCATCGGATTGAACGTGATCTGCAGCGCCAGATTGAGCAACGCCGACAGCGTGATGATGACGAGACAGGGCACGATCGGCAGGTCGAATTCGAGGCCCTGCACCACCACGAAGATGGCCGCGAGCTGCCCGAGCGCCGCAAGCCAGCGCAGCCGCAGGATCGTGTCCAGCCGCACATGGCGTGGTGGGTGGCGAAAATCGTAGGTCTCGGTTTCGGTCATGATGTCCGGAGCTTAGAGCATGATCCGGAAAAGTCGGCACCGGTTTTCCGGAAAAGATCATGCTCGATATCTTGCTCAATCAAGAATCAGGGCGCGAATGGGGTCGAGCCCATTCGCGCCCCTGCGGCCGGACGTTCACAAATTGGTCCCGGCGCCGCCTGCGGAGGTTGCGCTCTCCAATGTAATGGCTCAATGAACGCCATGCATGGCCCGGAATGACGCACGCCTCGTCGGAACATCAGCGGAGGATCCAACAGGGCCCGCCGCGATCGAGGTCGAGCACCTGGTCAAGCAGTACAAGAACACCCGAGCGGTCGACGACATTTCGTTCCGCATCGCCCGCGGCAGCATCACCGGGCTGCTCGGCGGCAACGGCGCCGGCAAGACCACGACGATTGCGATGATCATGGGGCTGGTGCTGCCGACCTCCGGCCGCGTCGCGGTCTTGGGGCATCCGATGCCGCAGGAAAGCGCGCATGTGCTCGGCCGGATGAATTTCGAGAGCCCTTACGTCGACATGCCGATGCGGCTCACGGTGCGGCAAAACCTCACCATCTTTGGCCGGCTCTACGCCGTGAACAACCTTGATGCGCGCATCAAGGCGCTCGCGTCCGATCTCGACCTCAATGATTTTCTCGATCGCCCCAACGGCAAACTCTCGGCCGGGCAGAAGACGCGCGTGGCGCTCGCGAAAGCGCTGATCAATCAGCCGGAGCTCTTGTTGCTCGACGAGCCGACGGCCTCGCTCGACCCCGATACGGCTGACTGGGTGCGCCAGCACCTGGAGAATTATCGCAAGACTCATGACGCAACCATCCTGCTCGCCTCGCACAACATGTTCGAGGTCGAACGGCTCTGCGACCGCGTCATCATCCTGAAACGCGGGCGCATCGAGGAGGACGACAGTCCCGACGGCATCATGGCCCGCTACAGCCGCGCTAATCTCGAGGAAGTGTTCCTCGATGTGGCGCGCGGCCGCGTCCAGGAGGCGGCGTCATGAGCGAGCTCGCGCTGGTCGGCGGCATCTCCCTTCAACGCATCGGCGCGATGATCCTGCGCTATTGGTATCTCTTGCTGTCGTCCTGGCCGCGGCTGCTGGAACTGATGTATTGGCCGATCCTGCAGGTCATCACCTGGGGCTTCCTGCAAACCTATATCGCGCAGAATGCGGGCTTCTTCGCCCGCGCCGGCGGCACGCTGATCGGCGCGGTGATCCTGTGGGACATCCTGTTCCGGGGCCAACTCGGCTTCTCCATCTCGTTCCTGGAAGAGATGTGGGCGCGCAACCTCGGCAATCTGATGATGAGCCCGCTGAAGCCGATCGAGTTCCTGCTGGCGCTGATGGCGATGAGCATTATCCGCCTTGCGATCGGCGTGATCCCGATGGTGCTGCTCGCGCTCTATGTCTTCCACTTCAACTTCTTTGGCCTCGGCCTGCCGGCGATCGCCTTCTTCTGCAACCTGATCTTCACGAGCTGGGCGGTCGGCATCTTTGTCTCGGGCCTGGTGCTGCGCAATGGCCTCGGCGCGGAGAGCATCGTCTGGACCTTGATGTTCGCGCTGATGCCGCTCGCCTGCGTCTATTATCCGGTCAAGGTGCTGCCGGTCTGGCTGCAGCATGTCTCCTGGTGCCTGCCGCCGACCTATGTGTTCGAGGGCCTGCGGGCATTGCTGACCGAGCATGTGTTCCGCGCCGATCTGATGGTCTCGGCGCTCGCCATCAATGCGGTGCTGCTGGTGGCGTCATTTGCGGCATTTCTTGCCCTTTTGAACAGCGCGCGCCGTCACGGATCGCTGCTCGGGGGTGGCGAATAAGTCACTTTCCCGTGGAATTCCGAGCTGCTCGCTAGCCTGGGTGCGTAGATATACCGATCTCTGCATTGACGCATTATTTTGCATTCGCCACTATGCTGCGGCGCAAAACAGGGGTCAGAAATCGATGCCGATTGGTGAGTTTGGCAAGGCACCGCCGCTGGCGGGCGAAGGCAGTCCGGCGCTGACGACGCCGATGTACTGGATGTACGAGATGGCGCATGCCTCTCTCAATCCAGCGCGGGCGGTGACGGACGCCACCAAGATTCTGTTCCAGAACCCGCTGAACCCATGGTCGCACACCGAGTTCGGCAAGTCGGTCGCCGCAGCCTGCGAATTGTTCGAGCGCACCACGCGCCGGTATGGCAAGCCGGAATGGGGCCTGGACGAAACCGAGGTCAACGGCATCCGCACCCCGATCGAGGTCAAGAGCGTCTGGGAAAAGCCGTTCTGCCGTCTCCTGCATTTCGACCGCAAGTTCACCCGGCCCTTGCGGACCCCGCAGCCGCGGGTGCTGATCGTGGCGCCAATGTCCGGCCACTACGCGACGCTTCTGCGCGGCACGGTCGAAGCCTTCCTGCCGAGCCATGAGGTCTACATCACCGACTGGGCGGACGCGCGCATGGTGCCGCTGTCCGAAGGCCGCTTCGACCTCGACGACTACATCGATTATGTGATCGAGATGCTGCAGGCGCTGGGCGGCAACATGCATGTCATCGCGGTGTGCCAGCCCTCGGTGCCGGTGGTGGCCGCGGTCTCGATCATGGAGGCCAACCGCGATCCCTTTGTGCCTGTTTCGATGACCCTGATGGGCGGCCCGATCGATACGCGCCGCAATCCGACCGCGGTCAACGATCTCGCCGAACAGCGCGGCATCGACTGGTTCCGCAACAATGTCATCACCAAGGTGCCGTTCCCGCATCCGGGCGTGATGCGCGACGTCTATCCGGGCTTCTTGCAGCTCAACGGCTTTATCTCGATGAACCTCGACCGTCACATGGACGCGCACAAGCAATTGTTCGCCAATCTGGTGAAGGGCGACGGCGATCTCGTCGACAAGCATCGCGAGTTCTATGACGAATATCTGGCGGTCATGGACCTCGCGGCCGAGTATTACCTGCAGACGGTCGAGACCGTGTTCATCAAGCACGCGCTTCCGAAGGGCGAGATGACCCATCGCGGCCGCCCGGTCGATCCTTCCAAGATCACGCGTGTCGCGTTGATGACCGTGGAAGGTGAGAAGGACGACATTTCCGGTCTCGGCCAAACCGAAGCAACGCATGCAATTTGCACGTCGATCCCCAATCATCGCCGTGTTCACTATGTGCAGAAGGGCGTCGGACATTACGGCGTGTTCAACGGTTCCCGATTCCGCTCGGAGATCGTGCCACGCATCAACGATTTCATGATGTCGGCGGCGAATCCAAAGTCATTGCTCGCGCTCGCCGCTGAATAAGCGCGCTCGCCATGATGAACTCACGCGATTTGATCGCGTGAGCCCGTTTGGCAGGCGAATCGGGGCGGCGCCTAACCCCCTGAATCCGCGCCGGGAAAGCCAGATTCCGGCTCTCCTGAAGGAGTGAGTATTAACTCACCTCTTGGAGGGGCTGGAGCGGTCGGTTCCGGCTCAAAATTTTCGTTCTCAGGCCCATCCGGTAGGGCCTGACGGGCGGCCAACCCCTGTATATTGGGCAAATGATTTGTTTTTGCGCCGAGCGATTTACCTGGCGGCGGATATGGCAGAGTCGGGGCGAACTTCTCCTCCCCGGACTGACAGATATGGCCACCCGCGCGCTCCTCTATCGGCGCCCCGCCGAACCTTCGACTCTTCTGATCAAGCATGGCTCGCAAGTCTTTGCGATCCGGCTGAGACGGCACAGACGCGCGCGGCGCTACACCCTGAGAATCCATCCCACGGACCGTGAAGCCATCCTCACCATGCCGCCGCGTGGCCTGATTGCGGAGGCGCGTGACTTCGCACACCTCCATGGCGGCTGGATCGCCGCGCGCCTTGGCCGTTTGCCGAAGGCGGCGCCCTTTCAGCCCGGCACGGTGGTGCCGCTGCGCGGAGTTCCACACCGGATTGTGCATCGTTCGGGTGAGCGCGGCACGGTGTGGACGGAAACGCGCGACAGCGGCGACAAGGTTCTCTGTGTTGCCGGCGACCATGAGTTCATCGACCGGCGCGTACATGACTTCCTCAAGCGCGAGGCGCGCCGCGATGTGCAGAAATCGGCACAGGAATATGCCGAGCGGCTTGGCGTTCGCGTCAAGCGGCTGTCGATCCGCGATCAGTCGAGCCGCTGGGGATCGTGCACCTCGGCCGGCTCGCTATCGTTTTCCTGGCGGCTGATCCTGGCGCCGCCCTTCGTGCTCGACTATCTCGCCGCGCATGAAGTGGCGCATCTCGTCGAGATGAACCACTCGCCGCGGTTCTGGCGGGTGGTGGCGCGAATCTGTCCCTCGGTCGAGCGTGCCAAGAAGTGGCTCGATACCTACGGCAACGATCTGCATCGCTATGGCATCGAGGATTGATGATCTGTCGTCGCCCGGCTCGACCGGGCGACCCAGTCTGATGTGTCAGCTATGTCTCCGAACACCCGTCAATGATCTGTCCGGGCTAAACACTGAAGCGGGGCATGACACCTGTGAACTTGGCAATGCCGTGTATTGCCCATACGCGCTAACGACCTAATGACGCCCGCCGAACAGCCGGTCCACCAGCCAGCCATCCAGCCCCGCTGAGGCCTCGGGCCGCACCGGGGCGCGGCCGCGGGCGCCTGGACCTGCCTGTACCGGCGCGGGCGGCGTTGTCGGCGCGGTGATCTGTGCCGCGATCTGCGCCAGCGTCGAGCCGCCGCCACTCGTTTGCGAGCTCGGCAGTGAGGCAACCGGCACGCCCTGATGGGCGGCGCGCATGAAACGCGTCCAGACTTCCACCGGCAGTCCGCCGCCGGTAGCCTTCCTGGTGGGCGAGCTGTCGTCGTTGCCGAGCCAGACGCCGGTGACGAGGTCGGCGGTGTAGCCGATAAACCAGGCATCGCGGAAATCCTGGCTGGTGCCGGTCTTGCCGGCTGCCTGCCAGCCGGGGATCTCCGCCTTCTTCGCGGTGCCGGAGATCAGCGTCTGCTCCATCATGGTGTTCATCATCGCGACATTGCGCGGCTCGATCACCTGGTTGGGCTGGTCGGGCTGGCGCACATAGACCACCTTGCCCTCGAGCGTCTTGATGCGGGTCACGACATGCGGCGAGATGGCGAGGCCGCCATTGGCGAAGGGCGCATAGGCGCCGACCATCTCGAGCACGGACACTTCCGAGGTGCCGAGCGCGATCGAGGCATTGGGCTCAAGCTTGGAGGCGATGCCGAGCCGATGCGCGGTGCGCACCACATTCTTCGGTCCGACCTCCAGCCCGAGCCGCACGGCGACCGTGTTGAGCGACATCGCCAGCGCCTGGGTCAGCGTCACCGGCCCGAAATATTCGCGGCTGAAGTTTTCCGGCTTCCAGCCCTTCACGTCGAGCGGCGCATCCTGGCGGATCGTCTCCGGCGTCAGCCCGGCTTCGATGGCGGTGAGATAGACGAACGGCTTGAACGCCGAGCCCGGCTGGCGCTTTGCCGTGACGGCGCGGTTGTACTGGCTCTCGCCATAGTTCCGGCCGCCCACCATGGCGCGGACGGCGCCGTCGGGGCTCATCGCAACCAGCGCGCCCTGGCTGACATTGAATTTGACGCTCTTGGCGGCAAGCTCGTCGATCACGGCGGCTTCCGCAATGCTCTGCAGCTTGGGATCGATGGTGGTTTCGACCACGACGCTGGTTTCGATCTGGCCGATCAGATCGTCGAGCACCTCGCCGATCCAGTCGGCGACATAATTGACGGTGCCGGCGCCGGGCGGCTTGACGGAGCTGACAGGATGCGCGCTTGCGGCCTGCGCTTGCGCCTGCGTGATGAATTTGGCGTCCGCCATCGCCGCCAGCACGGTCTTGGCCCGCGCTTCGGCGCCTTCGGGGTTGCGGTTCGGCGCGAGCCGTGATGGCGACTTGACGAGGCCGGCCAGCATCGCTGCTTCCGCCAGCGTCACGTTCTTCGCCGACTTGCCGAAATAGCGCTGGGCCGCGGCTTCCACGCCATAGGCGCCGGAGCCGAAATAGACGCGGTTGAGATAAAGCTCGAGAATCTCGTTCTTGGAATATTTGCGTTCCAGCCACAGCGCGAGCTCGACCTCCTGCAGCTTGCGCGCCAGCGTGCGTTCCTGGGTGAGGAAAAGGTTCTTGGCAAGCTGCTGGGTCAGCGTCGAGCCGCCCTGCGACACGCCCCGATGCACCAGGTTGGTCACGGCGGCGCGCAGGATTCCGTAGGGGTCGACGCCATAATGCGAATAGAAGCGGCGGTCCTCGATGGCAATGAACGCCTTCGGCAGATAGGGCGGCAGATCTTTCAGCGAGATGTTGGCGCCGGCCATTTCGCCGCGCTGGGCGAGCACGGTGCCGTCGACGCCGACGATCTCGATGGTTGGTGGTCGCTTGGGGATTTCGAGCGACTGGATCGGAGGCAGATGCGCGCCGGCCCAGACCACTGCGCCGATCACGGCGATCCCGGCCCAGAGCGAGAGCACCGCTCCCCAATAGATCAGGCGTCCGAAACTCAGGCGTGACGGCGATTTCGCGCGGCGATTGCCTCGGGACGCGCGCGGCTTTCGTTCCACCGGCGGCTCCTCATCGTCGTCGTCGTTGTCGACCTTGCGCTTGGCCGCCTTCTTCGGCTTGGCCTCGCCGGCGGCCGGGATGCGGTCCTTGGGATCGAGACGCAGATCTGCGAGCGCCGCCGCGAGCCCGAAGCGCGGCTCTTTGCGCCCGCCCGCCTGTTTCCGTCTCAACGCCATCCGCGATACGCCGCCCACACATCTTCGCGGCTAGGCTAACGCCGCAGGGTTTAAGGGGCGGTTACCCAGAGGTTAATCTGCGATTAGTGTGCAGCGGTTTTCCGAAAAGCATGCCCTCGGGCTTGACCCCGGGGGATCATGCGCAAACAAGAATCCAGAGCGCGATGACGGTTCCCAATCTCATCGCGCTGTGGGTGGGGCAGGCCGTGCTAAACCATCCGGGAACCAGGGAGCGCCGCATGGGCCACATCGATCCGACCAAGGACGTATTTGCGCAATTTCGGGAGAACAACCGGCCGGGACCAATCCACATGCTCAATCTGGTGCGCCTGAGGAAGGAAGCGGCCTATCCCGACGGCCGCAAGGCGACCGGCGCCGAAGCCTACGCCGCCTATGGTCGCGAGAGCGGGCCGGTGTTCGAGCGCCTTGGCGGCAGGATCGTGTGGCAGGGCCGGTTCGAACTGATGCTGATCGGTCCAAAGGAGGAGCGCTGGGACCATTGCTTCATCGCCGAATACCCGAGCGTCGAAGCGTTCGTCGAGATGATCCGCGATCCCGTCTATCGGGAAGCCGTGAAGCACCGCCAGGCCGCGGTCGAGGATTCGCGCCTGATCCGGCATGCGGTGCTGCCGATCGGCAAGACGTTCGGGGAGATTCCGGCATAGTCCATCCAGCCTGACGCCGTCACTCGATGGCGAGTGTGTGTTGATGGTCCGCCCCGGCGGGCGGCTTTTTGAATACGATGAGCAGCGGGATGGCGATGAGCGTTGCGATCATCAACAGCTTGTAGTCGTCGATATAGGCGATGATCTGCGCCTGCTGGGTGACGACGGCATCCAGCGCCGCACGGCCGGCGGCTGTCACCGGATTCCAGTACTGAGCGATCGTCGGGTTATCGAATATCCGGTTGACCGCCGTGACATGCTGCGCGATGTCGGCGTGATTGACCTGAGTGTTCGCGACGAGCAGGCTGTTGACCGCCGAAATGCCGACGCTCGAACCGATATTGCGTGACAGGCTGAAGAGTCCTGCGCCCTCCGCACGCTGTTCCGACGAAAGCGTCGACAGGGTCGCTACGCTCAGCGGCGTGAAGAGCAAGCCGAGGCCCACGCCCTGGACGACGCCGATCGCGACAACCGTCATCTGTGATACGTTCGGCGTCCAGCCCGTCATCTCATAAAGCGACCAGGCGGTGAGCCCGAGGCCAGCACCGAGGAGGAGCCGGGTGCTGACGCGTCCCATCAGCCTGCCTACGACCAGCATGGCGGCCATCGTGCCGATGCCGCGTGGCCCCATCACAAGGCCCGCGGTGACGACCGGGTAGCCCATCAGGTTCTGTAGATAAGGGGGCTGCAAGGCCAGTGAGGCGTAATAGGTAAGGCCGACGATCGCAATGAAGATCATGCCGGCGGTGAAATTGCGGTCGCGGAACAGCGACGGCCGCACGAATGGATTCTTCGCGGTGAAGGTGTGGACGAGAAAGAGATAGAATGCGGATGCCGCGATGATCGCCTCGATCCAGATCTCGCCGGAGCCGAACCAGTCTTTTTCCTGACCGCGATCGAGCAGGATCTGCATCGCGCCGATCGCAACGCTCAAGGTGCCGAAACCGAACCAATCCAGCTTCACGCCGCTGTTGCGCTCGCCGCCAGGCAGGAATGCGACCATGCCCAGGAAAGCGAGGATGCCGACCGGGAGATTGATGTAGAACACGTAACGCCAATCGTAGTTATAGGTCAGCCAGGCGCCGAGAACGGGGCCCAGAACGGGGCCGGCCATGACTGCGACGCCCCACAATGCCATGGCCGAGCCTTGGCGTTCCTTCGGATAGATGTTGAGCAGCACCGATTGTGAGAGCGGGACAAGCGCCGCACCGAAGACGCCCTGGAGGATGCGAAACGCCACGATCTGCACGAGGGACTGCGCCATGCCGCACAACATCGAGGCGACGGTGAAGCCGGCAACCGACACCAAAAAGGTGCGCTTGACGCCGAACCGGGCAGCAAAAAAGCCCGTCGGCGGCGTCATGATGGCGGCGGCTGCGATGTAGGAGGTCAGGACCCAGGCGATCTGGTCCTGGCTCGCGGCGACACTGCCTTGCATGTAGGGCAAAGCCACGTTGGCAATCGTGGTATCGAGCGCCTGCATCAGCGAGGCGACCATCACGCAGAGGGTGATGGCGGCCCGATTGATGCCGTCCGCAGTCTGCGTCGTGCTCATCACGCCGCTCCGCCGGAACCGCCGAACAGGTGTGGCAGGCCGCGCGTGTGACCCGTATTGACGTCGACCTCGACGCTCATGCCTGCGCGCAGCGGGGGCTGATTCGTCCCGCTCGGATCGATGCGGACGCGCATGTCGATCCGCTGCACGACCTTGACCCAGTTGCCGCTCGTATTCTGTGCCGGCAGCAGCGAGAACTGCTGCGCAGCCGCAGGGCTGATGCTCTCGACGGTCCCGTGCCATTTGGCGCCCGGGTAGGTGTCGACCGTTACCGTGACCGGCTGCCCCGGCCGCACATAGGTCAGTTCGGTTTCCTTCGGCGTGGCCTCGACCCACAGGTGATCGGTATCGACGAGATAAAAGGCGGTCGTCGACGCGGCGAGGTACTTGCCGGGTGCGATCGAAGGCACGTTCGTCACGATGCCGGCGAACGGCGCCTTGACCACCGAGTGATCGAGCTGCCGCTGCGCCTCATCGACCTGCGCCTGTGCCTGGAGATATTCCGGGTGCTGCTCCACCGGAATGTCCGGATTGCCACCAAGCCGGGCGAGTTGCACCTGTGCCTGATCTTGCAGTGATTGAATCTTGTTCTTGTCCGCGTCGAGCGTGAAGCGCGCCTGGTCGTAGTTCGCCTTGGAAACGGAGTCGCTCTGCACGAGCGTCGCGTATCGGTCGTAGGTCACCTGATCGAGGTTGACCTTGGCCTGCTGAACGTCGATGTCGCGCAGCATGCGGCGGTAGTCCTGCTTCATGGATTGGACGTTCAGCGCAACCTGCGCAAGGTTGGCCTTGGCGTTGTCGAGCGCGATCTGGAACTGTTTGGGATCGAGACGATAGAGAACTTGCCCGGCTGAAACGTGCTGGTTGTCGGTGACCTCGACCGACTGAACGAGGCCGGAGACGTCGGTTGAGATGCCGACCGTGTTGGCCTGGACGTAAGCGTCATCCGTCGAGATCACCTGGCCGCCGGTCACGTACCAGCCGGCCCCGGCTAGGAGTGCGAGCGGCAGCAGCGCAAACATGGCCCAGCGCACCAAACGCCGCCGTGCGAACCGAGGCGCCTTCTGCGCGGCGGGCGCTGCGGGAGGCGCGTGTTGCCCGGGCTCGGTTACCGGAGCTTCGCGTCGCGCAGCCGGTAACTCCTCGGCCGTTGCTGCGTGGGACGAGGCCAGTTTCAGGTCGGCGGGCATGCGATTTCCTTCGCGTCGAAACGCTTGTTTTATCAATATCTTAGTGGGAGGGGTCGGGTTTGGAAAAACCCACGCTCATGAAGTATGGATGAGGGCCGCAGATGAAAATCCCGTATTTGCTGCATTGGCTGTTGAAAGGAATTCAACAATGGACCGCGTCGACCTCGCCGGCCTGAGCGCCTTCGTGACCATTGCCGAGCAGCGGAGCTTTCGGGCCGCGGCGGCGCGCCTCGACGTCACGCCCTCGGCCCTCAGCCACGCGATGAGGCAGTTGGAGGAGCATCACGGCGTCCGGCTATTGAACCGTACGACGCGCAGCGTGTCGCTCACCGACGCAGGCAAACGGCTGCTCGAGCAGGTGCAGCCGGCGATGAACCAGATCGCCGGGGCGCTGGATGGCCTCGACCAGGAACGGCTCCATCCGTTCGGCCAACTGCGAATTTACGCGACGCGCCAGTTCGCCGTGACGACGGTGATTGCGCCGGTCTGGGCGCAGTTCCTGTCCACCTATCCCGAGGTCCGTCTGGAAGTTCACGTCGGCGACGCGCCGGTCGACATCGTGGCGAAAGGCTTCGACGCCGGAATAGGTCCCCGGGATGAGGTTGCGGCGGATATGATTGCAGTCAGGGTCATGGGACCGACGAAAGTGGCAATCGTCGGGGCGCCGTCCTACTTCGCGCGCCGGCCACCGCCGCACACGCCGGACGATCTCGCCGGCCATAGCTGCATACAATACCGGCTCGCCATGGACGGGCCGGTGTTCGAGTGGCCGGTCGTACGGAGCGGCAAGGTGCGACGGATCTCGGTGAACGGCCCCGTGACCGTCAATGATGCCTATTTGGCCGCTCGCGCTGCGGTCGATGGCTTGGGCATCGCACTCACGCTCGAAGCCGTGGTCGAGCCGTTTGTGCGCTCGAGACAGCTGGTACCGGTGTTGCAGGATTATTCCGCATCGTTCGAAGGGCTGTTTCTCTATTATCCCGGCCGACGACGGGTTCCGATCGCGTTGCGCTCCCTTATCGATATGGTCCGCGCGGCACGGGCGCCGGCGCCAGCCGGGCGCTCATTGCAAAATCCGTTTACCAGGGACTGAACTCGTCGCTTTCCGATCCGGATGATCGGCTCGGGCCGACGGTGGACCTCACGCCGCACGGCTTATGATCGACGGGCTGGCAGCGATCTCGGACGGTCGAGCGCAAAAAATAAATCGGCGGCCCCGAGGCCGCCGACCGTTTTCGCCATCTGCCGCCGCGTCAGCCCGCCGCGCCGGTGTCCTCCAGGATCGGGCCGAACAGCTCCCAGCGCTCGCCGTTGAAGCGCATCATCTGCAGCTGCTTGTTGACGCGATAGTCGGTCGGCGAGGTGGTGGCCTTGATGCCGGGCAGCGCGATATCGGTCGCGACGCCGTTCAGCGAGGCCGCCTGCTTCATGACATTCTCGCGCGTCAGGTTGTCGCCGCACTGTTTCAGCACGTGAACGAGAAGCTGCGTGGTGGCATAGCCGTAGGTGTTGAAGTTCGAATTCTTGTCGCCGTCGGGATAGTACTTCGCCATGAAATCGAAATATCTCTTCATGCCGGCGTCGTCCTTCCAGGTCGGATCAAGCGGATCCTTGCCGTAGTTGACGCTGATCACGCCCTTCGACGCCTCGAGCCCGGCCGGCTGCAGCACGGCGCCGACCGAGGTCGCGTTGATGTCGACGATCTGCACCGGATGCCAGTTGAGCTCGGCGATCTTCTTGATCGCCTGCGCCGCCTGTTTCGGCGTGGTGGCGCTGAAGAAAAGGTCCGAGCCCGAATCCTTGATCTTCAGAATCTGCGAATCGACGGTCGGATCGGTGGGCTCGTAGGACGCTTCCGCCACGACCATGCCGGCCGCCTTGTCGCCGAGGCCGGCCTTGAGGCCGTTGAGATAGTCCTTACCCAGGTCGTCGTTCTGGTAGAGAACCCCGATCTTGGCGTTCGGGTGCTCTTTCAGGATGTACTGGCCGTAGATGCGACCCTCGACGAAATAGTTCGGATTGAAGCCCATCGTCCAGGGGAAGTTCTTGGGGTCGGTGAACTTCGACGCGCCGGTGGCAGCGAACAGCTGTGGCACCTTCTTGGCGTTCAGGTACTTCTGCACGGCAGCGTTGACGGGCGTGCCGACGATCTGGAAGGTGAGCAGCACCTCGTCGCTTTCGACCAGCTTGCGCACCTGCTCGACGGCCTTCGGCGGCGAGTAGGAATCGTCATACTGGATCAGGTTGATCTTGCGTCCGTTCACGCCGCCCTGGTCGTTGATCATCTTGATATAGGCGGCCTGGGACTTGCCGATCGTGGCGTAGGCGGAGGCCGGGCCCGAGAACGGCACGGTCTGGCCGATCTTGATCTCGGTGTCCGACGCGCCGGTGTCGTATTTCTTCTGCGCCAGGGCGGATGTCGCCGATAGCGCAAGGGCAAGCGCCGCAGTGCCGGCAAAATGCAGAAAACCATTCCTCATATTGATGCGTTCCTCGTTGTGGATTGTGTGATGTTCCGACGGTCTTGGCCATCGTTGGGTCGAATGATGGATTAGGCCATTCCGCAATGCAAGATGATGCGGCGCGGAAAGATGAGCGAACTTAGGTCACAAGCGAGCAAAATCAGCCGGATCATGACGTCTTCCCGGCTTTCGGGTGGACGCTGGCGCGCGCGCGCCATGAAAATGGACGATGGTTTGTTGCTAACCCCGAGGCGCCGCGAATGACCACGTCCGGAAACCGCGAGACAGCTTCGTTGCGATGGATGATGGTTCGGCTATGAGCAAGATTTACGGGACTGTCGACGCCGATCGACGAAAAGAGATGAGCGGCCTGGAATTCGTCCAGGGGCTTGCTGACGGAACATTGCCGCTCAACACGATCGCGGAGACGTTGGGCTATGATGTGAGCGAGGCCGCGAGCGGGCGCGTCGTTGTCACCGCACTGCCGAACGGCTGCCATCTCAATCCGGCGGGCACGGTGCATGGCGGGTTCGCGGCGACGCTGCTCGACAGCTGCATGGGCCTGGCGATCCAGTCCACGCTGGAGAAAGGCGTCGGCTCGACCACACTCGAGTTCAAGATATCGCTGGCGCGGCCGATCACGCCCGAGACCGGAACGATCAAGGCGGAGGGCATCGTGTTGACGCGTGGCCGTCGCGTCGGCACTGCCGAAGGCAGGATCACCGACAGTCAAGGGCGACTGCTGGCCCATGGAACGACCACATGCCTGATCTTCGAGAATTGACGTCTGCGCGCGCGACCGCGGACCGCGGCGATGACGCGCCCATGGATATGGACCGCATTGCCTGCTACCGCGCGATCTCGACCCGGGACGCCCGTTTCGACGGTCGGCTGTTCGTCGGCGTGAAGACCACCGGCATCTATTGCCGTCCGATCTGCCCGGCGCGCACGCCGAAATTCGAGAACGTGATGTTCTTTGCCTCCGCCGCTGCGGCGCAGGAGGCGGGGTTTCGCCCGTGCCTGCGCTGCCGTCCCGAAATTTCTCCGGAGATCGCGTTCTGGCGCGGCACGTCGAATACGGTGTCGCGGGCGCTGGCGCTGATCGAGGCCGGCGGCCTCGACGACGATGACGTCGAGGTACTCGCCAACCGGCTCGGCGTCGGCGCGCGGCAATTGCGCCGGCTGTTCCGCCAGCATGTCGGGGCCTCGCCGATCGCGGTGGCACAGACGCGGCGGGTGCTGCTGGCGAAGCAGCTCATTCATGAGACCCGGCTTTCGATGGCGGAAGTGGCGCTGGCCTCGGGCTTCGGCAGCGTCCGCCGTTTCAACGAGACGTTTCGCACGCTTTTCGGCCGCCCGCCGGCGACGCTCCGCCGTGGCAAGGACAAGGTGCGGCGTGAGGGTGATGCGCTGTCGGTGCGGCTCGCCTTTCGTCCGCCCTATGATTGGGAGGCGATGCTGGCATTTCTCGTCGCGCGCGCCATTCCCGGCGTCGAGCGCGTCATGGGCGACCGCTACACGCGCAGCATCGCGTTCGGCAAGCTTAGCGGCCTTGTCACGGTGGCGCCGGCCGATCGTCATTACGTCAATGTCACCGTGCGTTTCGCCGACATGTCCGCGCTGCCCTCGATCATCGCGCGGGTGCGTCGCGTGTTCGACCTCACCGCCGATCCTGACCGGATCGGCGCGCATCTTGCGCAGGATCCGACGCTGGCGCCGATGGTTGCGGCGCGGCCCGGCCTGCGCGTGCCCGGCGCCTGGGATGGCTTTGAACTCGCGATGCGCGCGATCTGCGGCCAGCAGATCACGGTGCCGGCGGCGACCCGGCTGCTCGGCAGAATCGTGCAGGCGTATGGCGCGCCGTTAGCCGCTTCGATCCGGGATGGCGATGGCCTCAGCCACGTCTTCCCGTCGCCGATGGCGATCGCAGCTGCCGATCCCGCCGATTTCGCCATGCCCGGCGCGCGGGCGAGGGCGCTGATCGCATTGGCGGAGGCGATTGCGGGCGATCGCCTGATTTTCAGCCGCGGCGCGAGCCTGGAACAGGCGATCACCAAATTGCGTGCATTGCCGGGGATTGGCGAATGGACCGCGCAGTACATTGCGATGCGCGAGTTGCGCGAACCGGATGCGTTTCCGGCCGCCGATGTCGGCCTGTTGCGCGCGATGGCGGATGCTGGCGGCCGCCGCCCGTCGCCAGACGAATTGCTGGCGCGCGCGGAAGCCTGGCGGCCGTGGCGCGCCTATGCGGCGCTGCATCTGTGGGCCGCGGGCGCGCCGCGTCCGGCGATTGCCGAAGAGAAAGCCGATGCCCGCAAAGCCGCCTGAAAGTTTTTCATTCGACCGGCTGGCGACGCCGATCGGGCCCGCGCTGCTCGTCACCGACGCCGAGGGTGCGCTGCGCGCGTTCGACTGGGAGGATCATGCACAGCGGATCAAGGGGCTGCTGCGCTTGCAATATGGCGTGGTCGACTTGAAAGAGGCGCGGGCGCCGAAAGCGATCAGGTCCGCGCTCGCCGATTATTTCCATGGCAATCTCGATGCCTTGAACGGAATCGAATGGCGCATTGCCGGCACGCCGTTCCAGCGCAAGGTGTGGAATGCGCTGCCGAAGATTCCGGCCGGCACGACCATGACCTACGGCGCGCTCGCGGCGAAACTCGGCTCGCCGAATGCGATGCGCGCGGTCGGACACGCCAACGGCTCCAATCCGATCAGCGTCGTCATTCCCTGCCATCGCCTGATCGGCGCCAACGGCGCGCTGATCAAATATGGCAGCGGGCTTGAGCGAAAGCGCTGGCTGCTGAAGCATGAGGGCGTGGCGCTGAAAGCGGGTGTTTGACTGTCGAGTCCAAGGTTTCCCCACGGGTTCGTCATTCCGGGGCGCCGCGCAGCGGCGAGCCCGGAATCCATAATCCCCCCCCCGTGATTATGGATTCCGGGCCTGCGCCTTGCGGCGCATCCCGGAATGACGGATCGAGAGAATTTTGACTAAGCCGCGGGCTTGGCCGCGGTTTCGTCGTTGGAAAGCAGATGCAGCAGCGCGCTCTTGATCGCGGCCTGACGGGTCGGGGCGGTGATCTGCGCGCCGAGGAGGTCGGTGACATAGAACACGTCGCGGGCGCGCTCGCCGAAGGTGGCGACATGGGCGGAGGTGATGTTGAGGTTCAGCTTCGAGAGCGCGGTCGTGAGCTGATACAACAGGCCCGGCCGGTCGAGGCCGGACACCTCGATGACCGTGTAGAGCTCCGACCACTGGTTGTTGATGGTGACCTCCGGCTCGACCACGAAAGGCCGGAGCTTGCCGCGGCCGGCGGCGCGGCGCGCCACCGCCTCCGGCAGCCGCAACTTGCCTTCCAGCACATCCTCGATCATCTCGCCGATGCGGGTCGCTCGGCGGCCCTCGTCCTCGTCGCGATCGTATTCCCTTGAGATCGCGATGGTGTCGAGCGCGCGGCCGTCGGTCGTGGTGTAGATCTGCGCATCGACGATGTTGGCGCCGGCCGAGGCACAGGCGCCCGCGATGATCGACAAGAGCCAGGGATGGTCGGTCGCGAGGATGGTGAGTTCGGTGACGCTGCGCGCCTCGTCGAAGCCGACATTGATCGCGAGCTTGTGGCCGGCCTCCTCGCTGGCGCGCACGAAGCGGGCGTGGCGGATTTTCCGCGGCAGCTCGACCTTGAGCCAGTAGGCCGGATAGTGCCGCGAGATATAGGCGTCGACCTCGGCTTCCGGCCATTCGGTAAAGGCCGCGCGAAATTCTGCCTGTGCGGCGGCGATGCGACGGGCGCGGTTCACCTCCGAGAAGCCGCCGGTCAAGACCGGCTCGGTCTCATAGTAAAGAGAGCGCAACAGCTGCGCCTTCCAGCCGTTCCACACGCCCGGGCCGACGCCGCGGATATCGGCGGTCGTCAGAATCGTCAAGAGCTTCATCTGCTCGACCGACTGCACCACGGCGGCGAAATTCTCGATGGTGCGGCGGTCGGAAAGGTCGCGAGATTGCGCCACCGTCGACATGGTCAGATGCTCTTCGATCAGCCAGGCGATGAGCTCGGTGTCGGCGGCGGAGAAGCCGAGCCGCGGGCACAGCCGCCGCGCCACCTTGGCTCCGGCGACCGAGTGATCCTCGGGCCGACCCTTGGCGATGTCGTGCAGCAGCACGGCGATATAGATCACCGGGCGGTGCTCGGGGCGGATCTTGCGCATCAGATCGCTGGCGAGCGCAAGCTCGTCATTGCCGCCGCGCTCGATGTCCTGCAGGAAGCCGATGCAGCGTATCAGATGCTCGTCCACCGTGTAGTGGTGGTACATGTTGAACTGCATCATCGACACGATCCTGCCGAAGGCGCGGATGAAATGACCGAGCACGCCGGTCTCGTTCATCCGCCGCAGCACGGTCTCGGCGTCGTTCGAGGTCAGGATCTCCATGAACAGCCGGTTGGCCTCGGGATTTTCCCGAAGCTCGGTGTCGATCAGCTTCAGCGAGCGCGTCACCGCGCGCATCGCGTCGGGATGGAACGCAAGGTTGTTCTTCTGCGCCAGTCGGAAGATCCGGATCAAATTGACCGGATCGTGCTTGAGCACGTCGGGCGCGGCGAGATTGATCCGGTTGTTGTCGACGATGAAGTCGTCGCTGTCGGGCACGCGCCGCCGCGCGGCGCTCGGACGCAGCCGCGCCATCATCCGGCTCAAGACCGGCGCAGGTTTCGCCTGCTGGTCTTCCAGCTTGGCGCACAGGATCGCGGTCAGGTCGCCGACATCCTTCGCGATCAGGAAGTAGTGCTTCATGAAGCGCTCGACATCCTGCATGCCGGGATGGGATGTGTAGCCGAGCCGGACCGCGATCTCGCGCTGCAGGTCGAAGGAGAGCCGCTCTTCCGCGCGGTCGGTGAGGAAATGCAGATTGCAGCGGACCGACCAGAGAAAGTCCGCGCAGCGACGGAAGGTGCGGTATTCCTTCGCGTCGAACACGCCCCGCTCGAGCAGCTCGTCGGTCTCGCGCACGCGGTAGACATACTTCGCAATCCAGAACAGCGTGTGCAGGTCGCGCAAGCCGCCCTTGCCGTCCTTCACATTGGGCTCGACCAGATAGCGCGATTGCCCGGCCCGGCGATGCCGCTCCTCGCGCTCGCCGAGCTTGGCGGTGACGAACTCGGCTGCGGTGCCCTGCACGACCTCCTTGTCGAAGCGTTCGACCAGCTCGTCATAAAGCTGCCTGTCGCCGGCGAGGTACCGCGTCTCCAGGATCGCGGTGCGGATGGTCATGTCGCCGCGCGCCTGCCGGATCGATTCATCGACCGAGCGGGTGGCGTGGCCGACCTTCAGTCCCATGTCCCACAGGCAATAGAGAATGGCTTCGGCGACCTGCTCGCCCCAGGCGGTCTGCTTGTAGGGCAGGATGAACAACAGATCGATGTCGGATTCCGGCGCCATCAGCCCGCGGCCATAGCCGCCGGTGGCCACGACCGCCATGCGCTCGGCGCCGGAGGGGATCGGCGAGCGGTAGAGATGCTGTGTCGCCGCCGCAAACAGGATGCGGATGATCTCGTCCTGAACGAAGCAGAGCCGCTCGGCGCAGCGCCTGCCGTGGCGGTCCTTCAGCAGCGTGGCCTGGGCCGCCGCGCGTGCGGCCATCAGTTCCGCCTTCAACAACTGCGCGACGGAGGAGCGGAAGATATCCTCGCGGCCGGCATGCTTCTCCGCCAGCGCGTCGACATCAGCGGCGATGCGCTGCGAATCGAAGCCGGTGTCGGGCGTCAGCTCCGGTTGCGTGACGACGTTATCCATCAATCACCCGGATATCGGACCGCGGGAGCGCTGTCACGGGGACATTCTGGGACAACAGCGTTTCCATGCTGCATTGACGCTTTCTTGAGCAAGACCGTTCTCGTGCGACGGCCTCGCATATACGGATTTTCTCGTTGATCTTCACGATAAACTATTGAAATAACGGGCGGTTTCAAGCGCCCTGGGCTCAGGGACGGGTGATAAAGGGGTATCTCATGGGGAAAATGGCACGCTGGCTCATGGCTGCGCTTACGGCGGCTTTCACGGTCTCGGTCGGGGGCGCGTTCGCCGCCGACGCACCGAAGGAAATCCGTATCGATTGGGCGACCTATAACCCGGTCTCGCTGGTCCTGAAGCAGAAGGGCCTTTTGGAGAAGGAGTTCGCCAAAGACGGCATCAGCATCGTCTGGGTGCAATCGGCCGGCTCCAACAAGGCGCTGGAGTTCCTCAATGCCGGCTCGATCGACTTCGGCTCCAGCGCGGGCTCCGCTGCTCTGGTCGCGAAGATCAACGGCAACCCGATCAAGTCGATTTATGTCTATTCGCGCCCCGAATGGACGGCGCTGGTCACCACAAAGGATTCGAAGATCGCAAGCGTTGCCGACCTCAAGGGCAAGCGCGTCGCGGTGACGCGCGGCACCGATCCGCATATTTTCCTGGTCCGCGCGCTGCTCGGCGCCGGCCTGACCGAAAAAGACATCACGCCGGTCTTGTTGCAGCACGCCGACGGCAAGACCGCGCTGATCCGCGGTGACGTCGATGCGTGGGCCGGGCTCGATCCGATGATGGCGCAGGCCGAGATCGAGGATGGCGCCAAGCTGTTCTATCGCAACGCCGACGCCAACACCTGGGGCATCCTCAATGTACGCGAGCAGTTTTTGAAGGACTATCCCGACATTGCCCGCCGAGTGCTCGCGACCTATGAAGAGGCGCGCAAATACTCGCTGGCGAATTACGACGATCTGAAAAAGACCTTCATGGCAGTGACCAAACTGCCGGAAAACGTCGTCGACAAGCAGTTGAAGGAGCGCACCGAGCTGACCCATAATCGGATCGGCGCGCCGCAGCGCGAGTCGATTCTTGCCGCCGGTGTCGCCTTGCAGCAGGCCGGCGTGATCGAGGCAAATGTCGACGTGAAGGCCGCCGTGGATTCGCTGATCGACGACCAGGTGCCGCTGCCGACGAATTGATAGCGCGGTCTAAAACATACCGCTGTCGTCCCGTACAAGTGAGCGAAGCGAACGCGATCCGGGACCCATAACCCCAGGGTCGAGTTGTTGAGCGGTCTGGAACTCCCAGCGTTCGCGACCATGAAGCCCTGTGGTTATGGGTCCCGGCTCGCGCTTCGCTGGGCCGGGACGACGGTGGAATTGATCACGGCCTTGCAAATCCCGAGCGAGAAGTGTCTTGCTGTGGCCATGACCGTTGAACTGCCGATCGAGCAAACCGGCGCGGATGCGCCGCGGACGCAACGCGCGCGGCTGTCGCGCTTTGCGCGGCCAGCGCTCGGCTTGTTGCTACCTGTCAGCGCCGCGCTGGCGTGGGAACTGATCGTCTGGCTCGGCCTTTCCAACGGCCGCCTCGTGCCGCCGCCGAGCCGCGTGTTTGCCACACTTGCCGAACTTGCGCGGAGCGGCGAGCTCTTGACCCACATCACGGCAACGCTGACCCGGGTTGGGCTCGGCTTTGGCTTTGGCGTGATCGCCGGCACCATCCTCGGCGCCATCTCCGGCTATTGGGCCCTGGCGCGGCGACTGCTCGATCCCACCGTGCAGGCGCTGCGCGCCATTCCTTCGCTCGCCTGGGTGCCGCTGTTCATCCTCTGGCTCGGGATCTTCGAGACCTCGAAGATCGCGCTGATCGCGGTCGGCGTGTTCTTCCCGGTCTATCTGGGCGTGATGGGCGCGATTCTCTCGGTCGACCGCAAGATCGTCGAGGTCGGCCGCATCTTCCGTCTCTCCGGCCCGGCCATGATCCGCCGCATCCTCTTGCCCGCGGTGCTGCCGGCCTATGTCGTATCTTTGCGCGTGGGCCTTGGCCTCGGATGGATGTTCGTGGTCGCGGCCGAATTGATCGGCGCCTCCGAAGGCCTGGGCTATCTCCTGCTCGACGGCCAGCAGCTCGGCAAGCCCGCGCAGATCCTTGCGGCCATCGTCGTCTTTGCGATCCTCGGAAAACTTACCGACTGGCTGATCGAGGTCGCCGCAGCGCCCTTCCTGCGCTGGCAGGATGCGTTCAGCAGACAGGGCGGAGCGGATTGATGCTCGCGCTCGACAAGGTCGGCAAGACCTACCCCAATGGCGTGCATGCGCTGGCGCGCTTTTCGGCCGAGATCAGCCCGGGCGAGATCGTCGCCATCATCGGCGGCTCCGGTTGCGGCAAGTCGACGCTCTTGCGCGCCATTGCCGGCCTCGATCGCGCCAGCTCCGGCACGGTGACGCTCGATGGTGCTGTCATCTCGGCGCCGCATGCCAAGATCGGCATCATCTTCCAGGAACCGCGGCTGTTGCCCTGGCTCAGCGTCGCCGACAATATCGGCTTTGGCGTGTCCGACCTGCCGGCGGCTGTCCGGCGCGAGAAGGTTGCGGCGGCGCTGGCGCGCGTCGGGCTCGCGGACAAGGCCAATGCCTGGCCGCGCGAGCTGTCCGGCGGCCAGGCGCAGCGGGTTGCGATCGCGCGTGCGCTGGTGCCGCAACCCGAAGTGCTTTTGCTCGACGAGCCGTTCTCCGCGCTGGATGCGTTTACGCGCCGCGACCTGCAGGATCATCTGCTCGATCTATGGGCCGACACACGGCCGACCTTGATTTTGGTGACGCATGATGTCGACGAGGCGGTGGTGCTCGCCGACCGCGTGCTAGTGATGCGGCCGCGGCCGGGTCGGCTGTTCGAGGAGATCAAGGTCAACCTGACGCGGCCGCGCGACCGCGCTTCCGAGCTGTTCGAGCGCTTCAAGCGCCATGTCCTGACCGCGCTCGACCGTTCGCTCGATCGCAGCCTGCCCGACCGTGACAGCACATCGCGCGTCGGTGAATCGATGTGGTGGTGACACGGTCGGGATTTCGCATTAAATCCGGCGTCAACGGAAAAAATACGGAGAACGATGATGGACGCCGCCGAACTTCGCGCGATGCAGGCCCCGATCAAGGAACGCTACAAGCAGGACCCGTCGGCCGCGGTCATCACCCTGAAGGCCAAGGGCTCGACCGACACCGAGGGCCTGACCTGCAAGGTCGAGACCGGCCGCGCGCTCGCGGTTGCCGGCCTTCATCCAGCGACCGGTGGGTCGGGCCTCGAGCTTTGCTCCGGCGACATGCTGCTGGAAGCGCTGGTCGCCTGCGCCGGCGTCACGCTGAAATCGGTCGCAACCGCGATCGATGTGCCCCTGAAGAAGGGCCTGGTCTATGCCGAGGGCGATCTCGATTTCCGCGGCACGCTCGGCGTCGACAAGGAAGCGCCGGTGGGCTTTGAGGAGATCCGCGTGCGCTTCGAGGTCGGTACCGACGCACCGCAGGACAAGCTCGATCTCCTGCTGAAACTCACCGAGCGCTATTGCGTGGTTTATCAGACCATCAAGAACGGCCCGAAAGTGTCCGTGAGCATGAAGCGGATTTGAACTCGGTGTCGACCTCTGACCTCGGTGTCGTCCTCTTATGTCGTCCTGGCGAAAGCCAGGACCCATAACCACCGGGGGTAATTGTTACGAAGGCTCTGACTCCCATCACTCTCAATAACAACCGCATGTGGTTATGGGTCCCGGCTCGCGCTTCCGCCTTCGCTCTTCGAGCTACGGCGGACAGGCCGCTTTTGGCCGGGATGACAGAGATGTCCGCCGATCTCAGTTATTTCCTGATCCTCGCTCTCCGGATGATCGTCGCCGCCGCCTTCGTGGTGTCGGCCTCCTTCGTCACAGAGCATTCGGGGCCGGCGATCGGTGCGTTGGTCGCGACCTTGCCGGTTTCGGCGGGGCCGACCTATGTCTTCCTCGCGCTCGACCATGACGCCGCCTTTGTCGCGCAGGGCGCGCTGGCGAGCCTGCCGATCAATGCCGCGACGATTTTTCTGGGGCTCGTTTACACGCTGCTGGCGCAGCGGCATGGTCTTTTGATCAGCTTTGGTGCCGCGGCGGCGGCCTGGATCGGCATCGCCGCGATCGGGATTTCGGTGCACTGGTCGCTGTGGGGTGGACTTCTCATCAATGCGGTTGCGTTCGCGATCTGCACGCCGCTGATGCAGCGCTACCGCCACGTCAAGATGCCGCCGATCGCGCGGCGCTGGTACGATGTGCCCTTGCGGGCCTCGCTGGTCGCGACGCTGGTCGCCGCCGTCGTCATGCTATCGGGCCGGGTCGGCCCTACTATCAGTGGCATCCTCGCGCTGTTTCCCGCGGTGTTTTCCAGCATGATATTGATCCTGCATCCGCGCATTGGCGGACCGGCAACCGCCGCCGTACTTGCCAACAGCGCCTGGGGTTTGATGGGCTTTGGCCTCGCCATCGCCGTGCTGCATGTCGGCGCGCTGCATCTCGGCTCCGTCGCGGGCCTAAGCCTCGGGCTTGCCACCTGCGTCAGCTGGAATCTGATGCTGTGGTGGATTGGACGAAGAAGGGCGGTTGTAGCGAAGACGTAAGCCTCGTCATTGCGCGGACCCGTTGGCTCGCAATGACGGGGGCGAGCCGCTCACTCCGCCATCCTCGTGAACAGCTCCCAATAAAATCCGCCGGACACCGCGATCGAGATCAGGGCCACCGTCGCCGGCACCACCGGGTCGAGCCGTCGCCGCCCGCCGATTTCCTGCATCAGGATCAGCGGCAGGAATGGCAGCAGTATCAGAGCCAGGACCACAGGAACGGCCCAGCCCGCCGCGAACAGTTTTGTGACACAAATCAACACCTGCAGCAGGCCGATGGCGAGCGCGAACCACACCAAGAGCCACGCCCAGAACCTCATGGCTTCTTGTCCGCGAGCGATTTGAGGCGGTACAGCGTCTCCAGCGCTTCGCGCGGCGACATTTCGTCGGGATGCAGTGTCTTGACGGTCGCGAGCAGTTGCTCGGCTTCGGTCGGCGGCGCCGGCTCGGCCGCCGCGCGCGAGGGAACCGCGAACAGCGGCAGGTCGTCGGCGAGCGCGCGCGCGGTCTGGCCGCGGTCCTGTGCTTCGAGTTTCGCCAGCACGGCTTTGGCTCGCGTGATCACCGGTGGCGGCAGGCCTGCGAGCTTTGCGACCTGGATGCCGTAGGAGCGGTCGGCCGAGCCCGGCAGCACCTCGTGCAGGAACACCACCTCGCCCTGCCATTCCTTGACGCGGACGGTCGCGTTGAACATCCGCGGCAGCTTGGCCGAGAGCGCGGTCAGCTCGTGATAATGCGTCGCGAATAGCGTGCGGCAGCGGTTACTCTCATGCAGGTGCTCGATCGCGGCCCAGGCGATCGAGAGCCCGTCGAAGGTCGCGGTCCCGCGGCCGATCTCGTCGAGGATGACCAGCGCGCGCTCGCTTGCTTGGTTCAGGATTGCCGCGGTCTCGACCATCTCGACCATGAAGGTCGAGCGGCCGCGGGCGAGATCGTCCGCCGCGCCGACGCGCGAGAACAGCCGGTCGACGATGCCGATCCGGGCGCGCGACGCCGGAACGAAGGAGCCGATCTGCGCGAGCAGCGCAATCAGCGCGTTCTGGCGCAGGAAGGTCGACTTGCCGGCCATGTTCGGACCGGTGATCAGCCAGAGCTGGCCGGATTTCTGTCCCGGCGCAGGCGAGAGGTCGCAGGTGTTGGCGATGAAGGGCTGGCCCTCGCGTTTCAACGCCTGCTCGACCACGGGATGGCGCCCGCCTTCGATCGCAAAGCCGAGCGAGGCGTCGACGTCGGGCCGCACATAATTGTCGTCGACGGCAAGCTTCGCCAGTGCGGTCGCGACATCGAGCAGCGCAAAGGCATGCGCGGCCGCACGCAGGTCATCGCTCGCCGCCAGCGCCCTGGCGCAGAGGCGGTCAAAAATCTCGAGCTCGAGATTGAGCGCGCGCTCGCCGGCGTTCGCGATCTTTGCCTCGATCTCGCCGAGCTCGGAGGTGGTGAAGCGGACCTGGCCCGCGAGGGTCTGGCGGTGGATGAAGGTCGCATTCAAGGGCGCCGACATCAGCTTGTCGCCATGCTGGGCGGTCACCTCGACGAAATAACCGAGCACATTGTTGTGCCGGATTTTCAGGCCCTTCACGCCGGCGTCGTCGGCATAGCGCGCCTGCATCGCCGCGACCACGAGCCGTGAGGCATCGCGCAGGCTGCGCGCCTCATCGAGCGCCTGCTCATAGCCTTCGCGGACGAAGCCGCCGTCACGCTTGATCAACGGCAATTGCTCGGCCAGCGCGCGGGCATATTCCTGCGCCAGCTCTCGCGATGGCCGGCGCAGCGCCGCGATCACGCCTGTGATCTCCTGCGGCGGCTGCTCCAGTTCATCGAGCCGCGCCAGCGCCTGGTCGGCGGCGAGAATGCCGTCGCGCAGGCTGGCGAGGTCGCGCGGACCGCCGCGTCCGACCGAAAGCCGCGCCAGCGCGCGCGACATGTCCGGCGCGCCGCGCAGGATGGAACGGATGTCCTCGCGTGCGGCGCCGTCGGTAAAGAACGCGCTGACCGCATCCAGTCGGAGCGCGATCTGCGCGCTATCGGTGAGTGGCGCCGCCAGGCGCTGCGCCAGAAGACGCGATCCCGCCGATGTCACGGTGCAGTCGATGGCGTCGAGCAGCGAGCCGCGTCGTTCGCCCGCGAGCGTGCGGGTCAATTCGAGATTGGCGCGGGTAGCCGGATCGATCGCCATGGTGGTACCGGCCGCCTCGCGGGCCGGCGGCGACAGCGGCGGCCGCTTTCCCACCTGCGTGCGGTCGACATAGGTGACGGCGGCGGCCGCGGCGGTCGCCTCCAGCCGCGACATGGCGGCGAGCCCATCCATGGTCGCGACCGCGAAATAATCGCACAGCCGCCGCTCGGCGGTGGATGAGTCGAAGACGTCGCGGGTCAGCGGCGTCACCGCCGGCAATTCATTGAGCAGCGCCGAAAACTCGTGGTCGCCATAAAGCGCGTCGGTGACAACAGCCTCATTCGGATTGATGCGCGCCAGCGTCGCCTGCAATTCGCCGCCGGCGCATTCGGTCACCATGAACTCGGAGGTGGAAATATCGATCCAGGCGAGCCCGAAGCGGTCGCCACCGGCAGAAGAACGCGCCCGCGCGATTGCGAGCAGATAATTGTTGGTGCGGGCATCGAGCAGGGTGTCCTCGGTGAGAGTACCGGGCGTCACCAGCCGGATGACGGCCCGCTTCACCACGCTCTTGTTGCCGCGGGCACGCGCGGCGGCCGGATTCTCCGTCTGTTCGCACACTGCAACGCGGTGGCCGGCGCCGATCAATCGGTGCAGATAATCTTCCGACCGCTCGACCGGCACGCCGCACATCGGGATATCCATGCCCTGGTGCTTGCCGCGTTTAGTCAGCACGATGCCAAGCGTCTTGGAGGCGATCTCGGCATCCTCGAAGAACAGCTCGTAGAAGTCGCCCATCCGGTAGAACAGCAGCAGTCCGGGATGGGCCGCCTTTATCTCGAGGTACTGCTCCATCATCGGCGTGACGCGCGCATTTGCGTCCGCAGAAGGCGCGGCGTCGGCGGGCGGGGCGGGCGGAACTGGTACGGGCTTAAGGATGGTCATGGGCGGCGGGAAACTAACCAATTTCGCGCATCCATCCTATCGCTTTGCCGCAAGAAGCCGGGTTTTCCACCCCCGCCAATGATTCCCGTTAAGGCCCCCCGTCAAGACATGCCCGGCCACGCATGAACGCGAAGCTCGGGGCGAAAGCCTCAATTGACCTCGGTGGAACGCACTCCTACAACTCGCCTCAAATCCTGACCAAACACGGCATCGAGGGAGAAAGCCGATGGGTGATGTCTTTATTTGCGATGCCGTCCGAACCCCGATCGGCCGTTTTGGCGGCTCGCTCGCGAAAGTGCGGGCCGACGACCTCGCGGCGGCGCCGATCAAGGCGCTGATGGCCAAGCATCCCAATCTCGACTGGTCGTCGGTCGACGAAGTCTATTTCGGTTGCGCGAACCAGGCCGGCGAGGACAACCGCAACGTGGCGCGCATGGCGCTGCTGCTGGCGGGCCTGCCGGATTCGGTTCCCGGCCAGACCATCAACCGCCTGTGCGCGTCCGGTCTCGATGCGGTAGGTAGCGCGGGCCGTGCCATCCGCGCCGGCGAGATCGATTTCGCGATCGCGGGTGGCGTCGAGTCGATGACAAGGGCGCCGTTCGTGATGGGCAAGGCGGCCGAAGCGTTCTCGCGTTCGGCCGACATTTTCGACACCACCATCGGCTGGCGCTTCATCAATCCGCTGATGAAGGCACAATATGGCGTCGACGCCATGCCGGAGACCGGCGAGAACGTCGCCGAGGAATTCCAGGTGTCCCGGGCCGATCAGGATGCATTCGCGATCCGCTCGCAGCAGCGGGCGGGCCAGGCGATCGCCGCCGGCTATTTCGCCGAGGAGATCATCCCGGTCACCATTGCCGGCGGCAAGGCCGGGCCCGTGATCGTCGACAAGGATGAGCATCCGCGCCCCGAGACCACGATGGAGGGCCTGGCCAAATTGAAGCCGATCGTGCGCAATCCCGGCACGGTCACCGCCGGCAACGCCTCCGGCGTCAATGATGGCGCGGCGGCGATGATCCTCGCCTCGGAAGCGGCGGTGAAGAAGCACGGCCTGACGCCGCGGGCGAAGATCCTTGGCCTCGCCTCGGCCGCGGTGCCGCCGCGCATCATGGGCATCGGCCCGGTGCCGGCCACCCGCAAGCTGATGGAGCGGCTGGGCCTGAAGATATCCGACTTCGATTTGATCGAACTCAATGAAGCCTTCGCGTCGCAGGGTATTGCCTGTCTTCGGCAACTCGGCGTGAAGGAGGACGCCGACTTCGTCAACCCGCATGGCGGCGCGATCGCGCTCGGCCATCCGCTCGGCATGAGCGGCGCGCGGCTGGCGATGACCGCGGTGCACGGCATGGAGAAGCGTGGCGGAAAGCGCGCGCTTGCAACCATGTGCGTCGGCGTCGGCCAGGGCGTCGCGGTCGCGATCGAGAAGCTGAACTGACGCCCGCAGGGGCGTCATTGCGAGCGAAGCGACTTGTCCGCCGTAGCTCAACGAGCGAAGGCGGAAGCAATCCATAGCCGCGGAAAGACTGGATTGCTTCGTCGCTTCGCTCCTCGCAATGACGGAGCAAGACAATGACCCTTCTTTATCCCATCGACAGCAACAAGGCGCACCCGCTGCCGCTATCACCGGGCTACAAGAGCTCGATTCTGCGCGCGCCGCAAAAGCCGCTGATCCCGATGCGCCACACGCTGTCGGAATTGACCGGGCCGGTATACGGCCACGAGACCGTGCGCGATGGCGACAATGATCTCACCACCATGCACAAGGGCGAGCCGCTTGGCGAGCGCATCATCGTGCATGGACACGTGCTCGACGAGGACGGTCGCGGCGTGCCGAACACGCTGGTCGAACTCTGGCAGGCCAATGCCTGCGGCCGCTACATCCATGTCCGCGATCAGCATCCGGCGCCGCTTGATCCCAACTTCACCGGCGCCGGCCGCGCGCAGTCGGACGCGTCCGGTTACTACAAGTTCGTCACCATCAAGCCCGGCGCCTATCCCTGGGGCAATCACCACAACGCCTGGCGGCCCGCGCACATCCACTTCTCGGTGTTCGGCCATTCCTTCGTCTCGCGGCTGGTGACGCAGATGTATTTCCCGGGCGATCCCCTGTTCGAGTTCGACCCGATCTTCAATTCCGTGCCGGACGAGAAAGCGCGCATGCGGATGGTGTCGAGCTTCGATCTTGAAAACACGCAGCCGGAATGGGCGCTGTGCTATCGCTTCAACATCGTGCTGCGCGGCCGGAACGCCACGCCCATGGAGAACAAGTAAGTGCAGGACAAGGGTATCGACAAGGGTATCACGCCGTCGCAGACCGTCGGCCCGTTCTTCAAATATGGTCTGACGCCGAACGGCGACTATGACTGGAACGACGCCTTCACCGGCAATCTCGTTACGCCGGATACCTCGGGCGAGCGCATCCGCGTCGAGGGGCGCGTGTTCGATGGCGACGGTGCGCCGGTGCCGGATTGCATGCTGGAAGTATGGCAGGCGGACGCCCAAGGCCGCTTCGCCGATCCGCAGGACAAGCGCGCGCTGCCGAACAGCAAATTCCGCGGTTTCGGCCGCGTCGGCACCGATGCCAACGGCGCTTTCGCGTTCGACACCATCAAGCCGGGCTCGGTACCGGACGCCGACGGCAAGCCGCAGGCGCCGCATCTGCTCGTCGCCGTGTTCGCGCGCGGCATGCTGCGCCATCTCTACACCCGGATCTATTTCGGCGACGAAAAGGGCAACGCAGGTGATCCCGTGTTGGCGCTGGTGCCGGCCGATCGTCACGCGACCCTGATCGCCGAACGCGAGCCGGGCAATGGCGGCCCGGTCTACAAACTCGACCTGCGGCTGCAGGGCGATGGCGAGACGGTGTTTTTCGACATCTGATCGTCGCGATCAGGCCTTGTTGCCCCAAGTGCCGAGGTTGCCGGCCTTCAGGAGCGGAGAAGCGCTGCCGACAAGAGCGAGTTCGTCGGCCATCCGCGTCAGCCTCGGTCCGAAGCGGAGCATCTGCTCCTCCGTGAAGCGGGACGAGGGGCCCGCGATGATCAACGCGCCCGTCGCGGGTTCGCCCCTGCGCTTGACGACGGCGGCCATCGAACTCATTCCTGGCGCATAAACGTCGCGGATCATGCTGAAGCCGCGCTTGCGATGGTCCTGAAGCATCTTGAGCAGCGCCTTCACTGTCGTCGGCGCGTTCGGCCCGAACTTCTCGGGCTCGCCCAGTCCCTGCCGCATAACCGCTTCGGTCGCTTGCTGATCGGTAAGCGTCGCGAGCCAGGCTTGGCCGGCTGCACTGCACGACAGCTTGAGATCGATCCCCATGTCGGGATCGTAGAGCAGGCCGACTTTCGCTCCCTGCGCCTTGGCAACAAGCGTGAGGCGGTCGCCGTCCAGGATGGCCAGGCGGACGAGTTCTTCGGTCTCCTTGGCGAGCCGGTTCATCACCGGCTGCGCGATGTCGATGATGCCTGATTTGCTCAGGAAGCTCATGCCCATGGAGGCGAGCTTGGTGGTCAGCGCGTAGTCACCCCGCTGCGGCATCGATCGCACGTAGCCGTATTTCACCAATTCGTTGAGGGTTCGGTGGCAGCCGCTGCGGATCTGGTTGAGCTCAGTCGAGATCGAGACGAGTGACGCTCCGTCCGGACGGGCCGCCAGATATTCCAGGATCGCCAGCGCTTTTTCCATCGAGCCGCTCATGGCCGGGACTCCTTTTGAGAAAATCCAACATATCTTTCAAAATTTGAAAGATAAACAAAAAACATGGACTCGATTGAGCGCTTTTGTTAATGGCCGAACGCTGCCTTGGGCGGCCAAGACGAGACAACAAGCGAGGAGGAGTAACGGCGATGGGGGGTTTTGTGATTCAGCGCAGACAAATGATCACCGCTCTGGCGGCGATGCCGTTGGTGGCGGCGCCCTTCGTCCGTCGTGCCCTCGCCGCCGAGTTCAGCTTCAAGATCGCCCATCCGCTCGCGGCGACGCACCCCACGAACGTCCGCCTGTTGGAGGCCGCCGAGCAGGTCCGCAAGGACAGCGACGGCAAGGTCGAACTGCGCATCTTCCCGAACGGACAGTTGGGAGGGGAAGTGGACCTGCTCAACCAGGTTCGTGCCGGCGCGGTCGAAGGCTATGTGATCGGCGGTCTCGTCGTATCGAGCGTCGTTCCGGCCGCAGCGCTCGACGGCACCGGCTTCGCGTTCAGCGACGCCTCGAAAGTGTGGCCGGCGGTCGACGGCAAACTCGGCGACTACATCCGAAGCGCGCTGATGAACGCCAATCTGTACACGACCCGTACGGTTTGGGACCTCGGATTTCGCGAGATTACGACATCGGTAAAGCCGATTCGGACGGTCGAAGATGTAAGCGGTCTGAAGATCCGCGTCCCCGGAGCCGCGGCTTACACCGGCCTCTTCAAGGCGCTCGGCGCCGCCCCAACCAGCATTCAATTCAACGAGGTCTATCCGGCGCTGCAGACGAAAGTGGTCGACGCACAGGAGAATCCGCTCGGCCTCATCGTCACGTCGAAATTCTACGAGGTCCAGAAATATTGCTCCTTGAGCAACCACATCTGGCAAGGCAATTGGGTTTTGTTCAATGGCCGCATCTGGAAGAGTCTGCCGGAGAAGCTGCAGGAAATTGTCGAAAATCGTCTGAACGAAGCCGGGCGCGCGCAGCGCAAGGATCTGGCTGGCCTGGATCAGAGCTTTCGCGACACGATGACCAAGGGCGGCATCCAGTTCAACGATGTCGATGCGGCATCCTTCCGTGCCAAACTGAAGACCGCTGGATACTACGCGGACGTCCGTCGCAACTTCGGCGACCAGGCGTTCAAGCTTCTCGAAGAAGCTGCCGGCAGTACTCTCCAGTAGCCGGTATCGGATGTGATTCAAGGCGCGCGACTTCGTCTGGTCGATCGACTGGACCGGGCGGTCGGAGCAGCGGTCGAGGGGGCGGCCGCCCTCCTGCTCGTTGCGGAGACCGCGTTGCTGTTCAGCGGCGTCGTCGCGCGCTACGTATTTCACAGCCCCATCGTCTGGTCGGATGAACTGGCCGGCGCGATCTTCCTCTGGCTCAGCATGCTGGGCGCGGTGATCGCGCTGCGTCGTGGCGAACACATGTGCTTTGCGGCGCTTGCCGATCGCGCAACTCCGGGGATAAGAGCGGCCGTGCAGACGCTCGTCCTGACCAGCATCGCGATAACGCTGTTGCTTCTGCTGCGGCCGGCGCTCGACTACGTGGAGGACGAGTCCTTCGCTACGATGCCCAATCTCGGCGTGCCGTCGAGCTGGCGTGTACTCGGCATCGTCATCGGACTGATCCTGATGCTGGTTGTGGTGCTGGTGCAGGGCCTCAAGCGCACGCGCTTTGCTCACGCCATTCTGGCGTTTGCGATCGTCGGCGTCGTCGGCGGCACGCTGTGGCTTTCGTCGCCCTTCCTCCTCGCCATCGGCAACCTCAATCTGATCGTCTTCTTTGTGCTGCTGGTGGCGGTATCCATCGCAGTGGGCATCCCGATCGCTTTCGCCTTTGCGATTGCGACGGTCGCCTATCTGGGGCTCATGACCCACGTGCCGTTGAACCTTGTCGTCAACAGGCTCGACCAGGGCATGTCGCAGCCGCTACTGCTCGCGATCCCCATGTTCATTTTCCTGGGGCTGCTGATCGAACTCGCCGGACTCGCCCGCGCAATGATCGCGCTGCTGTCCATTTTGCTCGGGTCGGTGCGGGGCGGAATGTATTACGTACTCCTCGCCGCCATGATCCTGATCTCGGGCATTTCGGGATCCAAGGCCGCGGACATGGCCGCCGTTGCACCGGGACTTTTCCCCGAGATGAAGCGTCGCGGCGCCAATGACGGCGACCTGGTCGCGTTGCTCGCGGCTTCCGCCGCGATGGCGGATACCATCCCGCCCAGCCTGGTTCTCATCACGCTCGGTTCCGTCACGGGAATCTCGATCGCAAGTCTGTTCGCGGCGGGGCTTATACCGGCCCTCGTTCTCGCCGCCGCCCTCTCCGTGCTGGTGTTCTTTCGGTCGCGGAAGGAGCGTCCCATCGTGTCGGCCGGGTCCGAAAATGGAGCTCTCCTGAAGGCGTTCATTCTGGCGTTTCCTGCGCTGGTCCTGCCGTTTGTCATCCGTGCCGCGGTCGTCGAGGGCGTCGCCACGGCGACCGAGGTTTCGACCATCGGCATCGCCTACACGCTGTTCGTCGGGATGACGATTTACAAACCGATCAATTGGAGCAAGTTCTACCCGCTGCTGGTCGAGACGGCCGCGTTGTCCGCCTCGATCCTCTTCGTGATCGGGACGGCGAACGGCATGGCCTGGGCCCTTACTCAATCCGGCTTCTCGTCGAGCCTGACGACGACGATGCAGGACGTCGCCGGCGGTCGCTACGGATTCATGGCAATCACCATCCTCGTGTTCGTCCTTCTCGGTAATGTCCTCGAGGGTATACCCGCGATACTCTTGTTCGCACCGCTGCTGCTGCCGGTTTCGCACAGCTTCGGGATCAACGATGTCCACTACGCGATGGTCGTCGTCATAGCGATGAGCATCGGGCTGTTCGCGCCGCCCTTCGGCGTGGGCTTCTACGCCGCCTGCGCCATCGGCCGGGTGGCGCCTGGCGCGGCGGCATCGCACGTCTGGCGATACCTCGCCGTCTTGACGCTGGCCTTGATGCTTATCGCCGCGGTCCCCTGGTTTTCGACCGCCTTGCTGCAGGTCGCTTCGTGAGCTCGATTTGAAAGGTTGAGACAAGCATGTCGCTTTTGGGTAAGGCCGCCGTCGCCATGTGGTGGAAGATCCGCCCCGAGCAGCGCTCGGAGTTCGGCGATTGGCATTCGCATGAGCATTTTCCGGAGCGGATGAGCATCCCCGGATTTCGCAGGGGATCGCGGTGGACGAGTACGCTGGATGCGGAAGGCTTCTTCGTTCTCTACGAACTGGAGCAATACGAGATCTTGACGTCCAAGGGATATCTCGACCGGTTGAACGCGCCGACGCCCTGGTCGACAAAGATGATGCCCCATCATCTGAATATGGTGCGCAGCCAGTGCCGCGTTGCCGCGAGCTGCGGCGGAGGCGTCGCGACGTCGCTCGCCACGATCAGGCTTTCGCCCGAGGCCGGAAAGGAAGCGAGCCTGAAAACGGTGCTCGTCGAAACCTTGCAGGAACTCGTGTCAAAACCGGGATTGACGGGCGGACATCTCCTGATCACCGACACGCCAAAGACGAGTTCACCTACGACCGAGCAACAAATCCGCGGCTCCGACGATGCGGCCGACTGGATCGTTCTGCTCTCGGGCTACGACTCCGAGGTGCTGCAGAACGTGGTTGCGCAGCGGCTTTCCTCATCCGCTCTTCACCGGGCGGGTGCGCGGGACGACAGTACGATGGGCTGCTACAAGCTCGCCTTCACCATGACACCCCTCGACCTAGCCGCGACGTAGAGCGCCGACTTGCCGGGAGGAACGATCAGGGAATGATGCGCTCGCTGCGCAGGCGATTGAAAAGATCGAAGAAGCTGTCGTCCGTTGCTTGATAATCGAGGAAGCCGAGCTTGCGGCTTCTGCTCATATCGGTGACCACCTCGATCGGACGGCCAAGATCGGCATCGGTGTGCCACGCCGATGCGAGAACGCCGATGTCCTTTTCGGCCAGATCGTGCTTGCGGGCGATGCCGGCCCAGATTGGACCTGCATCGGCAAGCTGACGCGCCAGCGGCGTGCCTTGGCCCGGAAACGGCGCAGGCTGCACCCCGAACCAGTCGGCGAGCCGCGTCCACATCCAGCTCCAGCGGAAGACGTCGCCATTCACCACGTTGAACGGCTGGTTACGTGCGGCTTCAGTCGTCGCAGCCCACTCCAGATGTCGCGCCAGCAATCTCGCATCGGTCATATCGGTCAGGCCGTTCCACTGCGCTGCCGATCCCGGAAATAGAAATGGCTGCCCGGTCTCCCGACAGAGCGTGGCGTAGACCGCCAGCGTCGTTCCCATATTCATGGCGTTGCCGATCGCATAGCCGATGATCGTATGCGGGCGGTGGACGCTCCAGCCGAAGCCGTCGCGCTTGGCCGCGGCGAACAGCTCGTCCTCCTGCGCGTAATAGAAATTCTCGATATCGAGCCGAGGCTGCTCCTCGCGGAACGGCGTCGCCGGAAGCCTGCCCTTGCCGTAGGCTTCGAACGGTCCGAGGTAATGTTTGAGCCCGGTAACCAGCGCTGCATGGACGACCGAACCCGCAACGGAGAGTGCCTGAAGCACATTGCGCACCATCGCGGCGTTGACGCGGATGTTTTCAGCCTCGGTTTCCTGGCGCAGCCATGAGGCGAGAAATACGTGGGTGGGACGAAGGCCGGCGAGAGCGGTGCGAAGCGAGGCTGGATCCTGCAGGTCCGCGGCGACGGCCTGGACGCCCTCGATAGTCGTCGGCGGACGCCTCGCGAGCCCGAGCACCTGCCAACCACGGTCGCGAAGTCGCCGGGCCAGATTGTTGCCGACAATGCCGCTGGCCCCGACCACGAGCGCCGTATTCGCCATGACTGTTCCTTCCGTTCTCCTGCAAGGAGATAGGAACTGACGCGTGGCCGATCAGGGGAATTTGAGTGGCGTCACCGTTTGTTGAAGCGACCGCGGATTGCATCGGGCGGCCGCCACTGTCCTGGGGGACAAGTGGCGGACAGCGCGGCGGAGGTTTACTCCATCACCGCATGTTCCGGACCCGCCGCCTGGTTGCGCAGGGCGGCCTTGGTCGAGCCGATCATGAGCGCGAGCGGGATCGAGGCCAGGATGAAGATCATGATCAGCTGGTAGTCCTGCGCGAAGGCCATGATCTGCGCCTGCAGGCCGATCATCACGTCCGCCATGGCGCGGCCCTGATCGGTATTCATGTTGATCATGCCTGCGACGTCGGGCATCTGCATCGCGTGATTGAACGGGTTCACGTTGTTGTTGATGATCGCATAGATCCGCCGCGACCCTTCCGTGAGTTGCGCGATCACCACCGAGATGCCGACTGAACTCGCGACATTGCGCAGCAGCGTCAGCATCGAGGTGCCGTCGGTGCGCAGATGTCCGGGCAGCGTCATGAACGAAACCGTCGACAGCGGCACGAAGACGAGGCCGAAGCCGAAGCCCTGGATGATGCTGATGGTCACGATCTCCGGCGCGCTGGTCTGGTCGGTCCAGGCGGTCATGTAGAACAGCGACAGCGCGGTGATGCCGAGGCCGGAGATGATCAGCGTCCGCGCCTCGATATAGCGCATCATGCGGCCGACCAGCATCATGGCGACGAAGGTGCCGCAGCCGCGGCTCGCCAGCAGCACACCGGCGGTGATGATGGGATAGCCGATCACGTTCTGCAGATAGGGCGAGGACAGCGCCATGGTCGAATACAGCACCAGGCCCATGACCGTCATGAAGATGCAGCCGGTGAGGAAGTTGCGGTCCCTGAACAGCGAGAACTGGACAAACGGTCTTGTGGTCGTCAGCGAATGCGCGAAGAAATAATAGAAGCCGACGCCGGAGACGATGAACTCGATGATGATCTCGTTGGATTCGAGCCAGCCGAGCTGCTCGCCGCGATCGAGCGCGAGCTGCAGCGAGCCGATCGCGACCGCAAGGGCCGTGAAGCCGAACCAGTCGAAGCGCAGATCGAGGTTCTTCTGGGTTTCTTCCATGAAGATGATGAGGCCGAGCACGGTGACGGCCCCGAATGGGATATTGACGAAGAACACCCAGTGCCAGGAATAGGTCTCGGTCAGCCAGGCGCCGAGTGATGGGCCCATGATCGGGCCCATCATCACGCCCATGCCCCAGATCGACATCGCCTTGGCGCGCTCCTGAAGCGTGTACATGTCGAGCATGGCGGCTTGCGACAGCGGCACCAGCGCCGCGCCGAACACGCCCTGCAGCAGGCGGAACAGCACCATCTGATTGATGTCCTGGGCGATGCCACACAGGACAGAGGCGATGGTGAAGCCCGCCGAGCAGATGATGAAGATGCGCTTGCGGCCGAAGCGGTTGGCGATCCAGCCCACCGGCGCGGTCATGATGGCGGCCGCGACGATATAGGAGGTCAGCACCCAGTTGATCTGGTCCTGCGAGGCCGACAGCGAGCCCTGCATATAGGGCAGGGCGACGTTGGCGATCGTGGTGTCGAGCGCCTGCATGATCGTCGCCGTCATGGCGCAGATCGTCACCATGTTCCGGCGGAAGCCCGGAGCCATGGAGGATGACGCTGGCACCGTGGTCGGCGACATCGCTGACTATTCCTTGGTGTCGGAAGTGGACGACAGCCCGAGCAGGCCCGCGAGCGTGCGCTTGTGCCCGGTGTCGATGGTGGCATAGACGCTCATGCCGGCCTTCAGCTTCTTCACGAATGGATCGTCCTTGTCGAAGTAGATGCGGACGGGCACGCGCTGCACCACCTTCACGAAGTTGCCGGTCGCGTTCTGCGGCGGCAGGATCGCGAATTGTGCGCCGGTGCCGGGCGAGAGCGAGCCGACATAGCCCTTGAACACATGGTTCGGGAACGCGTCGACCTCGAGCGTCACGGGCTGGCCCTCGGTCACATAAGTGAAGTCCGATTCCTTCGGATTGGCGTCGACCCAGGGATTGTCGATGTCGATGACGGAAAACACCGGCGTGCCGGCGTTGACGAAGCGGCCGAGCTGGATCTGCTCGACCTGCGTCGCAACGCCAGGCATCGGCGCGCGCAGCACGGTATGATCGAGGTTGCGCTGGGCCATGTCCAGCTGCGCCTTGGCCTGCGCGTAAGGCGGAAACTTCTCCATCGGCAGGTCGGCATCGCCGAGCAATTGGGCCTTCGCCTGGGAAAGCTGCTGCTTGACGAACTGCGCCTGAGCGCCGGCCGTGACAAGGCTGGTCGCGGAGTTGTCGAGGTCGAGCTGCGAACCGACCCTCTGATTGACCAGCTGCTGCTTGCGGTCGACGTCGCGCTGCTTCAGGTCGACGCCCTGCTGCGCCAGATCGAGCATCTGGCCGTAGATCTTGATGTTGGCGACGAGGTTGTCATAGGTGGTCTTGGCCTGCTCGAGCTGCGCCTTGGCCTGGTCCAGCGCAAACTGGAACGGCTCCGGATCGATCTCGAACAGCACGTCGCCCTGCTTGACGTGCTGGCCTTCCTTGACCACGACCTTGTCGATCTTGCCGGAGATGTCGGGGGTGATGAGCACCTTCTGCGCGCCGACATAGGCATCGTCGGTGCCGACATAGCGGCCGCCATCGAGATAGAGCACGAACCCGCCGATCACAGCGACGATCGGCAGCACGACGAGCAGCAGGAAGCGGCGGTAGCGGCGCAACGCGGCCATGAGCCGGCGGCCGGGCTGTGCGCCCCGCTTCTGCCGAGGCTGTGCCGCCGGCGCGCCCTTCTGCTCAGGAGGAAATTTAAGGACCGGGTCAGCCATAGCGCTGTTCCTTCTTGAGCGGCTCCGCCTCGGTGTTCTGAATGGCGTTACGCACGTTCTCTTTGATTGATTCCAGATGCGAGAGAAGCTGCTGGGCCTCGGCCGGGCTGATGCCATCGAGCGCGGTCGCGGTGAGCTCCGAGCGCAGGCCGGAAAGCTTGCCAAGCAGCTGGCGCCCGGTCTTGCGCAGATAAAGCCGGTTGACGCGGCGGTCGTTATCATCGCCGCGGCGCTCGATCCAGCCGCTGTCGCAGAGCTTGTCGATCAAGCGCGTCAGCGTGATCGGCTGCATCTCCATCTGCTCGGCGAGCTCGGTCTGCTTCATGCCTTCGTTGCGCTCGATCTTGGCAAGCACCGCCCATTGCGCGCGTGTGATGCCGTAGCGGGCGGTCGCCCTGTCGGCATAGGCACGCACCAGGCGCTGCACTTCGCCGAGCGCGAACAGGAAGTTCAAGTCCACGGAACCCATAAGCTTGGTCTCCAATAAGCTTGCAATATAATAAGCTAGCTTATGATTATTTCATGGCAGCATTACAGAGACCCTGCCCCGCTCGCAGCACATGGCTGGGGGCCGTCCGGCCGCAGGGCTTTGGCAACGGGCCTCGCAATGCTAAAATTGCGGCAATGACACCGATCAAGCCGGCTTTTCCTCCTCCGGATCACGACCATGACCGCTGCGCGGCGGATGCGATCAGCCATGCCGAACAGGTCTGCGCGCGCCGGGCGCAGAAGTTCACGCCGATCCGCCGCCAGGTGTTGCAGGCGCTATCCTCCAGCCACCGGCCGCTCGGGGCCTATGAGGTGATCGACGAACTTGCCAAGTCGATGCCGCGTCCGGCCCCGATCACGGTCTATCGCGCGCTGGATTTCCTGATGGCGAACGGCCTCGTGCATCGCATCGAGAGCCGCAACGCCTATCTTGCCTGCGTGCACGACCATGACGAGGCCGCGCTGGTGGCATTCCTGATCTGCGAGTCCTGCGGCTCTGTCGGCGAAATTCCGGCTGCAACTGTCGCGCAAAGCCTGTCCGCCGCGGCGCGCGCGTCCGGCTTTGCGCCGAAGCTCTCCGTCGTCGAGATCACCGGTACCTGCGCGCACTGCCAGAAGGCCGAATAAGACAACAACACGGCGGTCAAGCCGGCTCGAGGAGATTGATGCCTTCGAATCAACTGAAACCTGACGCCGCGCGGCCGCTGAGCGCGGGCGCGGTGGCAGTGATGCTGATGTTGTGCCTGTCCTGGGGCTTCAATCAGATCGCCGTCAAGCTCGCGCTGCCGGATATTCCGGCGATGCTGCAGGCGCTGTTCCGCTCGATCGTTGCGCTGCCTGTAATCCTGATCATCGGGTGGCTGCGCGGGGTAAATTTCTTGTTGCGCGACGGCACGCTCGGTCCTGGCCTGCTTCTCGGCGCGGTATTCAGCATTGAGTTCGTGCTGATCTATCAGGGCCTGCGCCTCACCTCGGCTTCGCGTGCGTCGGTGTTTCTCTACACCGCGCCGTTCTTCGTCGCGCTCGGCTCCTACCAGATGCTGGGGGAGCGTTTGCGGCCCTCGCAATGGGCCGGGCTCGCGCTTTGCTTTGCCGGGGTGGCGCTCGCGATCGGGGTGCCGCAGGCTGAGGTCGACGGCCGCGTGCTCACCGGCGATCTCATGGTGGTCGGCGGTGGCGTGCTATGGGCCGTGACCACGGTGATCGTCAAGGCCACGAAACTGCGCTTCGTCGCGGCGGAGAAGGGGCTTTGTTATCAGGTGACGACCTCGATCCCGATCCTGGGCGCCGCCGCCTGGTTCTTCGGCGAGAAGCTGACGCATGTTCCGGGACCGCTGGCTATCGCGGTTGTCACCTATCAGGCGATCTGGGTGGTCGGGTTGACGTTCACGCTCTGGTTCGCCCTGGTGCAGAACTATTCGGCCAGCAAGCTTTCGGCCTTCACCTTCATCACGCCGCTGTTCGGTGTGAGCGCCAGCTATCTGATCATGCATGACGAACTGACGCTGGCGTTCGGCGCGGCGGCATTGCTCGTCATCGCGGGGTTGTTTCTCGTCAACCGTTCGGAGGTGACGGGGCCGAGGGTGGTGCCGGATCCGAACGTGCCGACTTAGCGATCCCTCATGGTGAGGGGCGCGAAGCGCGTCTCTTCAGGGTGAGGGGATGGAGTTGCATGTGGCGCAGCAACGTCAGCCGGTCTCGATCGGCAAGGATTCATCCGTGGCCCATTCGCCCATCGAGCCGTCATAGAGCGTGAGCTTGTCGTAGCCGAGCAGGTTCAACATGAAGAGATCGATGGTGGCGGAGATGCCGCCGCCGCAATAGGCCACCACGCGCTTGTCCCGCGAAAAGCCCTGCGCGGCGAATTTTCGCTCGGCGTCGGCCAGCGGTACGAAGGTCCTGGCCTCGGGGTCGAGCAGCGTCGCCGCGGAAACGTTGCAACTGCCGGGAGTGTGACCCGGCCGGCCATAGCGGCTCGGTTCGAGCCCCCTGTGAAGCTGGCCGTTGAGCGCATTGACGACGATGGCGCCGCCATCGCCATTCGCGGCGAGCACCTGGTGCTTGTCGACAAAATATCCCGCGCGCGGCTTGGCCTTGAAAGTCGCGGGCGGATGGAACTTCGCGGGTCCGCTCTCGAGCGGCCGGTCTTCGGCTTTCCATTTGTCGAGCCCGCCGTCGAGCACCGCGACATGGTCGAAGCCGAGCGATTTCAGCATCCACCAGAATCGCGTCGCCCACATCGGGGTGGCGATCGAATAGAGCACGACGAAACTTTCCGGGCCGACGCCGTGGCGGCCGAACGCCGCTTCGAGCTGCGCCATGCCGGGCATCATGAAGCGAAGCTTCGTGGTCTGATCGGAAAATTCGCCCTGCAGGTCGAGAAAATCGGCGCCGGGAATGTGGCCGGCTTCAAAGGTGTGGCGTCCGGGCACGACGTTATAAGGGATGTCGCTGCCGGGCGGCAGGTATTCGAGCGTTGTGGTGCAATCGAACACGCGCAGGCTCTGTTGAGAGAGGATATTGGCGAGTTCCGCCGTGCTGATCAGCTCGCTATGCGCCGCCATCATCGTCTCCCTGTACCTTCCTGATGCGATGCTAGGGTGCGGTAGATCACATGAAAAGGCGCGATTTTGCCCTTTGATTTGGAGGAAACCGGTCCAATATAGCGCTCAGGCAAGCGGTCTCCGGAGCGCTTGCCCCCGATCGCGGCCGGCACCATAAGCTGTTGAATTAACGATGGAAAAACTCCGTTCCGGTAAATCTGCCGCGCCTCTCCCCATCCCCTTGGTGAATGTCATCAAAACCTGATATTCGGTTGCCCATGAACAAGCCCGAAAAGATCTCTGAAATCGACATCGCCGGCCCCAGCGCCCGGCATCAAACGACCCAGGTCAAGGTCGGCAACGTCGCCGTCGGCGGCGGCGCCCCGATCGTGGTGCAGTCGATGACCAATACCGACACCGCCGATGTCGAATCGACGGTAGCCCAGGTGGCAGCGCTCTCGCGCGCCGGCTCCGAGATGGTGCGCATCACCGTCGACCGCGAGGAGGCGGCAGCCGCCGTCCCGCATATCCGCGATGGCTTGCGCAAGCAGGGCATCAACACGCCGCTCATCGGCGACTTCCACTACATCGGCCACAAGCTGCTCGCGCAATATCCTGATTGCGCCGAGGCGCTCGACAAATACCGCATCAATCCCGGCAATGTCGGCTTCAAGGACAAGCGCGACACGCAGTTCGCCGACATCATCGAGATCGCGAACAAGAACAACAAGCCGGTGCGCATCGGCGCCAATTGGGGCTCGCTCGACCAGGAACTGCTCACCAAGCTGATGGACGAGAACACGGCTTCGGCCAATCCGCGCGACGCCCGCGCGGTGACGCGCGAGGCCATGGTGCAGTCGGCGCTGCTCTCGGCCGCGCGCGCACAGGAACTGGGCATGCCCAAGGACCGCATCATCCTGTCGGCAAAGGTGTCCGCCGTGCAGGACCTGATCGCGGTCTACCAGGATCTGGCAAGCCGTTCCGACTACGCCATCCATCTCGGGCTCACCGAGGCCGGCATGGGCTCGAAGGGCATCGTCGCCTCCTCGGCGGCGCTCGGCATCCTCCTGCAGCAGGGCATCGGCGACACCATCCGCATCTCGCTGACACCGGAACCCGGCGGCGACCGCACACGCGAAGTGCAGGTCGGCCAGGAACTGCTGCAGACCATGGGCTTCCGCACCTTCGTGCCGCTGGTCGCGGCCTGTCCCGGCTGCGGCCGCACCACCTCGACCACGTTCCAGGAACTGGCGCGCTCGATTCAGGATTTCATCCGCGACGAGATGCCGGACTGGAAGACGAAATATCCCGGCGTCGAGGAACTCAACGTCGCGGTCATGGGCTGCATCGTCAACGGTCCCGGCGAATCCAAGCATGCCAATATCGGCATCTCGCTGCCCGGCACCGGCGAGGCGCCCGCCGCGCCCGTTTTCGTCGACGGCAAGAAGTTCCGCACCCTGCGCGGCCCGGGCATCGCCGCCGACTTCAAGGCGCTTGTCATCGACTACATCGACCAGCGCTACGGCCATGGCGGCAAGGTGCCGGAGGCCGTGACCGCGGCGGAGTGATCAGCTGTCGTCCCGGCCAAGCGACCGCGTCCGCCGTAGCTCAACGAGCGAAGGTGGAAGCGCGAGCCGGGACCCATAACCACAGGCTTCTGTTGTTATGGCAAGCTGGCAACCCTGAGTCTTCGCCAAACAACGCCCTGTGGTAATGGGTCCTGGCTTTCGCCAGGACGACACGGGAGTGTGTTGCGCTTCTCTCCGCTCCGGATACCATGCTCTCCCAAACAAGCCGGGAGAAACGTCATGAGCTCGCTGTCAGGCAAGCAGGGGCCTCGCTATCGGCATGTGGCCGACGAGTCCGAGCCCTATGAGACCATCGCGGTCGAGAAGCTGACCCCGATCATCGGCGCGGAGATCACTGGCGTCGACATCGGCAAGCTCGTCGACGATGACGGGCGCTCCAACCGGCAGATGGACGAGATCCATCGCGCGCTCGCCGAAAATCTCGTGATCTTCTTCCGCGACCAGCACATCACGGCGCGGCAGCATCTCGCCTTCGGCCGCAAATTCGGCGAGCTGCATGTCCACCCCGCCGCGCCGCATGAGGGCGACGATCCCGCGCTGATGAGGATCTATGCCGACAAGGATTCCCCGCGCGCCAATGGCGAGGGCTGGCACACCGACGTGTCCTGCGATCTCGAGCCGCCGATGGGCTCGATCCTCTATATCAAGCAATGTCCGCCGCGCGGCGGTGACACGCTGTTCGCCAATATGTACGCGGCCTATGAAGCGCTGTCGGGCCGCATGAAGGTCTATCTCGACGGGCTCAAGGCGCTGCATGACGGAGAAGCCACGTATCGCGGGCTCTATGCGAATTACGGCGTTGCCGACAAGCCGAGCTATCCGAGCGCGGAACATCCGGTGATACGCACCCATCCGGTGACGGGCAAGAAGGCGCTCTACGTCAATCGTGGCTTCACCCGCCACATCATCGGCGTCCCCCGCGACGAGAGCGACGCCATGCTCGCCTATCTGTACCAGCATGCGGAAAACCCGCTGTTCCAGTGCCGCTTCCGCTGGACCGAGAACGCCATCGCGTTCTGGGACAACCGCTGCGCCCAGCACCGCGCGATGTGGGATTACTGGCCGCACACGCGCGCCGGCACGCGCGTCACGGTGAAAGGCGAAAGGCCGGTGTGAAGCTGCGTAGCGCGGATGACGCTTCGCAGTCCGTCCTATGATGCGATTCGCTCGACGAGATGCGCACGTGAGGGGCCCGGGTCAAAGGGATCGGCGAAATATTGCGTTTCGTGAGCCACCAGCCCTTCGCGGAATTCCATGATGCTCACCACGTAGGATGGCCTGTCGTCATAGGTGAGCACGAATTCGGTAACCCAGAGATCGCCGCTACCAATCATTCGCCGGACCGTAAAGCGCTTCTTGTTCGGCTGGACGGTTCGGCTCTGCTGGATGTTGCGGCGGCCGCGGATGCGCTCGCCCGATTGCGGATAATCAAGCACCGCATCCTCGCGGTAGATTTCATGTTCGACCTTGAAATCGCTCGCATCCGAAGCATTCCAATGGCGTTCCAGCGCGGCCCGTATGGTTCGATCATCCATCTTGACCTCCCACCTTGGTTTCCACCTGTCATTTTGGACCATCGTCGATTGCGACGACCTAGACCACCGGTGATCGGCCGCCGTCGACATTGATGGCGGTGCCGGTGATATAGGAGCCCTGTTCGGAGGCGAGGAAGCAGGCAAGGTTGGCGAACTCTTCCGCCGTACCGATGCGTCCGAGTGGCGTGCCCTTTGCAAGACCTTTGGCGAACGCGTCGAAATCCGTGTTCGGCGCCTGCGCGGCGTGGCGCTTCACCCACTGATCGCTCATGATCAGGCCGACCAGCATTGCATTCACCAGGATGTTATGCTCGCCGCCCTCATTGGCCATCACTTTCATCAGCGCCATGCCGGCGGCGCGCGACACCGAGGTTGGCGCGGAATTGCCGGCAGGCGCCTTCGCATAGGTGTTGAGCACGTTGATGATCCTGCCCCATTTGCGCTGCTTCATGCCTCCCCATACCAGCCGGCTGAAGCGGATCGCGGCGAACAGCTTGAGGTCGAGATCCTCTTGCCAGACTTCGTCGCTGATATTTTCGAAGGCAAGCGTGCGCGACGTTCCGGCGTTGTTGACGAGGACGTCGATCCTGCCGAAATCGGCGACGATCTGGTCGTGGGTCCCAGTGATGTCACTGGCCTTGGATACGTCGCAGACGTAGTCGCGCACCACGAGCCCGTCCTTGGCGAGCGTCTCGCGAGCGGTCTTCAGATCGGTAGCTCCACGTGCGAGGATTGCCACCTTCGCGCCGGACTCGGCAAACCGGCGTGCCACGGCGATTCCGATGCCCTTGCTGCCACCGGTCACGACAGCGACGCGGTCTTTCATCGATAGGTTCATTGTTGTTTCTCCCTGATCCGCGCTGAACCTATCAAAACGAAAAGCTGATCAACAAGGCCGATGCTGGATGAGCAACGAGATTACGCTTCGCGGTTTACGGTGCTATCGGTGCTTTTGCGACTGTGGCGGTGGTCGCCTCGCAAATTTCGCGGGAACGGAGATCGCGTTATGAACAAGAAGACGTCGTCCTCATCGAACCGTTCCTGCTGCGGTGGCGACTTCGCTCGACCCGGCCATGCCGCGGCGGAGCCCCTCAAAATTTCGGAGGCGGTCGACCGCGCGTCCGCGCCGGCCCGACAGGCGGTTCGGGTTCAGGGCGGCCGCGCCAGGGTGGGGACGGACCAGCCGGAGCTCGTTGAAGACGGCGAGGGGCCCGCTCGGACCGTGTCCCTGAGGGATTTTTTGCTCGATGCCGGGACGGTGACCAATCAGCGCTTCGCCGAATTCGTCGAGGCCACCGGCTACGTGACGGATGCGGAGCGCTTTGGCTGGTCCTTCGTGTTCCGCGATCATGTCACGGGACAGGCCGAGCCGCGTCAGCACGTGGTTCGCGCCGAATGGTGGCTGCAAGTCGAAGGCGCATGCTGGCGTCATCCGGATGGCCCGACCTCGTCCCTGGAAGGCTTGCACGATCATCCGGTCGTGCATGTCTCCGCGAACGACGCGGCTGCCTTTGCGACATGGGCTGGTGGCCGGCTGCCGAGCGAGGCCGAGTGGGAGCATGCCGCACGGGCCGGAAGGTTAGATGCCCGCTTTCCCTGGGGGGACGCGGAGCCCGACGACACCGATGTCTTCCCTTGCAACATCTGGCAGGGCGAATTTCCGAACAAGAACGCCGCCGCGGATGGTTGGGAGCGGACGGCTCCCGCGCTGTCATTCACGCCCAACCCGCTCGGCCTCTACAATCTCTGCGGCAATGTCTGGGAATGGACGGCGGACCGCTTTCGTGTGCGGTCGCTCAGCCGCGACGCCAAGCGGTTGAACGAGATGGCGGCGCGAGAAGATCGGCGGGTGCTCAAAGGCGGATCGTTTCTGTGCCACCGTTCCTATTGCTACCGATACCGGATCGTTGCGCGCATCGGCAACCAGCCGGATTCAAGCACAAGCCACGCCGGCTTTCGTCTGGCCTATGACAGCTGACGCTTCGTATGAATCGACCGTGCAACCTCAGCCTGCCAGGCCGAGCCGCCGGTAGGCCTCGGGCGGCGCGTCGTTGTCCTGCATCAAGCGACGGATGTGTCCAACCATGCGTGCTTCCACCGCGGCGTCCTGCACGGGATGTTGCTGGCCTCGATCCGTCGCGAGATCGAACAAGACGGTTTCTGTATCCTTCTGTCCGCCGGGCCCGTGGGTAAAGTAGACCGGCGATTTCGGCGTCGCAGGCACTTTGAGCAGCGGCGCTCCCTTCGTGAAGGCGAAACCGGGAGCGAGCGTCGCTTCACGCAGCTCATCGAGCGAGAACAGTTGTTTCATGTGGGCGGGCATCAGCGTGTACTGGAATAGATCTCCCGACAGAACGTCGGTGGGATAACGGAAATAGACGTAGCGCCCGTCGGTCACATTCACCGCGCTGCCGAACAGGCCGAAGATGCAGGCCTCGCGGATGGGATGATCGGCGTCCAGCAGCGGAAGCAGCGACTTGCCTTCGACATGCGGCGGAATGGGTACGCCGAACATGTCGAGGAAGGTCGGCATCAGATCGATGGTCTGCGTGAGCGCCTGCCGGCGCTCGCCGCCCTTGTGCGCGAAGGACGGGTGATAGATCATCAGCGGGATATGGGCGATCTCGTTGTAGCAGGGCATGTTGATCTTGGCCCACCAATCATGCTCGCCGAGCAGGAAGCCGTGATCGGTGCTGAGCACAAGTGCGGTGTCCGCCCACAGGTTCTGCTCGTCGAACAGATCGAGCAGTTGTCCAAGCTCTTCGTCGCAAAGCTGCAGTATCGCCTGGTAATTGGCCTTCAACTCGGCCTGCTCGTCGAACGCCTGGGTCATGCGCGCGTAGGGCGGCCAGTCGAGGCGAGGCCCGCTATAGTTGGTCGGAAAGTTCTCGCGAAAACGATCCGGCGCGTGGAAAGGCTCGTGCGGATCGAAGGTCTCGAGCTGCAGAAACCAGTTGTCGCTCGTCCTGTTGTCGCGAAGGAATTGCAGTCCGCTCGCAAAGCATTGCTTCGACGGGAAGTCGTCATCGGATTTGAAGTGCGTTCGGTTCAGCGCGTATTGGGCAAACTTGTCGCGGCGCTTGCGGCTGAACTGCACGGGGTGCGTTCGTTTGGCGATCGCGTCCCAGTCCGGGTCGACCACCGCCGCCCATGGATCGCGCTCCTTGCCGCGGATGAATTCGAAGGTGTCATAGCGGCTGTGGTAGGTCGCGCCGCCGTCTTCCCAGTAGTGATAGTGGTCGGTCACGAGGTGTGAGTAGACGCCGCGCTCCGCGAGCAATTCCGGAAACGCGTTGTCGAACGGCTCGAGCGGTCCCCAGGCCCTGTGCAGGAAGGAAAGCCGGCCGGACATCATGTCCCGTCGCGCCGGCATGCAGGGCAGCGAGCCGACATAGTGGTTGTCAAAACGCACCGCGCGACGCGCCAAGCGGTCGAAATTGGCGGTTCTCGTAGGCGATCCGTAGCAACTCAGGGCATGCCGGTTGAGCGAGTCGTAGAGAACAAAGACAGCCTTCAACGGAGCCCCCTTGACAGTGTCTCACGATGTGGATTTCATATTCATATGGTGGACAATATTCGGCAGCCCGGACGGCCTGTCAAGCCGGCGTCAAAAGCGCGCCCGAAGATTTCGGGCACGGCGGCGCTCGAGAAGGCATTCGACGTGCTGGACGCGATCGCTGAGGCGCCGTCTCCGCCGAGCTTTGCTGAACTCATCTCCATCACCGGCCTGCCGCGTTCGACGCTGTACCGGATCCTCGCGTTGCTGGAGGCCCGCAGGCTCGTCGCGCTCGACGCAAGCGGTGCGCGTTATCTTCCCGGCCTCCATCTGATGGAGATCTCGCGATGGGCCTGGGAGCGCTCGGATGTGCGTAGCGCTGCATCGTCCATTCTGCGAACGCTGGCCAAGGAGACCGGCGAGACCGTCCATCTCGCGTCTCTCATCGACAACGAGATCGTCTATCTCGACAAGGTCGACAGCGAGCACGCCATTCGGCTCTATTCGGCGATCGGCAAGCGCAGCCCCGTCCACTGCACCGGACTCGGCAAGGTGCTCACGGCATTCCTTTCGCCCCAGGCGCGGGCCAATCTGCTGGAGCAGTTGAACTTCCACCGCTTCACGCCACACACCCTCGCCGACGCGGCGGAGTTGATGCGCGAATGGGACGATATCCGTCGCACGCATATTGGCTTCGATCGTGAAGAGCACGCGCTCGGCGTGCATTGCGCGGCGGCGCCGATATTCGATTTTCGAGGGCAGCCGGTCGCGGCGCTGAGCGTCACGGCGCCCACCTTCCGTGTCAGTGCCGCTCAGCTCGAGCAGCTTGTGCCCGGCGTGCTTGCGGCGGCGCGAACCATAACGGACGCGCTTGGCGGTGCGATTCCCGCGGAGAGAGCCGCGTGACAAGGCTGACCACTCTGACCATTTCCTGGGCGCAAGGCTTCCAGCGCCCGGATGCCGTGGCGCGGGTCAGTCCCGTTGAACAACCGTCCATGCGGTCCTGATCTGGGAGATGGATTTGCAAAGCGGGGGCAATGGCAGTCTGCGTATCGTGCTGGATTGGGGCACGACGTCCTTTCGCGCATTCCTGGTCGATCATTCCGGCACGATCCTCGACCGTGTCGAAACGGCCGACGGCATTCGAACCGTGGTCGATCGCCGCTTCGCCGATATTGTCGCGTGTCTGCTTGCGCCGTGGCGGGACGTTCACGGGAGCGTTCCAATCCTTGCTGCGGGCATGATCGGCAGCCGCAACGGCTGGTTCGAGGCGCCTTATGTCGCCACGCCTGCCGATGCGCGCGACCTTGCCGCGGCAGTCAGAACCGAGAGCCTCCAGAATGGTGGCACGATCACTTTCTTTCCTGGGTTGATCGACCGCACCGCTCGTCCGTTTCCGGATGTGATGCGGGGCGAGGAAACCCAGCTGGTCGGGCTCGGGCTTGAGCGGGATGCGACCGTGATCCTGCCCGGCACGCACTCCAAATGGGCCCGGATCGAAGGCGGCCGCATCACACGCTTTCGCACCTTCGCGACCGGCGAAGTTTTCGCCACCCTGGCGGACCATTCCTTCCTCGCCAATGTCGCCAACCGATCCGCCGAGCCGAATTGGCGCGCCTTCGCCCGCGGTCTCGATGTCGTGAGGGCCGAGAATGGCTGTGCAGGTCTGCTGTCCCGTATCTTCACCGTTCGAACGGGTTGGCTCGCAAGCGCGATCGATGCCGGTGAGATGATCGATTACCTTTCGGGGATCGTCGTCGGCAGCGAATTCGCCGAGGCCGCCGCACAGGGTTGGCACGCGGATGGCGATGCCGTGATCGTCGTTGGCGACAAGGACATTGCCGAAATCTACCGGGTTGCCGCCGAGGGCTTCCGGCTTTCCGTTGCGCTCGGGCCGGAGAATGCCGCGCTGGTCGGTTGTCTCCGGATCGCCGCCGAGCTTCCAAGACTTTGAGGGGGAACGAATGTCATTCTTTCACGCGCTTGAGGCTTGTCCTCTCATCGCCATTCTCCGCGGCGTCCGGCCGGATGAGGTCGTCGGGGTCGGCCAGGTGCTCGTGGACGCAGGGTTTCGCATCATCGAAGTTCCGCTGAACTCGCCCGAACCCTTGCGCAGCATCGAGTTGCTTGCGGCGGCATTTCCCAACGTGCTCGTCGGAGCAGGAACGGTATTGACGCCTCCGCTCGTTGCGGACGTTCGCCGCGCGGGAGGGACTCTCATCGTCATGCCGCATGGCGATCCCGCAGTCATCCGCGCCGCCAAGCAGGCGGATCTCGTCTGCGTCCCCGGCGTCGCAACGCCGACGGAAGCCTTCGCCGCGCTGGCGGCGGGTGCCGATTGCCTGAAGATGTTTCCCGCCGAATTGCTGCCGCCGATTGCCATCTCGGCGTGGCGTGCGGTCTTGCCGGCCGGGACGTCGCTCCTTCCCGTCGGCGGCATCACGCCCGACAAGATCGCGGCCTACCGACGTGCCGGCGCCGGCGGCTTCGGACTTGGCTCCGCTCTCTATAAGCCGGGCATGTCGGCGAGCCAGGTCGCCGACAATGCCGGCCGTTTCATCGCCTCGCTCGAAAGCATTTGAGACGTTCGATGCGAAATTGCGCCATCGCGCGCTGCCCGGCGCTCTAAATCTCACCATCAACAACGACAGCTATCAAGGGAGTAAGACCTGATGAGATACCGACGCATTCTGCTGGCCGCCATGGCCCTTTGCACGCTCGCAACCGGGCCGAGCCGCGCCGAAGACTATCCCAACCGACCGATCACATTCACCGTGCCGTTTGCTCCCGGTGGAACGTCAGACGTGACCGCGCGGATCGCCGGCCAGAAGCTGAGCGATATCCTCGGCCAGCCCGTCATCATCGAGAACAAGCCCGGAGCAGGGGGATCATTGGCGGCCGGCCTCGTGGCTCGCACGGCACCGGACGGCTATACGATTTTGCTCGTGGCGGCGGCACATGCCGGCCTTGGCGCCTATTACCCGAAGCTGGCTTTCGATCCGATCGGCGATTTCACGCCCATCATCCAGTTGACGAGCTCGCCCGTCGTCGTCGTCGTCAACGCGAAATCCGACATCCACACGATCCAGGATCTGGTCGCCCATGCCAAGGCTCAGCCTGGCAAGCTTTTCTTTGCGGGCGGAGGCGGCGGCCCGACGGTCACGAATCTCGCAGCCGAGCTGTTCAAGTCCGAGACCAAGATCGATGTGCAGGGCGTGCCGTACAAGGGCTCCGCACCGGCATTGACGGCCGTGCTGGCCGGCGAGGTTCAATTCGATTTCGATACGCTGTCGGCGACACTGCCCTTTGTGAAGAGCGGTCAGATGCGGGCGATCGCAGTCACGACGCCGGAGCGCTCGCCTGCGCTTCCCGATGTTCCCACCATCAGCGAAACGCTCGTGCCGGGATTCAACGCGAACATCTGGACCGGCGTCCTTGGGCCAAAAGGGATGAGCCCCGAAATCGTCGCGCGCCTCAACAAGGCGTTCAACGCAGCTCTGACCGCACCGGATGCGCGGCAAAAACTCGTGGACATTGCCAACTATCCCGTTGGCGGTACTCCGGATCAATTCGGTCAATGGCTCAAATCCGAGACCGCTCAATGGGGAGGCGTCATCAACAAGCTCGGTCTCAAGGCCGAGTAGCTCGCTAGCATCCGGCGTGACATGCGGGGATGGCCTGAACCAGGCCATCCCCGCCGTGCCTTCGACAGACCCGCGAGGCGTGCTTTACCTGCGAACGGGAGGATTCGTGTTGTTCCAGGTCGGCACCGCGTTCGTCACGCCCACCGAAGGCCAATAGTACGACCCCACTGACGGAGCTGTGACGGTTCCGATAGGGGTTCCGGATGTCCCATAGGTTCCCGATCTCGGCACCGTCACTCCGGACGACGCTGTCGTCGAGATTCCAGGCGCCGTCGTCGAGATATGGTGCCTGGTGTGCCTCTGCTTCTTCGCCTCCGCGGCAAAGGGCGCAGCCGCCAGTCCCACCGTCACGAGCACGGCAATCGCCATTCTGGTCGTCATCATGGTTGGTCCTCGCTATCGTGGACAGGAACTCGTTCTTTCCAATTGTAGATAGGGTGCGACGCACGTCCCGCACGACCTCAACACTTTAAAATCTTGTTGAGCGCATGTGATTGCGCATCCAATGGGACGGCAGTCCAGCAAGGGTAGCCTCGGGCCGGGCGCCGGCGGTGCGCCATTGTACCGCGTTCCGATCGTTGACCGAATCGTCGTGGCGACTACTATGGCGAAATGGCTGGTGCAGCCTGCCGCTCGCTCCGCTATCGGAATGGCGAATGCACGAAGCTAATGGTTTGGCCCCCGGGCGACCGTCAGTAACGCGAGCCCTGACCTGAGATCGTCGCCCGCGGGATCTCGCTATGAATCTCATCGCTCGTTCAAAGTCTCTCGCGACCGCTTTGCGGAAAACGCTTGCGGAGCAAAATGTCGTCCGGTCGCACAGTGCTTGCCTGGAAATAGTCGCGCGCCAGCTTGGCTTTTCGAACTGGAATGCCTTGAAAGCCGCTTCCGACGCTCAAGTCCAACTCGGGATGACCATCTTTGTCGAGCATGGCCGCGAGCAGGACGCTATCGTCTTCTACGAGAAGGCCCTCGGAGCAGTAAAGGGAGCGGCCTACAGTCATGGTGGAGTCTTGATAGGTGCAGAGCTGATGCTCGGTCACATCGCGATTTCAGTCGCTGGGGCGAACCCGCGTCGTGAGCTGGAGCCGAGCCGTGGTGGTCCATTCTTTCCGAAAGCGAGAGGGGCGGTCAGCACGATTTTTCGTCTTGAAGTCCGCGACATCGATGCAACGTTGAAGCAAGCGATCGCCGCCGGTGCTTCCATCCGAGATGAAATCCAGCTCAGCACCAATCGCTTGCGTGCAGCGTCATTCTTTGATCCCTTCGGATACATATGGGGATTGCACGAGAATACGTCCGCAGTGTCAGGCCGAAAGGCCATGCGCGCGCGATAGCAACCGTTGCGTCGGCGCATGTTGACAGTCCTTTGCAGATAAACTTATGGTGACTGCGACGGTTCTCCTTCGGGAGATCAATAGGGAATGCGGTGCGGAGTTCTGCTCCAATGCCGCGGCTGCCCCCGCAACTGTAAGCGACGAGCCTCCTGCTCATAGGCCACTGGGTTTTCAGACCTGGGAAGGCGATCGGGAGGCGATGACTCGCAAGCCAGGAGACCTGCCGTCAGTCGTGGTCACGGGCGAGACGCGTCGGCCGGGGTGTGCCGAAGCGAAATTTTTGGGCGATCTGATCCCTGAAAGTTTGTCGCGGTGACGTGTCACGTTGCCGTGGGGCCCGTTCGGTTTTGCCAACAAGGAAGCTGCCGTAGGTCGTTGCCGGTGTCGTGCGCGGTGGTGCACGCGCGTCCGCTGTTGCGGGCGTGCTTGCGCGCGCCGTTCATTCTGCGCGATGGGGGTTGTTGTGTTTCGAGTTCAGTCAGTCGTTATCGATGGAGCAAGTCTTCGAGGTTTCAAGTCTGGTGTAGCCGGTGCCGCCATATTCGTCCTTACAAGCGGCGCAGCCTCGGCGCAGCAGGCGGCGCCCGATCGGACGTTGCCGCCGGTTGTGGTGCAGCCCGGCCAAGCGGTCGAGCGACCTGCCGGCACACAGGAGGCAAAACCGAAAAGCGCGGCCCGACGGGCGTCTCGTGTTGCTCGCCGCCCCGCTGCCAATCATCCCCCAGCGCCGGCGCACGCTCCGCCGGACAGCACGACCGCGAGCCAGACCAGGGACGGCGTCGACGGTTATGTCGCCCACACCACCGAGGTCGGAGCCGGCGTCGCAACCCCGATTCTGCAATACCCGCGGTCGGTGTCGACCGTCACGCGACAGGAGATGACTGATCGCGACGTCCAGAGCGTGCGCGATGCGCTACAATATACGGCTGGCGTCAATCCCTATTTCCGCGAGGGGCAGTTCACCCGTGACTATGCCTATGTGCGCGGCTTCCAGGGCCTGCAATTCCTCGATGGCCTTCGGCTCAACGTCAACAATTATGGCCTCGAGCCCTACGGCTTCGAGCGCATCGATGTGCTGAAAGGACCGGCCGCGACCTTGTATGGGCAAGGCAGCCCCGGTGGCCTGTGGGACATTACCAGCAAGCGGCCTACCGATCAGCCGTTCAATGAAATGCTGCTGCGCATGGGGTCGTTCGGTTCGATGGAAGGCGCGTTCGATGTCGGCGGGCCGGCGAACTCGGACCATTCGCTGCTCTACCGCGTGGTAGGCCTTGGCAGGTTCGGCGACGGCGAGATCGATTTCACCAAGCACGACCGAGCTTTCATCGCGCCGTCCGTCACGTGGCGCATCGATGAAGATACCAGCCTGACGATTCTGGCGGCTTACCAGTACGATCCCAAGCTGACCGTCTTGCAGCCGCTGCCCTATGCGGGAGCGGTCACGCCTGGACCAACCGGACAATTCATCTCGCGAAATCTGTTTCTGGGCGAGCCGAGCTATCACAACACGTCGGTAGAGCAGACCCGCATCGGCTACGAGTTCAAGCACGCGTTCAACGATGTGTTCTCGTTCCAGCAGAATTTCTACTATCAGAATATCAAGATCAACCTGAACGAGGTGCAGAGCAACACCGCGCCGAACACGACGACGACAACGCGAACGGCTGCTAACCAGGTCCAAGTGACCGACATGTACGAGATCAGCAACCGCCTCTTGGCTGACTTCGACATGGGCCCGCTGCGCCACCATGTGGTCCTGGGTGCCGATTATTCGGCGACGCCGAACGAGCAGGATACCGGCACGGGCGCCGCGCCGCCGCTGAACCTATACAACCCGGTCTACGGGCTGCCTTTCTCGACCCAGGTTCCGCTGACCACGTTTCGTTACCAGGACCAGCGACAAGCCGGTGCCTATGTACAGGATCGCATCGAAATCGGTCGGCTATCGGTGCTGGGTGGCGCGCGTTACGACGAACTTGAAAACGACACGAAAACGCGCGCGCTGAGCCCGGCGACCGGCGTGCTCTCCAATCCGGCATGGGCCATCCAGCCGGATCATGCACCGACTTATAATGCCGGCCTGATCTACAATTTCGCCAATGGCATCGCGCCCTATGCGAGCTATTCGCAGACTTTCACGCCTCAGACCGGAACTGATTTCTTTGGTCACGCCTTCGTCCCCGTGACGGGCGACCAGAAGGAAGTGGGCGTCAAATACATGCCGCCGGGCTACGACATCCTGATGACGGCAGCCGTCTTCGACATCACCCAATACAATGTGCTGACTGCCGATCTGGCCCCGGGACACAGGGGTTTCGCCGTTCAGACCAGTTCGGTCGAAAGCCAGGGCGCCGAGCTCGAGTTGAGGACGACTAACCTCTACGGCTTCAACATCATCGCCGCCTATACCTATCTCGACGATAAGGTGATCGCCACCAACACGGCTGGCGGTCTCGGCAAGCATCCGGTCGGCGTTCCCATGAACATGGCCTCGCTGTGGACGACCTACCGCTTCGCGAGCGGCTCTTTTGCAGGCGTCACGCTCGGCGGCGGTGTGCGGTATGTCGGTGATCAGTCGGTGGATGCGCTCAACACGCTGCCGCTTCCATCCTTCACGCTCTATGATTTGACGGCACGCTACGAGCTTGGCGAGGTTTCGCCAAAGATGAAGAACTGGGACGTCGCACTGAATGTGAAGAACTTGCTCGACACGCGATATGTCGGGTCCTGCGACGATTCGGTGGACTGCTATTACGGGCCCGGGCGCGAAGTCTCGGGGACCCTGCGCGTACGCTGGTAGATTGTCACGTATGGACTTCAGGTGACCCCGGACGACCTCTGCACGGCGATCGATCGGCTGGCTGTCGGCGACTATGCGTCGTTCGGCGGCCGCCTCGTCGGCAGTCAGGACACGCGAGCGACAATACCGGCGGAGGCGCTGCTGGACGTGGCCATGCGCGAAGCGATCGAGCGTCGCTTCGCGCTACGCTTTGACGCCTTCGATCGGCGCGCCGTGCACTCGATCTGGATGAAATGGTATCTCAACGCCTTCATCCCGCCGGTGCTGCTGGCGGACGTGCTGCTCGCACGATCAATCGCGGTCGAGTTGCCCGCGCTGCGTTTCATCCTCGCCGAGGATGGGCGCGTCGGTGCGATCAAGATCAGCGGCGTACGCGAGAGCAGCGGTGAAGATCCATTTCGCCGCTTCAAGCCGCTGATTTTTGACCACTTCGCCCCGCTCATCGCGATGTGGTGCGCCGGCACCGATATCACCGCGCGCGTGTTCTGGAGCAATGTCGGCAACACTTTTGAGGCGATGCTGCGCCGGATCGAGGCTGTGTCAGGTCCGTCGCCGCGCCTTGCCGAGGCGCAGCGGCTTCTGGACGAGCCCGATTGGCTCGGAGAGCCCAACCCGCTGTTCGGCGCCATCCATTATGTTGCCGAGAACGGCGCGGCGGTTCGCCAGCGCCGCGTCTGCTGCCTGCAATATCTTTTGCCCGACCGCCGCTTCTGCAAGGCATGTCCCGTCGAGGAGGCGCGCGAGCATTTTCGTCACATAGGAAAGACTTCGTGAACGAAGCTCCCTCGCTGAAAGTGACCCTGCGGGATGTCGTCCGCATCGCTGCACCATATTTCCGGTCAGAAGACGGGTGGTGGGCGATCGGGTTGGTCGGGTGTGCGATTGCTGCGCAACTCATCTTTGTCGGCTCGCAGGTCGCGGAGAATTATTGGCGCAACGCTTTCTTTCAGACGCTGCAGAACAAGGACTGGAACGGCTTTCTTTTCCAGTTTGCCGTTTATTCGCTCATCAGCGTGTTCTGGGTCGCGGGTACGGTCTATCAGCGCTATTTCACGCAGTGGCTGACCATCCGCTGGCGTCGCTGGCTGACGGAGCAATATCTCGACCGATGGCTTGCCGGTCCCGTGCACTATCGCGCCATGATCGCGAGCGGCAATGTCGATAACCCCGACCAGCGTATTGCCGAGGACATCAGGCAATTCATCGACAGTGTGCTGTCACTCACAATCGGCCTGATCGGCGCCATCGCCAGCCTGTTCTCCTTCGTTACCATCTTGTGGTCGCTCTCGGAATTGATGCCGCTCCGGCTGTTCGGTGACTCCTATGTCATACCGGGCTATCTGGTCTGGACCGCTCTGATCTACGCGACCGTGGGCAGCGTCATCACGCATTGGATCGGCCGCCGTCTGGTGGCGATCGATTTCGAGCAGGAGCAGCGTGAGGCCAATTTCCGGTTTGCGCTTGTTCGTGTGAGGGAAAACACCGAGGCCATCGCGTTCTTGCGCGGAGAGGCCTCCGAACGCGACGATCTGCTGACACGCTTTTCGGCAATCGTTTCCAACTGGTATCGGCTGATGCGACGGCAGCAATTCGTGGCGCTGTTCGCGGAAAGCTACCGGCGTTTCTCGCTCTACTTTCCTTATTTCGCGCTGTCACCGCTGTTCTTTGGCGGCAGCATGCAGTTCGGCGCCTTCATGCAGGCCGGCTCGGCCTTCAACGCGGTCCGGGAAGCGTTTTCATATTTCATCAGGTCCTATGTGAAGATCGCCGAGCTTGCGGCCACCGTGCAGCGCTTGTCGCAATTCGATCGCGCCATCGCCGGGGCCGCCGTGGGCGTCGGATCCGAGCCGGTCAGCGGCGACGATGCGTTGCTTGTCAGGAACCTCCGGGTCGAAGGTGCGGCCGGGAAGGAGATCGTGTCGCTTCGCGAGCTGGCGCTTGCGCCGGGCGAGGCGGCCCTGCTGGTTGGCCCTTCCGGCGCCGGCAAGACCAGCCTGCTACGCGGCATGGCCGGCATCTGGCCCCATACGACCGGCACCGTGGAACGACCGAGTGGGCAGCCGATGGCGTTGCCCCAACGGGCCTACATACCGCTGGGGACGCTTCGCCGCGCGTTGACCTATCCCGCTGCTGCCGAGGTTTTCGACGATGATTACCTGCGGGAGGCCCTCCACGCCGTGGGATTGCCGCGGCTGGAGTCCTGTCTCGATGTCTCCGATGCCTGGGACAGGAAATTGTCCGAAGGCGAGAAACAGCGCCTGTCGTTGGCGCGTGCACTGCTGGCCAGGCCCGACCTTCTGTTGCTCGACGAGGCAACGTCGAGCCTTGAAGCGTGCGCGGAAGACGAGCTCCATCGCCTGCTTCGTCACCGCCTGCCGACCACAGCTATTCTCGCGACAAGCCACAGCGATGTCCTGCGCCACGTTTATGACCGGTCGGTGATCCTCGACGCTCGCCTGCGAGCAAACCAGATTCATTGCCGGGGAGATCAACCATAGCTCCGGGTGTCTCGCTTTCCCGGGCCAGTCCTGTCGAAAGCGTCGAAGAGCGGATTTCGTCAGTGCGTTCAAGCTGATCAGAGGCGTCAGCTCTCCGTATCAAAAATTTTACTTCCGTTTTTCAGAAAAATATGCTTATCTATCTCTATCCTGATTCCACAGGAGGGGCGTTTGGCCAATCGCCGCGGACGTTGGAGCAGGATGCGGTGGACGCGCCGGTGTCGCGAGGCGAGCGATGCGGGGGCGGACGGCGAAAGCGTGTGGTCCTGATCTCCCGACGCTGGGATCAAGCCTTGCGGGACGTTGCGCAGGGTGACGGTGGCTAAACAAGCCCGGACACCGGGGAGAGCCCGCCATAAGCCGTTAAAACCATTGCGCAGGGAGTGCCGGATGAACGGCGTACCTGTGGTGACTAACGCGTGTGCTTTCTACACTGCACGCGCGGCTGCGGGTGCCGTCGAGCGCCCGGCATTCCCTGCGCCCTCCTATTTTCAGGGCGACAAGCTTGATGCATCACTCGGGCATTTCGTGCCGCGAGAATGCGAGTGCGTATCTCCATGTTGTCTTGGGTGAGCGAGACGAAAAGTTGGCGCAATCACGTCGCTGCATGTCACGCCCTTGCACGCTTCACGGCAGATTCTCGTCCCTTCTTCGTTGACGCCTTGCATCTCCTGCGCGAAGCTTGCCGCAACCGACGAATCCCGGGAGGTCCGCCATGCTGCGCGCTGAGGACAACAAATTCCTGACCGAAAGCGGGTCAGGGACGGGCATGGGCGAATTGCTGCGCCGGTTCTGGATTCCCGTGCTGCTGTCGGAGGAATTGCCGGAAGCCGACGGCGAGCCGAAGAAGATCGTTGTCATGGGCGAAGAGCTGCTGGCCTTTCGTGATACGCGCGGCGTGGTTGGTGTCATCGACCAATATTGCCCGCATCGCGGCGCCAATCTCTGGCTTGGCCGCAACGAGGAATGCGGCATCCGCTGCGTCTATCACGGCTGGAAGTTCGACACCGATGGCGCCTGCGTCGACATGCCGACTTCCTATCCCGACCTCAATGCCAAGGACCTGATCCGCATCAAATCCTATCCCGTGCGCGAATGGGGCGACATGATCTGGGCCTATATGGGTCCACCGGAGGCGATGCCGGACCTGCCCGATCTCGAAATGGCCTTGGTGCCGCCGTCACATCGCTACGTTTCCAAGAAATGGCAGGACTGCAACTGGGTCCAGGCCATGGAAGGCTCGATCGACACCGCGCACTTCACCTTCGCCCATCTCTCCTTTGACAAGGAGGAGAACGAGATCCTCGATATCAAGAAGCACTTCGTGAATCCGATTGCGCGGATGTCGAGCGATCACATGCGCTGGATCGCGGAAGATCCGCGCCCGGTGATCAAGGTCAACCCGCATGACGCCGGGCTCGCCATCGCCGGCGGCCGGCTCACCGGCTCAGACAACATCTACTGGCGCATTGCGCAGTTCCTGATGCCGTTCCATTCCTATGCGCCGAGCGCGATGCCGGGCGAAAGCATCTTCGGCCAGAGCTTCGTGCCGGTCACCGACACCAATTGCTGGATCTACACCTATGCCTGGAATCCGGAGCGGGCGCTGACGCAAGCCGAGCGCGACGCCTACGACAAGGGCAACGGCGTGATCGCCGAGGTCGACGAAAACCATGTGCCGCTGCGCCACAAGGGCAATAACTACCTGATCGATCGCAAGGCGCAGAAGACGAGAAGCTATACCGGCATCAAGGGCGTCTCCGAGCAGGACGCCGCCGTGCAGGACAGCCAGGGGCCGATCGCCGACCGCACCCGCGAGCATCTCGGCCCGACCGATCTCGGCATTCTGCACTTTCGCAAGCTGGTGATGGATGCGGCCCGCGCGCTGCAGGGGGGCGAAGCGCCGCCGCATGTCAAGCACCAGGACCGTTATGCCGTGCGCTCAGGCGCCTGCGTTACGAGCAAGGCGAAGGACCTGCCGGCCGTGATGGTCGAACGGTTTGGCGATGCCGCGGGCTATGTCGGCCGGCCGCGGAACGTCGCGGCGGAGTAGCAGGGGTAGGGGGTAGCAATTCGGGGAGCTCGCACCATGTCTGGTTGGCCTCGTCGTGCCGTCATCGTGGCGATGGCGGCATCAGTGCTGCTGCCGGTCGAGGCTAGCCGCGCCAACTTTCTGACCGATCTTTTCAAGGGCTCGTCGAAGCAGGCGAAGCCGTCAAAATCCGCCAGCCGGCCAAAACGTGAGGCCATCGCAAAAGCGGCGGCGCCGGCAAGGCATGTCGCGTCGTCGAAGCCGGCCGCGCCACCAAAATCCCGCGTCGCCGAAAAGCCCGATCCGGTCCTGCCCGCCGGGCAAAAATGCGAGCCGGCGAAATTCCACCTCGTGATCGATGTCGGCCATACCGCCGAGTCGGACGGCGCGATGAGCGCCCGCAACGTTCCCGAGTTCAGGTTCAACCTGAATCTTGCCGAGCGGATCAAGGAGAAATTGACGTCGGAAGGCTTTGTACGCACCCAGCTGATGGTGACGGAGGGCAAGGCGCGGCCAAGCCTCATCAAGCGGGCCGCCAAGGCGAACAAATCACATGCGGATCTCTTCCTGTCGATCCATCATGACTCCGTGCCCGACAAGTTCATGGAGAACTGGGAATTCGAGGGCAAGGAAAGCCATTTCAGCGACCGCTTCTCCGGCTACTCGCTGTTCGTCTCACGCGACAATCCGGACTATGAGGCGAGCCTTGCCTTTGCCACCATGATCGGCAAAGAGCTGAAGGCGGATGGCCTGAAATTCGCCAACCAATATACCTTGCCCATCATGGGGAAATACCAGCATCCGCTGCTGGACAAGGATGCGGGAGTCTATCGCTACGATCACCTCGTGGTGCTGAAGAGAACGCTGATGCCGGCCGTGCTGCTGGAAGCGGGTTCGATCATCAACCGCGACGAGGAGCTGCAGATGGCCTCGGTCGAGCGCCAGGACATGATCATCGGCGCGGTGACGACCGCGGTGAAGGAATATTGCGGCCCCGTGCCCGCTTCTGAAGCAGAGGCAAGGCCGCAGGTGAACGCGAACCACTAAAGCGCGATGCTTCAGAGACTCACCAAGCCAGCGTCAGAACGCGTCATTGCGATGACGCGGGTTCACAACGGCGTGGCGCGGTATTCGCGGTTGGCGAGGCCTGCCTCTTCGAGGTCGAGATCGCGCTCGATCCGTCGGCGCGTCTCGTCGGTGATCCTGCCGTCGCGCAGCATCGCGTGGATGAATTTTCGTTCCGCCGCGATCAATTCGCGTGTCAGTTCGGTGCCGGCCGCCGAGACGTCATGAGCCTCGGGATTGAGCGAAGCCGGCAATTGACTGGCACGGATCTCGTGTCGCGCGCGCAAGAGGCCGACGACGTCATCCGACAACTCGCACTTCTCGATGAGACCGTCGAGCGAGTGCAGCGCCGCATCGAGCGCCTCGCGCCGCGCGGCGATTTCCGATTGATGCTGGGCGATGTGCTCGTTGTGGGCGGCGTCGGCCACGCCGAGCCAGCGCACCACCATCGGCAGCGAGGAGCCGAGCCCCACCAGCGTCACGAAGATGACGCCGAAGGCGACGAACAGCACGAGGTCGCGATAGGGAAATGCATCACCGCTTTGGAGCGTGAGCGGCAGCGCCAGCGCCGCCGCCAGCGAAACCGCGCCGCGCACGCCGGCAAAGGACATGATGAATACCCATTGCCAGGGCGGCGAGGGATCGCGCCGCCGCAGGCTCTTGCTCATCACCCGCGGCAGGTAGGTCGCGGGATAGACCCAGACGAAGCGCGCGACGATGACGATGACGGCAACCAGCACGGTGGCCGACAGGATCTCGTTGAGCGGAAACGCCTTCGATTTCTCGTAGAGCAGCCGCATCTGGAAGCCCGTGAGCAGGAACAGCAGGCCTTCGATCAGATAGATCACCAGGTCCCAGAAGAAGATGCCCTGAAGGCGCGTGGCCGCGGAAATCCACAACGGGCCGTTCCAGCTCATATAAAGCCCGCAGGCCACCGTCGAGATCACGCCGGAGCCGCCGAGATGCTCGGGCACCCAATAGGCGAGATAGGGCGTGATCAGCGACAGGGTGATCTCGATCTGCGGATCTCGCGCGTAATTGCGCGCGCGCAGGGAAAGCCAGCCGACCGCGATGCCGAAAGCCACTTCGCAGGCGACGATGGCGAAAAACGCGCCGGTCGCTTTCGACAGCGAGAACGAGCCGGTCGTGATCGCGATCACGGCAAAGCGGTAGAGGATCAGCGCGGTCGCGTCATTGGCAAGCCCCTCGCCCTCGAGCACGACCAGGACGCGGCGGGGAATGCCCAGCCTGCGCGCGATGGCAAGCGGCGCCACCGCGTCGGGCGGCGCGACGATGGCCCCGAGCAGGAATCCTATGTTCCAGGGCAGCCCCATCGCGTAATGGGTGGCGGCGGCGACCGCAAAGGCGGTGAAGATGACGCAGCCGACCGCAAGCAGCACGATCGGGCGCAAATTGTGCCTGAACTCGCGCCAGCTCATCGCGACGCTTGCCGAGTAGATCAGCGGTGGCAGCACCACGAGCAGCACCAGCTCCGGCGGAAGCTCGAGCGACGGCATGTCCGGCACGAAGGCCAGTACAATGCCGGCGAGCATCAGGAGGATTGCGGGTGCGACGTTCGCGCGGCGCGCGAACCATGCGGTGCCGGCGAGCACCGCGAGCAGGATCAGAAAGATCTGGAATTCGGCTTCCATTCCGCCTCTGTTGCACGAGACGGGTGGCAGGCGTCAATCGCGGAGATCGTAGCGATAGGATTTCGAGACGATCTGCCAGCCGTCCTTCAGCTTCATCGCCACCAGATAGTCAGTGAAATAGCGCGGCGGCAACTGGCAGCGCACCTTGATGAAGGCGGTATTGTCGTCGGAGCGGTCGATGGTGACGATGAAATCCTCGCGCGGCTTGCCCTCGGCCTTGGCGGACGGGCGCTTCTGCACCAGGGCCAGCCAGTCCGGCACGGTCAGGACCTTGAGTTCGCCCTTTTCCACCCAGCGCAG